>OHBX01001258.1_pt1 | contig 10434 bp, 8 predicted proteins | sample 1577441 | NCBI WGS metagenome assembly OHBX01 (sample SAMEA3879561, study PRJEB24766) | human gut metagenome | biome: human-associated habitat; feature: feces | place: USA | collected 1985/1987 | reverse complement strand
ATAATTTTTAATGTTTATATTTTTTGCGAAATATATTAAGCAAATCGTTACAGAAAGCATTCGCTTTGCTGTGTCTTGATAAATCGGAGGAGTATGTATGATTAGAGAAGATTTAAGAAATGTTGCGATTATTGCCCACGTTGACCACGGTAAGACTACCCTTGTAGACCAGATGCTCAAGCAGAGCGGTACTTTCAGAGAAAATCAGGCTGTTGAAGAAAGAGTCATGGACTCTAACGATATCGAGCGTGAGAGAGGAATCACTATCCTTGCCAAGAATACTTCTATCAAGTATAAGGACGTTAAGATAAACGTTATCGACACCCCGGGTCACGCTGACTTCGGCGGCGAGGTAGAGCGTGTTCTTAAAATGGTAAACGGCGTTATCCTGCTCGTTGACGCAGCGGAAGGTCCAATGCCTCAGACAAGATTCGTTCTTCAGAAGGCTTTGGAACTTGGACACAAAATTATCATCGTTATAAATAAGATAGACAGACCTGACGCTCGTCTTAACGAGGTTGGCGACGAAGTTCTTGAACTACTCATGGATCTTGACGCAACTGACGAGCAGCTCGACAGCCCTATCCTCTATTGCTCAGGCAGAGCAGGCACAGCTACTCATTCTCCTGATGAAGAGGGCAAGGATATGATACCTCTCTTTGACGAGATACTCAGCTATATTCCTGCACCTGAGGTAGATACTGAGGGTCCAATGCAGTATCTTGTTTCCGCTATCGACTACAATGAGTATGTAGGAAGAATAGCTATCGGCCGTATCGAGCGTGGCGAAATGAAGGTAAATCAGGACGTTACTATCGGCGACTATCATCAGACTAAGAAAGAATACCGTGGCAAGATCGTTACAATGTATCAGATAGAAGGACTTAACAGAGTTCCTTGTCAGAGTGCAAAGGCTGGCGACATCGTTTGTATCAGCGGTATCGAGAATATCACTATCGGTGACACTATCTGTGACTTCGGCAACTTTGAGGCTGTTCCTTTTGTAAAGATATCTGAGCCTACAGTTGAAATGACATTCTCCGTAAACAATTCGCCATTCGCAGGCAGAGAGGGCAAGTTCGTAACAAGCCGTCACCTGAGAGACAGACTGTTCAAAGAACTTCTCAAGGACGTTTCACTGAGAGTTTCCGAAACAGACAGTACAGACGCTTTCAAGGTAGCAGGCCGTGGCGAAATGCACCTTTCTATCCTTATCGAGAATATGCGTCGTGAGGGTTATGAGCTTAGCGTTTCCACACCGCACGTTCTGTTCAAAGAAATAGAGGGCAAGCTTTGCGAGCCTATTGAAAGACTTGTTATCGACGTTCCTGAGAACTGCGTTGGTTCTGTTATGGAGAAGATAGGTGCAAGAAAGGGCGAACTCCAGGAAATGGCTCCTGTGGGCAGCAGAATGAGACTTGAGTTCCTTATCCCTGCAAGAGGACTTTTCGGATACAAGAGCGAGTTCCTTACAGACACAAAGGGCGAGGGTATCATGAGCTCTGTATTCAATGATTACGAGCCATACAAGGGCGAGATACCAAAGAGAGCAACAGGTTCACTGGTTGCATTTGAAACAGGCGAGGCTGTAACATACGGTCTTTACAATGCTCAGGAGAGAGGCGAGCTGTTCATCACAGCAGGTACTCCTGTATATGAGGGAATGATAGTTGGTGCGTCACCAAAGCAGGAAGACCTTGTGGTAAACGTCTGCAAGAAAAAGCACCTTACAAATACCCGTGCAAGCGGTTCTGACGACGCTCTCAGACTTGTTCCGCCAAGAAATCTCAGCCTTGAGGATTCACTTGAATTCCTTGCTGACGATGAACTTCTTGAGGTAACACCAAAGAGCATAAGAATAAGAAAGCGTATCCTCAGCAACTCACAGAGAGCTAAGGAAAGAGCTAAGATGTAATAATATAAAAAGAGGAGCGGTCATGCCACTCCTCTTTTTTTGCGTTATGATGTTTTTACAGCGAAACGTGCTCGGTCGCAACTGAATGTTATTGTATGTTTGTGTAATAGAAAATAGCAAGCTGAGTGCGGTCACGGAGGGAGAGCTTTTCGAGAATAGAGCTGATATAATTTCTCACTGTGCCCTCGCTGAGATAAAGCAGCGTGGCTATCTCTTTGTTGCTTAACCCCTTTGCCACCTGTTTTATAATCTCCTGCTCTTTTTCGGCAATGCCATAGCGTTCAAAATCAAAGCTGCTGTGGTTTGTGAGAAGTTCAGGCAGCTTGCTTGCAACGTCTGAACCGAAAACAGTCTGACCGTTCATGACTGTTTCAAGGGCAGGGCATATGCTTTCAAAGTCCTGCTTGAGGATATATCCCTTTGCACCCATAAGCACGGCTTTTATTATGTATTCATCGTCAGAAAATGTGGTCAGGTAAAGTATCTTTGCCTCAGGAAAGTCTGCGAGTATCTTTTCCCCTGCCTCGATACCGCTCATGCCGTTCATTCGGATATCCATAAGCAGCACGTCAGGTCTGTGGCGTGAGTAAAGCTCCATAGCCTCTTCGCCGCAGCTGCCCATGGCAAGCACATTCACGCTGCCTGTGCTTTCAAGAATGGTTTTCAGTGACACCGCCACCAGCTTGTCATCATCTACTATAACAATGTTCATTTTTATATCTCCTGTTTTGTAAGTTTTTGTTTCGGCACAGACAGGAATATCCTGAATCCTCTGCTGTCTGACATGAAGTTTATATTTCCATTTACGGACGCCGCACGTTCACGCATATTTGAAAGCCCCATGCCGCTTTCGGTTATATTTTCAGGGCAGCTGCCGTTGTCTGCAATGCTAAGCTGATAAAGTGCAGGGTGTTCACGGATAAGTATTTTTATGCTGTCGCCGTTGCTGTGCTTGGCGGTGTTTGAAAGTGCCTCTTTCACTATGCCTATAAAGCACAGCTTTATGTCACGGGACATTCTCTCTGAAAAATCATAATCGCAGCTTACAGAAAATCTATCTCTGAGAGGGCGTACACAGTCCTCCACAGCAGGCTTTAATGCGATAGAATCGTCATGCAGGTCGTGAACGCTACTGCGTATGCTTGTCATGGCGGTGTTGAGAGTGTCGCTTAGGTCTGTGAGTGCTCCGCCGACGGTATCGTCTTTGTTTATAACAGAAAGTGCACCCAGCTGTAAAATAGACCGTGTGAGCATATGGCCAACGTTGTCATGAATCTCCCTTGCGATGCGATTTCGCTCTTTGAGGGTGGCAAGATATATTTCATAGTCCTGATTTCTCTGCATGGCTTTGTTTTTTTCAACAAGCTGCATTGTGAGTTCTTTTGAATCGTCACGGGTGCTTATGAGCGTTTTTGACAGCTTTGCATTAAGAGAGGTACGCTGTGAAAGGGTCAGGCTTACCAGCATTACTGCAAAAAGCGGAAAAATATTTTCACTCAGTGATGTTATGTTTATGGCTGTTCCTGCGGCTGTCAAAAGCATAGCAGGGTAAAATTTTGTACAGAAAGCGTCATAAAGCACTAGGGGAGAGAGCATCAACGCCTCGCCGCTGAAAAGGCAGAAAACGCCGTAGAGCAAAGTTGCAGCATATGACGTCGGAGAATTTGGCCTTGCCTGAGAGATAACAGAGAATATGACCGCCACGAGCAGTGCGGCGATATTTGCGGCACTTGTGCCTGCGGTGAGAGTGAGTGCACAACAGCAAAGTCCTATAAGCAGCTTGTCCCAAAGCTTGTTCATGCGGCGTTCCCCCTTTTGGTGTGTTGACTTAATTTTAACACATTAATAACAAATTGTCCAGTATGGATATAAAAATCATTGACTTGCACCCATAAAAAATGGTATAATGATAGAAATGATAAATTCTCGGTAAGGAGCATGATCTTATGAAGGACGGTTTTATAAAGGTCGCTGCCTGCACACCTGAGATACAGGTGGCGGACGTTGACTTTAATGTGGATAAAATTATCGGTCAGCTTGATAAGTGCAGGGAAGAGGACATTAAAGTCGCTGTGTTCCCTGAGCTTTGTATAACAGGCTATACCTGTCAGGATTTGTTTTTCCAGAACGCTTTGCTTGACAAGGCAATGAAAGGCGTTGTAAAGATAGCAAAGGCTACTGCTGACAGCGATATGCTTGTGGCTGTGGGCGTGCCTGTGAGAGCAAACGGCAAGCTTTATAACTGTGCAGCTGTGATACAAGGCGGCGAGGTGCGTGCCTTTGTACCTAAAACGCATCTGCCGAACTATAACGAATTTTATGAGGCAAGACATTTTGCACCATACAGAGGCGAATGTGCTGCCATTGATCTGAGAGAGTACGGACAGCTTGAATTTATACCGCCTATGGAGCAGACCGTTTTCGTATGTGAAGAGATACCTGAGTTTGTGGTGGGCTTTGAACTTTGCGAGGACTTGTGGGTGGCTGACCCTGTTTCAAACTATCTTGCTAAGGCTGGGGCTACCCTTATATGCAATCTGTCAGCAAGTGATGAGGTCATCGGTAAGGACTCCTACCGCAGACAGCTTGTATCGAACCAGTCCGCAAGGCTTGTGGCAGGATATATATACTGCTCCGCTGGCGACGGTGAGTCAACGCAGGATATGGTGTTCTCGGGTCACAATATTATTGCTGAAAACGGTTCTATACTTGCAGAAAGCAAGCTTTTTGAAAACGGCATCACCATATCTGAAATAGACTTTAAAAAGCTTGCCTTTGAACGCAGAAAAATTTCCACCTATCCTGCAAGTGCTGAGTGGGACTATTCTTCCAAAGACAGCGGCTTTTTGGATAAGTACAACATCTCCCGTGAAAGATTCAGCCTTGAAATGGGCGAAACGGCTTTGACAAGAAAATTTGCAAAAACGCCTTTTATCCCGTCGAATCAGGCGGAGAGAAATGAGCGTTGCCACCTTATCCTGCAAATGCAGTCCCACGGACTTATGAAACGTATCGCACATACACATTCCAAAACGGTGGTCATAGGCATTTCCGGCGGACTGGATTCTACATTGGCACTGCTTGTGTGCGTAATGGCAATGGACCTGCTCAAAAGACCGCATACGGATATCGTTGCGGTAACAATGCCTTGCTTTGGCACAACAAAGCGTACTCGCTCAAATGCGGAGATACTTTGCGAGGCTCTTGGTGTGACGTTCAGAGAGGTTGATATCTCAAAGGCTGTCTTGCAGCATTTTGAAGATATCGGTCATGATTTCAATGACCACAGCGTTGTGTTTGAGAACGGTCAGGCAAGAGAGCGTACAAAGGTGCTTATGAATATCGCAAATCAGGTGAACGGAATGGTAGTCGGCACAGGCGACCTCAGCGAGCTTGCACTGGGCTGGGCAACATACAACGGCGACCATATGTCAATGTACGGCGTGAACGCATCTATCCCTAAAACGCTGGTAAGACATATCGTTCAGTATTACGGCGATACCTGTACTTCTGACACACTAAGAGATGTACTGTACGATATTTTGGACACCCCGGTATCTCCTGAACTGCTCCCTACAGACGAGAGCGGCACGGCGATGACTCAGAAAACCGAGGACTTAGTCGGCCCATATGAGCTCCATGACTTCTTCCTTTATTATGGCATACGCTGGGGCTTTGAGCCGTCTAAGGTGAAAAGACTTGCGAAGTATGCCTTTGAGGGCGACTATTCAGATGAGGTCATAGATAAGTGGATCAAAACATTCTATCGCAGATTTTTCTCACAGCAGTTCAAGCGTTCATGCCTGCCTGACGGAGCGAAGATAGGTTCTGTTACTCTTTCACCGAGAGGCGACTGGAGAATGCCGTCTGACGCTGTGGCAAAGCTCTGGCTTGAGGATATAGACAAGTAAAGCGTCATATAATGTCAGAAAGTGCGTTATGATGCACAAATAAAAATATTGTAACAATTTTTTTATAGCTGTTCGGTTTTATAAAAGCTGCTGTTCAGATATAATTATAAGTAAGGTTCGGGAAACTTGTGACTTGAACAGCATTATTACGGAGGATTTATTATGAAATACACAGAGAAAGAGGTTTTACAGTTCGTGGAAGAGAATGACGTAAAATTCGTCAAGCTCATGTTCTGCGATATATTCGGTTCGCTAAAGACTATCTCTGTTATAGCAGGAGAACTGCCGAAAATATTCAGAGAGGGACTTATTTTTGACGCCTCAAAGCTTGGGGGCTTTCTGAATGTTACAGCGTCTGACCTCAGACTGTTCCCTGACCCTGATACACTGGCTCTGCTGCCGTGGCGACCTCAGCACGGAAGAGTGGTAAGATTTTTCTGCCACCTGAAATATCCTGACGGAACGGCTTTTGAGGGCGACGGCAGGTTCTTCCTCAAGACCGCTATCGCTTATGCAAAGGGCAAGGGATACAATTTCCAGATAGGCACTTCATGCGAGTTCTATTGCTTTGAAAAGGATGACAGCGATATGCCCACAAAGCGTCCTCACGACTATGCAGGCTATTGCGACGCTGCACCTGTTGACAGGGGAGAGAACCTTAGACGTGACATATGCCTGACCTTGGAGCAAATGGATATTTTCCCTGAAAGCTCAAGACACGAAACCGGTCCGGGTCAGAACGAGATAGATTTTCAGTATTCAAATGCACTGAAAGCCGCCGACAATCTTGTTACTTTCAAGAACGTTGTAAAATCTGTGGCTGACAGGAATGGACTTTATGCAACTTTCATGCCAAAGCCTATCGTTGATAACTGCGGTTCAGGTCTGCATATAATGCTTATGTGCATGAAGGGCACGGAAAATGTTTTCCGTCCGCAGCTGGGAGGCCTTTCAAAAGAGGCTGAAAGAATGATCGCAGGCATTTTGAAAAATGTGGGCGACATGACGCTGTTCCTTAACACCACCACAAATTCATACAAGCGTTTCGGCAGCCTGCTTGCACCAAAGTATATTTCATGGTCACATGAGAATTATGCTCAGCTGCTGCGTGCACCGCTTTCTGATGATGATGAAAACGGCATTATCCTCCGTTCGGCAGACAATACCTGCAACCCATATTTTGCAATGGGTCTGCTCATATACGCCTGCATAGACGGCGTGATAAATAAAGAGGAGCTTTGCAGTCCGTTCAATATCGACACGGGTGCTGCATCTGAAAGCGAGCTTGCAAAGCTTGAAACACTGCCGCAGTCTTTGAAAGAGGCAGTGGAACGTGCTGAAAAGAGCGAGTTTCTTGCTGACAGGCTGCCTGAGCATATGCTTGAGCGGTTCATTGCTATCGAAAAAGAACTGCTCATTGAGTATGAAAGAGCTGCCGACAAGGAACAGTTTGAAACGGTGAGATATTTTTATCATCTGTAAGGTCAGAGATGTCGGAAAAATTCATGACAAGGAGGTCGGGAAATGGACAGGATACTTGTGGCGTCAAGCAACGAAAAGGCTACTGCCATGCTTGTGAGCCTGCTGAAAGAAACTTTTCCCGCCTGCAAGACTTCCATAGCCGCAACGGGTCTGGAAACAAGACGTGCGGTGGGGTCGGGCAGCTATGACTGCGTTGTGATAAACTGTCCGCTCTCTGACGAATACGGCAACGAGCTTGCGGAGATAGTTTGTACCTCGACGGACGCAAGCTGTGTGGCTATCGCAAAGGCAGAAAATGCGGATATACTTGCAGATAAGCTTGAGGACTTCGGAGTCATGGTCATACCGAAACCTCTTAGCAGACAGTATTTTTACCGCTCCATGAAATTTGTCAGTGCCGCACGAAAAAGAATGCTGGGCATAAGGTCTGAGAACCTGAAACTGCACAAAAAGCTTGAAGAGATAAGAACGATAAACAGAGCGAAGTGCTCACTTATGCAGTATCTTGGCTTTACAGAGCAGCAGGCTCACAGATATCTTGAAAAGCAGGCTATGGATAAGAGATGCACAAAGATCGAGGTGGCTCAGAAGGTCATCGAGATGTACGAGGTTTAAATGTTACATAATTGTTAAATTAATGTCAAGCTATTGCATTTGGCGGTGTAATGTTGTATAATAATAGAGGAAAATTTTAAATAACGGAGGTCGTTTTAAAATGTTAGTTTCAGCTAAGGAAATGATGACAAAGGCACTTGCCGGCAAGTATGCCGTAGGTCAGTTCAATATTAACAACCTTGAGTGGACAAAGGCTATCCTTCTCACAGCTCAGGAGTGTCAGTCACCAGTTATCCTCGGTGTTTCTGAGGGTGCAGGCAAGTACATGACAGGTTTCAAGACTGTTGCCGCTATGGTAAAGGCAATGGTCGAAGAGCTCGGTATCACAGTACCAGTAGCACTTCACCTTGACCACGGAACATATGAGGGCTGCTACAAGTGCGTAAAGGCTGGTTTCTCATCTATCATGTTCGACGGTTCACACTATCCATTTGAGGAGAACCTTGCTAAGTCAACTGAACTTGTTCACGTTGCAGATCAGCTTGGTCTTTCTATCGAGTGCGAAGTTGGTTCTATCGGCGGCGAAGAGGACGGCGTAATAGGTATGGGCGAGTGTGCAGATCCTAACGAGTGCAAGACAATCGCTGATCTCGGCGTTACAATGCTCGCAGCTGGTATCGGTAACATTCACGGTAAGTATCCAGCAAACTGGCCAGGTCTTTCATTCGAGACACTTGCTGCTATCAAGGAAAAGGTTGGCGATATGCCACTGGTACTTCACGGCGGTACAGGTATTCCTGATGACATGATCAAGAAGGCAATCTCACTTGGCGTTGCAAAGATCAACGTAAACACAGAGTGCCAGCTTTCATTCCAGGAGGCTACAAGAAAGTACATTGAAGAGGGCAAGGATCTTCAGGGCAAGGGCTTTGACCCAAGAAAACTTCTCAACCCTGGTTTCGAGGCTATCAAGGCTAAGGTCAAGGAGAAGATGGAACTCTTCGGTTCTGTTGGCAAGGCTTAATTTCAGCTAAATTAACGTAAACAAACGGGCTGTCGTTTCGGCGGCAGCCTTTTTGTGTTATTTATTTTCCAATAAAATAGAGTGTAACCTAGATCAACCACTCACAAATAAAAACAAGGAGATTTTTTTATGGAAATTTTCAGTGCACGTCGTTTAACGAACATGGGACTTATTGCAGCGATATACGTTGTGGCTACGATGCTTTGCAGCTCGCTTGCATACGGACAGGTACAGTTCCGTATATCAGAGGTTTTGATGCTGCTTTGTTATTTCAACAAGGATTACATCATTTCGCTGTCTATAGGTTGTCTGATAGTCAATCTGTTCAGCACGCTTGGCATGGTGGACGTAGTATTTGGAACGCTGGCGACAGTAGTTGCAGCGGTGCTTATATACCTGTTGAGAAACAAGGTGAACCTCGTGGTTGCGTCGCTTTTTCCTGTAGTGTACAATGCAGTGATAGTTGGATTTGAGCTGACATATGTATTCAAGACGCCGTTCTTGGCAAACATGGGCTGGGTAGCATTAGGCGAATTTGTATGTGTTACCATAGTAGGCGTAATACTAATCAAGGCACTCATGAAGAACAAGTATTTCAGCAAGCTTGTGACATTCGGTATGAGCGATCAGGCTCTTCGTGAGCAATTCAAAAACGGGTGACGATTCCGATATAAAAATCAGCCTGACTGAAAAGTCGGGCTTTATTTTTTGCTGCTTTATCGAAAAAACTGCGAAAAGGTATTGACAAAGTGGGTGTAATATGATATAATGTATACGTTGCGTTGAGCAACACTAAATATGCGGATGTGGCGGAATTGGCAGACGCACTGGCTTCAGGCAGCGTTACGACAGTGAATTTATTTGCTTGGTTGCTTTCTGGTTCATCATAAATGTGGATTAGTGTGATAAGCACCCACCTCGGTTTTGGATTTGAGCCGAGTAAAAGTTTCAAATTTTTATATGCGGATGTGGCGGAATTGGCAGACGCGCTAGCTTCAGGTGCTAGTCCTCGCAAGGGGGTGGAGGTTCAAGTCCTCTTATCCGCACCATGAATGACGTACAGTTTTTGTACGTCATTCTCTTTATTCCTTCATTCGCGGATGTAGTTTAATGGTAAAACTTCAGCTTCCCAAGCTGATGTCGTGGGTTCGATTCCCATCATCCGCTCCACAGTAAAACAGCCTTACGGTTTTCGGATCGTAAGGCTGTTTTTGTTTTATTACTCTGCTACAGGGCGTGGACTACATTTCCATACCCTCCAGCAGCCAGGGGATCGCCTGCCGGATCTGAGTATCCCAGTATGCCCAGTCGTGAACGCCGGGGCTTTCCTGATAGGTCACATCGTAGCCCAGCTGGACCAATCGTGCCTTGGCAGAACGGCTGAAGGGCAGCAGGGGATCCTCCGTACCACAGCAGATCCGCAGCTTCGGCAGGTTCGTATGGGTTTTACAGGTTTTCTCCGCCAGTGCCAGCAGGTCATTGTCCGAGCCGGTAAGCTGTTCTGTACTGCCGAAAATTTTCTGCATCAAGGGCGTTGCAGGAGTGTG
>OHBX01001256.1_pt1 | contig 10445 bp, 8 predicted proteins | sample 1577441 | NCBI WGS metagenome assembly OHBX01 (sample SAMEA3879561, study PRJEB24766) | human gut metagenome | biome: human-associated habitat; feature: feces | place: USA | collected 1985/1987 | reverse complement strand
AGAGATTAGAACGTGGTACGACAAACATTTGGCAAATTTTGTTGCTAATGAATGCGTATTGAGTTCCTTTTGGGTCTCCATCAATGAGATATGTTGTTACTGTCTTTCCCATAAATATGTCTAAATTCAATTACTTTGAGGTATAACTCATTTAAGAACTGACTTTTCTTAATGCAAATATACACTATTATCGAATATAATTCGCTATATTTGCATTATAAAATCGCATCAAAGAATGAAACTGAATAGAATAAAGGCTGTATTATCTGAAAAAGGTATCTCTCAAACATGGTTGGCAAAGAAACTCGACAAGAGTTTCAGTATGGTAAATGCTTATGCCTGTAATAGGATTCAACCAAATTTAGAGACCTTGCAACAGATAGCAGAGATATTGCAGGTCGATTTGAAGGATTTGATAACCGACAAAAAGGATAGGTGATATGAAACAGTTTTCGGAAGCTACACGGGTGCAGATGCCTGCAATGGTTCACCTCACCCGAATAGGATATACTTACTTCGGCAAGTTGAGTGAAGATAAGAATGGCACGGTCTATGACAGTGACACGAATATTCTTTTGCAGGTATTTGAACGGCAGTTTAAGAATCTGAATCCCGGACATGAGGGAGAGTTTCTTCAAGTTTTGAAAGATATTCGTAAGGAACTGAACGATGATGACCTCGGTCGAGGCTTTTACAACCGTCTCAAAGCTGTTTCGCCTGTAAAGCTGATAGACTTTGATAACATTGGGAATAATACGTTCCATTTCACAGCCGAATTTACCTGTAAGAACGGACAAGACGAATTTCGTCCTGACATTACTTTATTCGTAAACGGATTGCCACTTTGTTTTGTAGAAGTGAAGAAACCCAACAATCATGGTGGTATGTTGGCGGAGAGCGCACGAATGAATAAAGAGCGCTTCCCAAATAAAAAGTTTCGCCGCTTCATCAACATTACGCAGTTGATGATATTCAGCAATAATATGGAATATGATGCGTTGGGCGGTATCGTACCCATACAAGGGGCTTTCTATTGTACTGGGGCACGTTCATACGCACCATTCAATTGCTTCCGTGAAGAAAATTTAAGCGGTCAGAAAATAGCACCGTTCCATCGTGACTATCCGTATAAGGAGATTGACAAGACGGTGGAAAAACAGATATTGTCTGATTATAATTGCCAAGTCATTCATACAAGTCCTGAGTACCAGACAAATCTTGGTTTCAACACCCCTACAAACAGAATCCTAACATCCATGTGTTCGCCTGAACGTTTGTTGTATATCATTAGATATGGTATTGCCTATGTTCGTATGGAGCGTGAGGTGGATGGAAAAATAGAATCTACCGACCAAAAGCATATCATGCGTTACCAACAATTGTTTGCATCGTTAGCTATTCGCCAAAAACTGGCAGAGGGAGTGAAATCTGGCGTAGTCTGGCATACACAAGGTAGTGGTAAAACTGCCTTGTCATATTATCTGACCTATATTCTTAACGATTTCTATTCCAAACAGAATAAGGTCGCCAAATTCTATTTTATAGTAGACCGCCTTGACCTTTTGGAACAAGCCACACAAGAGTTTGAAGCTCGTGGATTGGTTGTATCTACCGCCAATACAAGAGCCGAACTGATGGAACAATTCCGCAGTAATCAGGCACAACAAGGTGTAAGCGGACAGGCAGAAATCACGGTTGTGAACATTCAACGCTTTGCCGAGGATAAAGAAAAAGTACGCATCAGTGATTATGCAACCAATCTTCAACGCATCTTCATTCTTGACGAGGCACACCGAGGGTATAAACCCGGCGGCTGCTTTCTTGCCAACCTCTTTGATGCCGATACCGATGCGGTTAAAATCGCACTTACAGGTACACCGCTGTTAAAGGAGGAACGTGCCAGTTGCAAGGTGTTCGGAAACTATTTGCATACCTATTATTACGATAAATCCATTGCGGATGGCTACACGCTGAAAATCATACGTGAGGATATAGAAACCTCCTATAAAGAGCGTTTGTCTGATGTGTACGACAAACTGGAAACCCTTGTGCAAAAGAAAGACATTCGTAAGTCGGAAATCATAGAGCATCCTAGTTATGTAAACGAGTTAGCCCGTTTCATTATGACGGACTTAAAGGAGTTCCGCAAGATACAAGGAGATGATACTTTAGGCGGTATGGTCATTTGTGAAACCAGCGAACAGGCAAGGCGGCTTTATGATGTATTTCAAGAAGAATGGCAGAAGTATCAGCCGAAGCCCATCAAGATAAAACTTTCCGATGGTTCGTATGTAGTGGGTGAACCAGAAGTGGATTACAAATCAAAATACAGACCGCTGAAAGCCGGAATCATTCTTCACGATACGGATGACAAGGAAACTCGCAAGCAGATAGTCAAGGACTTCAAGAAAAATATGACAGTGGATATTCTCATTGTCTTCAATATGCTTTTGACTGGTTTTGATGCGCCGCGTTTGAAACGCCTGTACTTCGGGCGCAAATTGAAAGACCACAATCTGCTTCAAGCCATAACACGTGTAAACCGTCCTTATCCCGGTATGCGTTACGGTTTTGTCATTGACTTTGCCGACATCAAGCGCAACTTCAAGGAAACCAACGAAGCATATTTACAAGAGTTAAACCGCTTTAATGACGTGGATGAGACTGGCGAATCCGCTGCCACCGATACCTTTACCCAAGTCATTGAGGACAAGGAAGAAATATTGAATCAGATGAAGAAAGTTCGGCAAACGCTTTTCAATTACACATACGATAATGCGGAAGAATTTTCTTCTGAAATCTCCACCGAAGAGGATAAAGCTGTATTGCTCGACCTCAAACAGGCATTGGAATCAGCCAAGAACATGGCGAACATCGTGCGTACATTCGGTGATGATGAAATGAAAGAGCAATTTGCCAAACTCGAAATCACCAAGTTGCCGCAACTACTCTCTGAAGTGCAAAGACGGATAAGTATCATCAATCAGAAAGAGGCTTTCAATACAAATGAAGAAACGAAAACTCTAATCAATGAGGCAATGATGGATATAGAGTTCACTTTCTCCAAAATAGGACAAGAGGAAATGCGCCTTATATCCGGTGGTGTGGAATTGAAAGAGAAATGGCAACGTACCATTTCTTCATTTACCCAAAACTTCGACCAAGACGATCCGGAGTTTATCTCGTTGCGTGAAGCCTTTATGGAACGCTTCAAAGAACACGGTTTTGTGATTGACACGATAGCCAAGTTCAACGAAGAAACACAGGCTTTGGATGAAATCATCGGTCGTCTGCAAGACTTACAAAAACGCAATAATGTCTTGTTGAAAAAGTACAAGGGCGATGAAAAATTTGCTCGTGTACACAAGCGTATTCGTGAAGTGAATAAGCAGAGGGAAGATAAGGGACAGAAGCCTATGTTCTCTTTCCTTGACGAAGAGATTGCTGCCATTCTCAATATTATAAAAGAGGATGTGGATGCCAAAGTGTATGATCGTAACGACATTCTGAAAAAGGATGCTTATTTCGGACGTACGGTAATGGCTCTTATCAATGGATGTCTGTTCCATTTTCCACAAATAAAGCCCGAAATGGAGGATTACAAATTTATTCAGACACGCATTTCACAACAGTATATCAACCAATATAACGCCACTTACGGCATTTCATAAAGATTATGTCAGATATTAAAGAAAAAACATTAAGGCTCATCGACGGACTTAAAGCTACCTGCCAATCATACGGTATGGGAAACGATGGTAACGAATATAAGATTATCACTCAGGTATTTCTCTATAAATTCCTGAATGACAAATTCGGTTATGAATTAAAAAATGCGAAAAGTGAAATAGCAAAGAAACTGACTGGGGATGTAAAATGGGAAACAGCATACGAGAATCTTTCTGATAATGAACGTATGCTTATTCAGAGTGCCATCTCTCCAGATGTTCCGATGCTTGAACCTTATCATCTGATAGCCAATCTTTGGAATCAACAGGGAAAAGGGGATTTTGATACTATCTTCGATTCCACTATGACAGATATAGCGGAACAAAATGCGGATATATTTTCCACACAGACCACAGCCAACACGAAGATTCCATTGTTCGAGGCATTGACGCCGTTTGTGACCGATTCGGCACAACGTGCGCCATTCGCCCGTGCTCTGGTGGATAAACTCGTGAACTTCTCCTTTGAAGAAGCGTTTGCACAGAATTACGATTTCTTCTCCAGCATCTTTGAGTATTTAATTAAGGACTATAATACCGCTGGAGGTGGAAAATATGCGGAGTATTACACGCCTCATGCCATAGCAACGATTATGGCTCGTCTGTTAGTGGGGGATAATGCTGATTTGCATAGCATGGAATGTTATGACCCCTCGGCAGGAACAGGTACGCTTCTGATGGCACTTAGTCATCAAATAGGAGAAGAACGCTGTACCATCTTTTCGCAAGATATTTCCCAGCGAAGCAACAAAATGTTGAAACTTAATCTGCTGCTTAACGGACTTGTGTCTTCGCTTGATAATGCCATTCAAGGCGACACGCTTGTAAGCCCTTATCACAAGAGCGATGACCGACAGCAGTTGCGCCAGTTTGATTTCGTGGTGAGCAATCCTCCTTTCAAGATGGACTTCTCGGACACTCGCGAGAAGATAGCCGCCATGCCAGCCCGTTTTTGGGCTGGAGTCCCCAATGTACCCGCCAAAAAGAAAGAATCTATGGCTATATATACCTGTTTTATTCAGCACGTTATTAATTCACTGAAAAAGACAGGCAAAGGTGCAATTGTCATTCCGACAGGTTTTATCACGGCTAAAAGTGGTATTGAGAATAAAATTCTTCATAAAATTGTAGATGACAAAGTGGTGTTCGGCTGTGTTTCCATGCCAAGCAACGTGTTTGCCAATACAGGTACGAATGTCAGTGTGCTGTTCTTTGATAAGTCTGCAACCACTGACAAAGTAATCTTGATTGATGCCAGCAAATTGGGCGAGGAATATAAAGATGCTAACGGATTGAAAAAGGTGCGTCTGAATGATGACGAGATAGAAAAGATTGTCGGCACATTCCAGCGCAAGGAGGCAGTGGAGGATTTTTCCGTAGCTGTTTCTTACGATGAGATAAAGGAAAAAGGATATTCTCTTTCTGCCGGACAATATTTCGACATCAAGATAGATTATGTAGATATAACGGAAGAAGAGTTTAACAACCGTATGGCAAATTATAAACAAACACTCTCCGAGCAATTTAAAGAAAGCCATCGGTTGGAAGAGGAAATTATGAAGCAGTTGGATGCTTTGCAGTTCAACGAAAATGTAGGAAGCAATGAGTAACGAAATACAGTTTTTGTTATACAATCTTCCCGATAAAGAGGGAAGAGTACAGGTGGTTATAAAAGACGAAACCATTTGGTGTACGCAAAAGGCTATGGCAGAGCTTTTTGGTATTGACAAATCAGGTATTAGCCGCCACATAGCCAATATATTTAGAGAGGAAGAATTACAGCAAGACACGACAGTTGCAAAAATTGCAACCGTCGTAAATCGAGGCATAAGAGGCGAGGTTGAAGAGCTGGTTGATTTCTATAATCTTGATATGATTATTGCTGTTGGCTACCGTGTATCTTCTCCAAAGGCTACCAAGTTCCGTCAGTGGGCTACCAAGATTCTTAATGAGTATATCAAGAAAGGCTTTGTGCTTGACGATGAACGCTTAAAACAGGGAACGGAAGTATTCGGAAAAGACTATTTCCGTGAATTGTTGGAAAGGGTACGTTCCATCCGTGCCAGTGACCGGCGTATTTGGCAACAGATTACCGATATATATGCAGAGTGCAGTATTGACTATGACAAGAACTCGCCTACCACACACGATTTCTATGCCATGATACAGAATCGTTTTCATTATGCCATTACCGGGCAAACGGCAGCAGAAATCATCTACACTAAGGCTGACCATACCCATGAACACATGGGGCTGACTACATGGAAGAATGCTCCCGATGGGCGTATCTTGAAATCGGATGTGTCAATAGCCAAGAACTATTTGCAAGAGAATGAAATCCGGCGGTTGGAACGTGCTGTAACGGGATATTTCGATTATATCGAAGACCTCATAGAGCGTGAAAACACGTTCAATATGGAGCAATTTGCAGCCAGTATCAACGAGTTCTTGACCTTCCGCAAATATCAGATATTGCCGGATAAAGGACGAATATCTGCGGCACAAGCCAAGACAAAGGCAGAAAGCGAATACGATATTTTTAATAAAACTCAACGGATTGATTCTGACTTCGACAAAGAAGTTAGGGGAATGTTGGGTGAAAAGTAATAAGATGAAGTGATGGAATTGAAAAAATATAAATTGGGAGAAATACTTGATGTTACAAGAGGGGCAAGTCTCAGTGGCGAGTTTTACGCCACTGAGGGAAAATACATCCGTTTGACTTGCGGCAACTTTGACTATCAGAACAATTGTTTTAAAGAAAACAAGTCAAAAGATAATCTCTACTACATCGGTGATTTCAAACCTGAATTTTTAATGGAAGAGGGGGATATTATTACCCCTCTGACCGAACAGGCTATTGGTTTGCTTGGCTCTACCGCCATTATCCCCGAAAGCGGTAAATATATTCAAAGTCAAGATGTGGCAAAGATTATTTGTAAAGAAGAACTGTTAGACAAGGATTTCGTTTTCTATCTCATATCTTCTACTTTAGTCAAACAACAATTAAGTGCTGCTGCCCAACAAACAAAAATTCGTCATACTTCGCCTGATAAAATCAGGGATTGTACCGTGTGGATTCCTGAATTAACTGAGCAGAAACGTATTGGCAAGCTGCTTCGTAGTCTCGATCGTAAGATTGAACTTAATCGAGCGATAAATCAGAATTTACCGATACTTGACCGTTCATCAAAAGTGGGAGAAGTTCGTCTCGCTGCTTAGTAAGAGACTTTATTTCCTTATAATTTGTATCTATCTGTAAATACAACCTACAAGCTGTTTTTGCATACTTCTCTATCATAGAATCAGGAGGTACTACTAAATCTAGATTTTCTATATCAGATGTGTTTATTGAAGGGTAGGCACTTACGGCTGATTGTGCAATAGTAGATAAATTCTCTATTGTTGCAGCTTGAATAAGGAACTGATAAATGAAGTAACGATATGCACTCCAATTTGCAGTTATTACGGCAAATCCCGTGGAAACTACCATATTATAATCGGGATTCATAATAATGCCAAAATGCTTAAGATTTGGGCGCACTGTTGAGTAAACAATATCGCCTTCTTGCACTAATCGCCTTGCCCTACTCGGAATAATATCACTCGAAGGATTCAGAAATTGTAGTTCATCAATTGTATTATTGGTGATATTTGACGTATCCAAATAAAGGATTGGGTGATTGAAATAACCGTTACTCGTTCTTTTGTTGAAAGAGCAATGCTCGCCAAGTTTTAAGACATTCCATCCTTTTGGAATTTCTCTTTTCAGCTTCTCATTCCAAACCATTTTGCCACCACTTGACTTATAAGGTTTTCCGTTTTCATTCGGAAAGTCAAATTGCACAAACCAATAATCATAAAGCTGTTTTGCCATCGCCTCTAAATTCTGATTTATCTGACGATTGATAGCGATTTTCCTCTCTAAACCTTGGAGAATAGCTACAATATTGTTTTGGATGCTTTCACTAATATCTTCAATTGGTATAGCAGCAAAGGCTGCATCCAATTGGAGATTTTTTATACCGGATGTTTTGCCTTCGAAATTAAAAAACGCCCCAAGATTATAGATAAACTGAAGATAGTAGTAGACATAGAGGGGATTCCAACCTTTCTTTACTCGAAAGGCAGTACAAAAATTGGAGCATATAACAGCCCCGGCATGGTCAAGCAGCTCTTGTGATACCAAAGATACACGCCCTGTGGATTGAGTTGGGCTACCACCTGACTTTTCAATGATAATGTCTCCTACTTGAAGACATTTTTTTGCATATGCTTGTTGGTTAATATAGCGGACTGGAATTGCCGAGAAATCATATTCTGATATTGGAATAATATCAGCCCCACGTACACAAGTTACCGCACAAGGTGTTTCTTTAGAGTAAGTTTCCTCGCCCCAATCTCCAGCAATGAATACTTCTATAATGTCAATTAATTTCATTCGTTGTCTTCAGGTTTAAGTTTAGGGAGTTTTGAAGAAGACTTCTCAATTTTCTTTTCATTGGAAGCAACGCGTCGTTCTACCTTCTTGATGTCCTCAGCTGCTGGCAGTTCTTCCGGGCGTATGCCTCGCTGACCGAGCATTTGTCGGATGCTGCGGTTGTTGTCCATATGTTCGGTAGTTATACTATGCTCACCATAAAGGTCTTTTTGTTCGACATTGTAATTTGTCATTTCTGTGGCAAGGTTTTTTGCTGCAATTGTAAGAGTTGGAAGAAAATCTGCTAATGGGCGTGTCGATTTAATGCCAAGCCGGTTCTTCATATCTTCTGTTGTATGCCCACCGAATAACACACCATCACCTTTAGAACGAATGCGTCCAAAACCTTTATCATCCACTCCGCGCTCATAAATATTACGTGATAATTGTTTTTCGGAAGAACGCAAACGATCTCTCGTTTCAAGTCGCGACAATTGTTCTATATGCTCCGCAATAAGTTCTGCGCGTCGAGTTTGTACGGCAAAATAACCTTGTGCAAAAGCTATTTCTTCTTTCTTGGGGTCGCCATTCTGTGCGACAAGATAGCACGCATAACGAGTCAGCATGAAATCTTGTATTTCACGCTTAGCTCCGCTACCCAAAGTAACCATTTTCGTGACCTCACGAAAATGGTCGTCGATGTTGATATTCTGTGTTTTACATGATTCAACAGCGCGAGTCAATGCTACTTGAAAATTCTCCCATCTTGCATATCCCAATATAATCTGCAATTCTCTCGCAAACCATACTTCTACTTTATCCGCTCCATTATCGTCTTCGATATAATGGCAAATGTCATCAAACGATTGCTTATGTTTATTGATTCTCTGCAAGTCCATAGTGCTTTTATTAGCGTTCCATATTAGATTGCAAAAGTACAAATTTTAAAGTAGAAATCAGCACGGTTATTATCCCAAATACTTCTTATGAGCTAACTTTACATTGTTTTGGTTCACAATGGCATAATGCAGTGTAGTATCAATGCGTACATGACCAAGTAAACGTTGTACCTGTTCAATGGGCATACCTTTGTCGATAGCCATTGTTGCAAGGGTACGACGGAACTTGTGAGGATGAACTTTTGGCATAGAAAGGGCTTGCCCCATTTTTCTGATTCTAACTTCCACACCGCTGATAGTCAGTCGTGAGTGTGGTGAATTGAGGGAAACGAATAAGGCTGGATTGCTGTCTGTTCGCTCATTAAGATATTGTTGCAAATGTAGTTTGGTACGGGCGTTGAAGTAAACAACACGTTCTTTGTTACCTTTTCCGAACACCACGCACTGCCGTTCGTGGAAATCTATATCTTCACGGCTCAGTTTGACCAACTCACCCACACGGATGCCCGTGGATGAAAGAAAGTCTATAATAGCAAGGTCTCGTTTGGTCGTGCAACTATCTCGAAGTTGCTCCAACTGTTCGTCAGAAAGCACCTCTTTTACAAGTGAATCTGTCTTAACTTTGTGAATGCGTCTTACCGGGCTTTTAGCGATATAATCTTCATCTTCCAACCATGCAAAGAAGCTGGAAAAGATGCGTCGCATATTGTCAATGGTCACTTTGCTCGATTGGTGTTCTTCTTGATAATCGGATAGATAAGTACGAATATCTGTTGTCGTAATGTGACAAATTGCCAATGAAAGCGTGACTAACAACCGTTCAATGGTATTACGGTAGTAAGTTAATGTCTTATCTGAACATCCCTCTATCTTTTTGGCTGATATAAAAGAGTTAAGAAGATGTTCATTCTCCTGCGTTTGCTGAGTGGCACAATCGCTCTTTTCAATGATTTCTACATTATGCAGTTCTGATGTAAGCACAGCTTTAAGCCGTGCCATTTGTCGGCAATCTAAGTCACGCTGCATTTTCGCAACTATCGCCTGAATGATGTTCTCTTTCATAATTCTGATAATTTTGTTCTTATATATAATATAAGAGACTGCTAAATCAGAATTTAGAAGCGTTGGCAAAGCAACTCTATGATTACTGGTTTGTGCAGTTTGACTTTCCAGATGAAAACGGAAGACCATATAAATCAAGTGGTGGTAAGATGGTTTGGAATGATAAGTTGAAAAGGGAAATTCCGGAAGGATGGGATGATGGAATACTTATCGACATCGCAAATATAACAATGGGACAATCTCCTGATGGCTCTAGCTATAATGAAGTTGGAGAAGGTATGCTCTTTTATCAAGGAAGCACGGATTTTGGTATGAGATTTCCTTCGGTTAGACAAT
>OHBX01001250.1_pt1 | contig 10487 bp, 17 predicted proteins | sample 1577441 | NCBI WGS metagenome assembly OHBX01 (sample SAMEA3879561, study PRJEB24766) | human gut metagenome | biome: human-associated habitat; feature: feces | place: USA | collected 1985/1987 | reverse complement strand
GTTGATACCGACCTTGCGGCCTATCTCTTTGCGTTTGATGAAGAACGGGAGCAGAGAGGGCTTAATGAGATAGATATGACGAGCCAGCTTACGAATCTTGATATCTACGTCAAGACCTTGACTGAAAAAGTCCACGTCCAACTGGTAATGACGATGATACTTGAAAAAATAAATCTCATCGTTGGTCATAGCCATCTTGCGGTTATCATATTCCAAACCGGCCTCGTCAATAATCAAGCGGCCATCGGTCATCATGTATTTGCCGAAGTCGGATTTTTCACACTTCATAGCGCCGGTAATGCCAAAGTTTGACCAGACCTTACGGCCTTTTTTCATGTCCTTTTTGGCAAGGTAGGCAGCAAAGGTAGATTTACCAGCGCCGGGGATTCCGAAGTACAGAGAGAGCGCCACGGGCTTAGCACGGGGCTTCAACTTGGGGAAATTGATTTTCATAGCATCACCATTCTTGAAAGTGTAGATTCAAGAGGGGGTGTGCGGCGAGCGCACGCACCCCCCCTCTTTTTTTGCTGTCAGGCACGAGCGGACAGCAGACGCTTGAACATACCAACGCCGAGACCGCACAGGGGGATAGCCACGCAGGAGATCAGCAGAATGGGCTGATCGGCGATAGTGGAGGCCACAGTGCCGACCCAGCCGATAGCGGCGGTGAACACACTGGTAATGGAAGAAATGATTTCAGCCATAATACGCAATTCCTTTCGTTAGATTTTGGGGAGCGCGGGAGCTATCAAGCGCGAGCAGACAGCAGACGCTTGAACATACCAACGCCCAGACCACACAGGGGGATAGCCACACAAGCAAGCAGCAAGATAGGCTCGCCCGCAAGGGTCTTAGCCACAGTACCGACCCAGCCAATAACGGCGGTGAACACAGTACCGATGGAGGTCAGCAGAGAGCTGACAGTGACAGCAGCAACCTCAGTCGTTCGGCAACGCTCCTTTCATTAGTGATTTCTAAGTAAGCTGCGCACGATACCAACGATAACGGCGAAGCAAATTAGACTGAACAGATAAAAGATAGGCGGCTCAATGAGAAAGTCACAGATAGCGCCAAGAATGGCGGTGCAAAAGTCAATCATTTCTGTCATCGTTTGAACACCACCCCTAAAAAGCGGAAGAAGCTCCACAGGACGAGAGAAAACAGGAATACGCCGGAGAGCCAATACCAATCAAGACCGGCAAGACCGTTAACCGGCTCGATAGAGGACGTGGTAGAGCCGTCCGCCTCCACCGTGGTCACAGTCTGGGTACGCTGATGGTAGCTGCCAAACACAGAGCGCACCACATAGGGCAAGCCAGCGCTTTCCAGCGTAGGAGGGTCAAGCATGGTGGACTGCTGCGGCGAGGCGGCAGGCTCGCCCTGCACAACGATAACTTGAGAGCCGTTGTCCGCGCCGGTATCTGCACCGGCATCCACAGCGGGAACGGTATCGACCTCATCAACGGTTGAAAGTGTATTTTCAAAATCCATAGCAATTACCTCACATCATTTTTGCGAGCAGAAGAAACCTTGTACTTTCTACTACCCCGTGTACCAAAGGACGCAGACGCACTATCCACATTCCCCACGGGGAAACCAAGAGCAAGGGACAGGAAAGACAGACTGACCGGGACAAGCAATAGGCCAATCGTCAGAACGGCAAAGGAGAAGTTAGTGCCGGGTACATTTACCTGAAAGAACTTCCAAGCATTAGAAATGAACATCCGAATACAGGCCATCAAGTCAGACAAAGAGTGACACCACCTTTCCCAGAATACCGCCCAAGACACCAATAAGAAATTGAATCAGCTTGTAAACGGCGATAAGAACAGACACCGCTACAAAGATAAAGAAGAACATGAGGACAGCCGACACCAGCAGGAACAGGGGCGTAGGCAGCCACTTGAAAGTAGCGAGAATTAAATCTACCACTTAGCCACCTACTTTCAAGATGATACGCATAAGACCAAACAGCAGAAAGATACCGAACACAAAATATACCAGCAGCTTTACCGCAAACGGGAGCGCATCAAAGAAGTCACGGCAAAAGGAGAAGAAGCTGCCAATATCCGTAAGGACAAGAATCAGGTTAGATATCAATCCCATACGCTCCCCTCCGTTCCAGTGCCGGTATCAAAATAGAAGCTGCTCATAGTGTCGATACTTTCACCGGCCTTCGAGAGAGCGCCCTCAAAGCACAGCTTATACAGGAAATTCAGCAGTTTGCCAGAAGCTGAAAGCGTATCACCGGCGACTTCACCAACGGGCTTTTTGTTGCCGCCGTCCGTAGTCACATAGAACACATTGAAAGCGTCGTTGTCCTCCGTGATATTGACGGTAACATTTTCGACCTTAGACGCAGAGTTTTCAATCAGTGTATCCAGTCGAGTTGTCACCTCTGTCAAATCAGCGGTAACAGTAGCGGACGGCTTTGAAAGTGCATTTTCAAGATTGGCAATAGCGTCCACAACGGCAGAATCGTCAAAAACCGGAATGCCGTTGATAGCAGCGATAATATCCGCCGTCTGGGTGTAGCTGTCATACGTCTCATACTTGCCGGTAATGCGGATACGGTCAGCGCTGATGGCGCTGTCACCCTCCGGGATGGCGATGGTGCTTCGGTCAAGCGTAGTGCTGACTGCGCCGGAGCGCGGCACATACCAAATTTCCATGGGCGAACCGGCAGCAGATAAATCGCTGAGATACTTCTTCCATGCATCGAGACTGGAATATCGCTTGGAAAGGAAACCAACATAACTGCGATAAATACAGAACTGATTCACATAATTTGCCGCAGCATCATTGGCAGCGGCGGCAAATGCGGCTGCACGCCACGGGCTACTCGTCCAACCGTTAGCGGAGGAAATACCAAAACGGCTCTCCGGCAAATCGTCAAGCGGAAGATTTACGCAGCGGAACAGAAAGACGCCGTCGCCTTTATCATACATCTGCCACCGCTCAGAGCCGTCCAATGTAAAGCTCTTTATACGCTGAACATACTCGCCGGTAGCGGCATTATAAGTATCCGAGATGCGGAACGTATTACCGCCCGTCTGCCAGACACCGGCCAACAACAAAGCATCATCAGCATTGATGGTATCGGGGATAGACGAACCAAGGGAGAAACCACGCAGCACGATATCCGAAAACTTTTCAACTGCACCGTTTAGTGTATATTGCAAGGGGCTAACCTCAAAGCGATTAGAGGCCTTGCCGGACAGACCCCAGAACATAACGTCCTCCAGCTCGCCGCCGACAGCAGCCTTGATTTGACCGCCATTGATGGCAGCGGTATCCAGTACCACACTATTGACCTTGCTATACATGGATATCAGCTTGTCCAACCGAGCTTCCAGTGAAGCCGAGCCGACCTGAACAACGCCGTTAGATATGACGCTGTCGAGGTGGGAGGCAATGCCGGAGACGTTGGAAAAGATACTTCTTGCCACACCAAGCAAATTGAATTGGACGTCGTAGGAATCCGACAGGACGGAACAAGCAACACGCAACGAAGAAACTGCACTGTTCTTAAACGAAATGATATTATTGTTAACGGCCTCCAAAGCGGGGACTACGTTATCATTTAAGTGCTTATAAATTCTGCTTATATCCTGATCAACAAACCTCAACCAATCAATCATAAGTGACATATATTGATAGAGAGAATCGACACTATGATAAATACGCTCTTGCAGCTCCCGGTCAGTAACAACCGAGGACACAGTGCCGCCAGGACGGGGCGTTGTACTCGGGGCAACAGATGGAGGATTGATAATTGTCTGGTTGTAGTTATAGGTGTTATTTACAGTACCACCGCCGGAATCTTTACGTTCCGCAACGTAAACCTTTCCGTCCACACTGCCCAATAGTCCATGCAGGGAAGTCACACGGAATTTCTTTATATTAAGAGCATCATCACTCACAAAGCCGACATACACCGAAAGCGCAGTGTTATACGCAAGAGTAGTAGACAAACCACGTTCATTACAGTAGTAAACCAAATCCGCCAAACTATCATAGCTAATTGTGACAGATGACAACGTTGAAGAACGGGGAGAAATATTCTCAGCAACATAGACAGTTTTGTTATCAAAAAGAAAATTCGGAATAAGCCGCATGGAATACGCAGCATAAGCTCGAGTAGAAAGAGACAATGCAACCACAATACTAAGAATCGTACCAATGAGGGGTTTACAATTCAATTTTTGTGAAGTATAATTCATAAAAACACCTCAAAGGAGAATAATATGTTTATTCCGAATGACCCTTACCTAATGATTGATTTGGTCAAAGTCCTTGTAAAGATAGCCATAGTGGTATTAGTAGCCATCTTAACCGTCAAAGCAATCAAATACTTTAAGCGAAAGGAAGAGCGGGAAACCCGCCGCGACTACCGTTCAGCGCAGAACACCATAGATGAAATCGAACGAGAAATGAATAATTGGAAAGACTAACCCCAATCCCTCGCCGCAAGGCGGGGGGTTTATCTTTTTACCGCCGGTAAAAACACCACAAGGACGAACGCAAAGAATATACGGGGACGGGATATTATACCTCGTCCTTTTCGCGCTTTTTACCGGGCTTGAATCTGTGCGGGAACAGGGAGCGCAAAACCTTGACAACCACCCACAGCATACCAGAGCCGAGCAGCACAAGGATGAACACGAACACCAGCACGATAGCGGCGGTGATGAGAAACTGAATCATGGCGATACCTCGTTGTTTTAGAATTTTGGATGCGGGGGCAAGAATCGAACTTGCAGCGCCGGACAACGAAACCGGTATGTTACCGTTACACCACCCCGCAATGGAATCACATAAAAGCTTTCAGATAGTTGAACAGAAAGCGACCGAGCGCATAGGCAAAGCCGCCAATGACGCACCATTTGAAATGGTCAAAATGCTTCATAGCCATGTACTTTTTCCTCCTAAGCCGATACCACCAGCGGCGAGCACGGCGGTACAGGTAGGCATAAATTTGAAAGTGCATATTCAAAAGATAGTTCCAAGGATAGCGCCCCGGAGGGCGCTTTCCTTATACACGCATGGTGGGCAGCGAAACAGAGAATTTCGGCTCACCCTTGCGGTTAGTGATAGTTACCTTAAAGTCAGCGCTGACGGGATAAGGGTATCCCATCATTTCCAGCTGGTCTTTCACGGCCTGCAAGCCGTCAAGCAGGTCTTTCAGCCGGTAAGTATCACTGTACACGGCGACCACCTCTCGAATAGCGCAGCGGGACGGGCATAGACACCTTGCCGTTGCCGTCCTCGTCCATCTCAAAGATAACGGGGATTTCAGCAGCCACGTCCTCGGGAACGTTGAGAGCGTCCAGACGGTCAGCAAACTCGTCCGCGAAAGAAAGGAACTCACCGAAAGAAATTACAACTCTATTCATACTTCAAACCTCACAATTCAACAGTTATATAGTCATCGTCCGCGTCACGGTTTTTCAAGTACGCATCTACGCCGGTATACTCATAGATACGACCGCAATCGCCGTAACGCAGTACCTTGTGGATACGCCGGTAAAACGCTTGCCGCGATTCCCTGTCTACGTTCAAATACTGCTCATCTGGGGGAATATTGGTAATGATGAACACTTTGGTATAACACGCCTGACGGTTGAAATAGCGGCACGGGAGAAGCAGGGGATAGCCGTCCAAATAGTTGAGCATATCGCCATGCTTTAGACCACCGCGAAACTCCTCGAAGATGATAACATCTTGTCCGTCATAGGTATCGAACGGGTGCTTATAGTCGGTCACGCGATAGCAGTTGGAATAGCCGTACTTGTCCATGACGGAGTGGGTCTTGCCGCTGCCGGTCTTGCCGAATATGTAGGTTACTTCCAACTCGCGCCAAGTATCCTTGAATTGTGCATCACGATACATGGAGCGGACACGTTCTATCTTTTCGAGGTCACGGTACGAAGATGCAACAGCATCTACGATTTCCTCATTACTCGCGCCGGACTTGATAAGGTCAACAATTATGTCAGCGTCGCGGCTCTTGCCCTGCCTTTCGTCGGGCAATTCACCGCCCTCCTCGAACGTATCAGAGAAGTTAATACCTTCGTGCAGGTGACCGCCAGTGTCCTTGTAGGAGTACGAGCCGTCAGCTTGCTTGTTGAACTTTTCGCCGTCCTTGAGAACGTAGGCGCGATTTTCAGAGGATTTGCCACGGGCTATATCGCGGTGGAATGAGGGGAAACGTGCGTCTATACTGGAATGACTAATGACATTCAAAGCCACGAGATAAATGTGAGTATGCAGAGTTTCACACTCATCGCCCTGTTCGTCACACATACACCAGTAAAGAATATTAGGCAGGTCAAGAATCGCCGCCCTAATACGAGCATGGTCAAAGCCATGCTCCAAGGGATTATTGATGGTTATTAGCCATTTACGGGAAGTTGCCGCAGCCATACGCAGCTCCTTACTTGTGAATGTTTTTAACAATGATTTGCATATTTGCAGAAGTTGCAGGGGGGTAATACTGACCCCCCCTGCAACGGCCCGCCCTCGCGGGCGGGCAGATGCAAAAGGGGCATGGAAAAGAAAGGAGAGACTTACTTCACAGGAGAGAAGCCGACCACATAGCCGCGATTGTCGAACTCCACGTCATACTCGCGGTTGACCTCGATACGGTCAATGGGGTAGTCGAACGGGTCAAGCGCCAGCGTCTGCGCCGCCAGACCCTCGACACCGCGAGCCTTACCAAGAAAATGTACCTGATTGAAGTTGTAGGGATTGCCGGTTTTCTTGGCAATGCACTCCAAGTGTGCCTTGCCATAGACCTTGATACGCATCTTGAAATACCTCACTTAGTTAAATTTCGTGCAGAGCAACAGCGCTACACGTTTGCACTAAGAGTGTAAATCAAAATTACGGCGGAATTTCGATTTTTTTCTTGACAGATGCCGGTGGTATATGCTAATATAATCGAGCTGACGATTTGAGCGGAGGGCGTACGCGGGTGTAGCACAATGGCCAGGGCACCAGCCTTCCAAGCTGGGGATGCGGGTTCGATTCCCGTCACCCGCTCCAACTTGACAGTATGCGCCAGTAGCTCAGTTGGATAGAGCAACTGCCTTCTAAGCAGTAGGCCAGGGGTTCGAGTCCCTTCTGGCGTGCCATTTTCCCCTTTGCGGGATGTCAGCGCGATCCCAGACGGATGTATATGTGGTGGGTGTAGCTCAGTTGGTTAGAGCACCGGATTGTGGTTCCGGGTGTCGAGGGTTCGAGTCCCTTTACCCACCCCACAAAGGATGAGGGATTGGGAGATGATCCCGATCCCTCATCTACTTTTCCGCATAGGGGTGTAGCCAAGCGGTAAGGCAAGGGACTTTGACTCCCTCATTCGCTGGTTCGAGTCCAGCCATCCCTGCCAGAAAAATCCGGATGGCTTGCCCATCCTTTTATACGCTTCGTTAGCTCAGTAGGTAGAGCACCTGCCTTTTAAGCAGGGTGTCCGGGGTTCGAATCCCCGACGAGGCACCAAGTGAACAAACAGGTTTAGATGCCATGCGGTGAAAACCGCATGGCATCAAGCCTTTCCGGGGTTTTCCACGCCCCTTTTTCAACGGTTTCAAGCATGGATGTCAGCGCCGTCTGAGAGGGGTTCAACGTGATTTGAACCTCTTTTTCTGTTTTCTGGCGATAAAATCGGATGCAGCCCCCTTTTGTACGAGGATTTTCCTCACAAAAGGGGGCTTTTTTCATGAAAAAATTTCACAAAGTTTAGAGCGTCGGTTTGTTGGTTTCATAAAACCATCGAATCGGCGCTTTTTTATTTACAAAACAAGGAGGATCACAACATGAATAATCGCAACACAGAGCAGCAGCTCCGCTACCTTGAGGAAGTCTGCACTTGCCTGCACCGGGCAGGCTTTGAAGCCCAGCCTTTGGAAGACTCACAACTGCCTGTCTATTGGAATGGCGCACAGCTCTGCCGCATCACCGGCAAGGGCAGTGTGTTCTATCGACGAGAGGATGTGTCCACACCCCAGGCGGAGGAAGCCTTCATCCGTGCCGAAGACATCGCGGCTCGGACATTGGAGTACATGACTGCTATGGAGAGTGCCCCGCAGCTCAAAGCCAGCGGGCTGGAGGGCGATTACCGCATACTTGCCGACTTCAACGGCACGGTGCTGGCCGGGACGCATAGTAAACACGGCGTTCAATTCGTTACATGGGATTGGGACTATGACCGCACGGGCTTATCCCACGGACACTATTTCATGGAGAACTATGACGGAGCCAAGCAAGATTTTGCCATACGAAGCGGCCTCATCCACAAGGAGCAGCTTTTCAGCCCAGAGCAGATGACAGAGATCTACCGCTGCTGCGCCGACTCTGTAGACGGTGATTTTTTCGACCTCACCGCCGAACAGGAAAAGGTGATCCGAAGCGTACAGCAGCAGATCGAGGATTGTGTGCCGGATTTGGCCGAGCGCATCCGGCAGCAGGAAGACACGCTGGAGCAGACAATGTAATAGTGACTGACAAGGGACGAAGTTTGAAGGGTCAGACTTCGTCCTTTTGTATTTTATGGATAAGGAGGTAGACATGATCAATGGAATCAGACGCAGTGTAGACAAACGCACCTGCACGGCGTTCGTTCCGGAGCCGCCGGAGCCGGTGTTTTGCACGGAGAATGAGCGATGCCGCGGATGCCCGTACCCCGCCCACGGAAGCATCTGCTGGCATCGGGATGGCACTTGTCTGCGGACAGATATGGAGAAGATCGAGAGGAGGCAGAAGAATGATACTTAAAGCAGATTTCCGCTGCAAGCAGGTCACGCCGGAGGCGGACGACTGCGTTGTAGAGAAGGTGGTCGAGCTTCCCACCGTGGAATATGACCGATTCTGCCGGTCAATGCTGGAACGGTATCCGTTCATCGGAGAAGTTGCTGCTTCGCTGCACTACAATGACGGGATGAGGCATGGTTTCCTCGTATTGGGAGTGGGCCGAAATGATGGTATCCTCGTAGATCCGCAGGGGGCGGATTATGCCAGGTACAGTGCCTTCATTCCCAACGCACGCAGTCTGCTGACGCCGGATATGGCAATCGACCGCAGTTATATTTCACCAGCAGAGCCTTGGCGAGATGAGAGTCGGGATGAAATGCTGCGTATGACATTGCACGTCGATGGAAAGCCGGACTACACCCTCGTCCTCCCCGCTGACGAGAAATACCTCGATGCTGTGAAGGCTTACCTTGATATCGATGTTTTCGCGGACGCGATGCTCCGTGATATTCGCTTCAAGGTGCCTTATATCGGAGAACTGATCTGCGACACGGATTGTCCCTCCGTGGAGGATTATAATGAGTTTGCGGAAGCGTTGGAAGGTATCTGGCAGAAGGACGGGATGCTTCTGACCTACGCCGCCGTGCTGGAGGCAGAGAAACCGGAAACACTGCACCGCGCCTGTGAGCTCCTGCAAGATCTGGATAACTACCAGCGCATTGTGGAGGGTGCCTACGGTTACGGTCAGCAGCGATTGCAGGAAACGCTGGGGCTGGATGATGAAGCCATCTATGAGCTGGACGGCTACATGGATTTTGAGAAATACGGTCAGGACTGCATGGAAAACGACTGCGTGACAAAAACAGAGTTCGGCCTGCTGCGCCGCTTGGACCCGCCCTTCCCGGAGCAGACACAGGGGCAGCAAATGTTTCGGTAGACTTTGCGGCAGATGTGTAGTATGTTTGCCGTTACCCGAGAGAAAGGAGGAATACCTATGAACACCAAAATCTCATATCTGTACAGAGATGCCGATAACTACAAGATGTCAAATGAATGCGTCATTATCGGTACATTGACTGCAGAACAGGCCCATACTATCAGGGATTGCTGCGACATGGGCGAATATTTCATTCCCAGACAAGTGGGCCTGCCGGAACGCCGCTTCGACCGATATGATCCGGAGGCGGATCACTGTTGGTTCGAGCTGGATGAGGATAGTTTCTCGGAAACGACAGAGCTACCTACTGTAGCCCTTACGGCCACAGAGTTGGTCAACCGCTTCAAAGGCTGTCGAAATAACTGGCAGGATGAAGCGTACACACCGCAGATGGGAGGAATGACCTTTTGAGCGTTAACGCAAGAACAGAAAAATACCAGCACTTTGAGCTGTTCGACAAGTTTGCACTGTTTACCAACGCCCGAATTGACCGTTCAACTGTGCCGGACGGCTGGTACTGCTATGACTTCCGTGGTTCGGACGATGATCCCGGCGAATTATGCTACATCGAGAGAAGCGTGGTGGTCAATTACGCAGGCTCGGTGCTGATGCCGGAGAAACTGGAGTTTCCAGCATCCGGGCGGCTGAATGCACGAGATGAGTTCGGCTTTCTTGATGAAGGCGACATGACACTCCGTGAGTTCTGCGAGATGCATCAAATCCTGTATTCCGCAGAAAAAGAGCAATTTCATATCCGACCTGCCCGCCCGGAGGAGGCGGGCTTATTTTATACCCCGCA
>OHBX01001245.1_pt1 | contig 10516 bp, 8 predicted proteins | sample 1577441 | NCBI WGS metagenome assembly OHBX01 (sample SAMEA3879561, study PRJEB24766) | human gut metagenome | biome: human-associated habitat; feature: feces | place: USA | collected 1985/1987 | reverse complement strand
GGAAAGAGAAAAACATCCCTATATATATTGAGGAAAATTCCGGACCTGTTCCTGCCGTGGATCCATTCCCGCCATGTACGATAGACAGTGAAATAAATTTTATAAGAAATATGGGGATGATTTTTAACAAAGAGGAAAAGGCAGTACAGGTCATTAATGAAATCGAGTCCATTTTAAAGGAATTACAGGAAAAAGCAAAAGGGAAAAGACCCGTTCGTGTGCTGACCGTGGAGTTTATGGGGGATAAGATAGAAGTTTTTGGAGATAAACTGCTTTCAGGAGATATTATTAAACGTCTTGGCAGCTTCAATATAAATTATGAAGTTCCCTTCATCAGTGCGGAAGAGTTAAGGGAAGCTGATCCGGAAGTTGTATTTCTGATTTACCATGGTGGGGATACGGATAGGGAATTTGCTAAGGGGTATTTTAAAGAAGCACCGCTGTTTCATTTGCGGGCTGTACAGACAAAACGCATTTATCCGTTGGAATATAGATACATTTGCGCTGCAAATGTGAAGACAGGGGAAAGCATAAAAGCCATTTATAAAGGCCTTTATGAATAAGTCCAGTTTTTAAAGAAAGGGTGTCAGTATGAAGAAGTTACAAAAAATATGGTTGCTTGCATGTGTCTTGGGGGCGATGGGAAATGGTTTTGTTTCAGCAGAAGAAACGCCGGTCTATATGTTGGATACGGTGAATGTCACAGCGCAGGCGTATGAGAAAAAAGAACTGGATACGCCCGCAGATGTTACCGTTGTCACCGGGCAGGAATTACAGGCTTCCGGTCGTGAAAATGTGGCACAGGCATTGAAATATGAACCCGGGATTATGGTCAGTGCCATGGGGCCGCATGACCAAAGCTGGATTACAGGAAATACAAGTGTCAATCTCCGAGGAATTACCGGCGGTACTCTTGTGATGATTGATGGTATTCCTGTCAATTGGAATGGTGTCAGCCACTTAGATATGATTCCGGTCGGTGCCGTTGAAAAAGTGGAAGTCGTAAAGGGTGGAGGTGCCGTACTTTATGGCAGTTCTGCTTATGGCGGTGTTATCAATGTAATTACCAGAAAAGACGGACAGGGTTCTGTGCGACTTGGTGCGGGGAGTGATGGACAAAGAGTAGGCAGCGTGGCTGCAGGCAATAATAAATTAAGGGTATTCTACTCTTATGACCGCATGGGAGATCAAGGAGCCATGACTGCGGTTCCTTCATCTTCGATGAAAACAGTAAATGGAAAGAAATACAAGTATAATACAGGATTTGGCGAAAGTAAAAAACAGGCAATGGGTATTTCCTACCGACTCACTGATACTTTGGCAGCAAGTTACATGCATACAGAAAAGAAATACTCTATTGAATACTATGCCCATCAGACGACAGAAGTAGGTAAAATCCAGCATTTTGACTATAAAGATAAAGAAGATTTTTTTAATCTTTCTTATGATAAAAATAATTTTTCCTCGAATATATTTTATCAGGAAAGGAGTATCGACAATCCTGACTATTATGTCCATAATAAAGCGGCTCGTGAATGGGAAATCAGCAAACAGCGTTACTGGGGGACTGATTTGAAGAAGCGTTTTTTTATCGGGGATGACACAGTTCTGATTGGCGCTCTATACAAAAGAGAATCTTATGTGGACCATAACCAGAAATTTAAAAACAGTGATACGGGTACATTGCGGGATCCGGTGAAATTTGGGACATTCGTGTCAGATAATTACGCACTCTATGGCTCTTATGAACATGATTTTGGACATGGGATGACAGGTATTGCAAGTTTCCGTTGGGATGCGTATCATACGGAACGGGGAAACTTTGATGCGTTCCTGCCGCAGGTTCAAATCAATAAGAAATTGAATGACAAAGAAAGCATATACATCAATGTAGGGAAATCTTTCCGTATGCCGACCATGCGTCAGCTTTACTACAGCAGCGGTATGCTTGCCGCCAATCCAAATTTAAATCCTGAGTATGGGTGGAACTATGAAGCCGGTTATAAAAAGCAAATTGGTCGAGGTACATTAAAAGCAGCTGTATTCCATGTTCATTTGAATGATATGATTTCTTCCCGTAAAATTACTGTCGATGGAAATACCGTGTCCCAGTCTTATAATGCAGCGGAATACAAAAATACAGGTGTAGAACTGTCCTACAGCATACAGGCTAATGATCAGCTATCCTGGTATGTAGGCGGTATATTTGGCAATCCTAAAAAGAAGAATACGGCTGCTTCCGCATGGAAAGAAACATACAGCCGTTGGCAGTTATCCACAGGCGCAGCATGGAAAGGTGACAAAGATGAAGTATCCCTCTCTCTGGCATGGATTGGAGATCGAACCAGTACAAACAGTAATATCCAAGATATCGGACTCATGCTTAACTCCACCTTCCTTTATACCCATCACATTAATGATGCATTCTCTGTGGCGCTGGCAGTAGATAATATATTTGACAGAGATAACCTGACAGATGGCGGGTATTACTCAGAAGGCAGAAATTACATGGTCACGGTAGACTATAAGTTTTGATGACTAAGAAATCCGGATAAAAATAAAACTCCGATAATATATGTCCAGTAACATATATTGTCGGAGTTTTTTAGTTAAATCGAGATTATCCGGCTCATGCTGGTGATTTTTGCGGTGAAGTTTGAAAAATGGATCTTCTGTATTTTTCCTCTTCATGATGGCAGATCCTTCACTGATGCTGCAGATGACACCTTACTGTATTCCTCACCATGGGTATAGATTCTTCATGTTCGCTACGGATGACGATTAACGTTTCTCTAATTATGAAACCTTAACGTCTTATACAAGGATCATGGAGTCGGCTGTCAGAAGAAGCTGCTGGCGCACGTAGTGCGATTGAGAATACTCGCTTGTCGTAATGGCTTAAATCGTAAAAGAATAGTTAGCTTGCAGCTGACAGCTCACAGCTAACGGCTTTTATCTTCTTACCACTTTCCTCACCACGGGTATAGATTCTTCGCATTCGTTACGGATGACGATTAACGTTTCCCTCATTATGACAGCGGATCCTTTGCTGGCGATCCGGATGACGTCTTTCATTTCTCGTCATTATGACGCTTTCCCTAAATCGTCATTCTGAACGGGGCAAGAATGCTGTGTGAGAAAGATGGGAAACGGCAACATGACAATGAGTGAAGAATCTATTCCCCTGATGACATCTTACCGTTCTCCTCACAACGGCAGGAGATCCTTCGCTATGACGTCTGATGTTCCTCGTTATTCAGCTCAAGTTTATAATGCTGTTTTAAGGAGAAATAGAATATCTTTTACGATAGGACAGATCATACTGTTTTTGATGTTACAGTTCGAAGCCATCGGAAGCGTCACCGGGTTTGGAGAGGCGCCGTGCGATGTCTTCATAATTGTCTTTTAAATGGAAGATGATGAGGTTGAGAGAGGTGCGGATTACTTCCGGATCGAAACTTTCCGGCCTTGTGGTGACGCAGATATCCAGGAATGTGTTGTCATCTTCGGCAATGCTGTACTTGAAAATGGAATGGGCGGCGTTCAGCTGCTCCAGGAAACGGATGAAAGTTTTACGGGCGGGGCCTGCAGGCGCGACACCCAGATGGATGCGGAGCAGGGTATACATGCTGTTGTCCGTGATGACGGCAGCTACAAGGCGGTGGCTGCCCGCCGGAATGGCGGTGATGAAAGCCACGGAATCCTTTTCATCATGGGTATCTCTGCGCTGGAAGAAATTCAGGTCATTGTCTTTCATGTATTTTTCGAAGATGCCGGCTTTTACGTTTTTGCCGGGATTGAAATTAATTACTTTTGCCATGGCGCCTCCTGTGCGGGATTTCATATTTCATTCATTATACTATGGGTGCACATAAAAATGAAAAAATATATTATTTCTTTAATAAGGGAACAAATCCTTTCCGTCCCATGGTATAATAACAGAAGCGACTATGGTACGGCAATTTTTATATTTTATGTAATAAATGAAATGTACGGCTACAATTGAATAGGAGGTTAATCTTGGCAAAATCCAGATTACAGATCATTCCCTTGGGAGGCCTGGGGGAAGTCGGGAAGAACATGACTGTATTCCGTTACGGCGACGAAATTATCGTAATAGATGCAGGAATGGCTTTTCCTGATGAAACAATGCCGGGGGTGGATATCGTTATCCCCGACTTCAGTTACCTGATTGAAAACAGGGACAAGATCAAGGCCATTCTCATTACTCACGGACACGAAGACCATATCGGTTCGCTGGCTTATTTACTGCGTGATGTTTCCGCTCCGGTCTATGCGACGCGGCTGACCTGCGGCCTGATTGAAGGCAAGCTGAAGGAACAGAAAATCGGAAAGTACAATTTGAATGTAGTAAAGACAGGCGATGAATTCAGACGCGGTTCTTTCAGGTTCGGTTTCTTCCATGTATGTCATTCCATTCCGGATTCCTGCGGCGTTTATGTCCGTACGCCGGTAGGAACTGTGGTGCATACAGGTGATTTTAAATTTGATCATTCCCCTGTGGACGGAGAACAGACGGATATGCACAAGCTCGCCGAGCTTGGCCGCAACGGTGTGCTTGTCCTCTGCGCCGATTCCACGAATGCCCAGAATCCGGGATATACTTTGTCGGAAGCAGTGGTTTCCAAGTCGCTTAGAGATGCTTTCCACGAAGTCAGGGGACGTATCATTCTTGCCACATTCGCGTCCAATGTGTCCCGCGTACAGATGGCGATTGATGCGGCTGTTGAAAATAAAAGAAAAGTTTGTGTCTTCGGCCGCTCCATGGTCAATGTAGTGGGTATCGCGCTTGAAATGGGCTACCTTAAGGCTCCGGAGGGCACATTTATTGAACCGGAGGAGCTCAATCATTATCGCGATGACAGAATCTGCATCCTCACGACGGGAAGCCAGGGCGAACCTATGGCAGGACTGTCCCGTATGGCGGACGGAAGCCACCGGCAGGTGCAGATTCATGCCGGGGATACGGTCATTATTTCCGCATCGCCGATTCCGGGAAATGAAACGAGCGTCGGCAGGACGATTGATAATCTTATGCGATTGGGGGCGAAGGTAATTACGTCCCGGACGAGCCGCGTCCATGTGTCAGGCCACGGTTCCCAGGAGGATTTGAAAACGATGCTCTCTCTTGTCCGTCCGAAGTTTTTTGTGCCGGTTCACGGAGAATACAGAATGCTCCGCTCTCATGCGGAATTGGCGGAAAGTTTGGGCGTGCCGAAGCAGAATATTCTTATCGGTGACAACGGGACCGTTTTCGAATTTACGAACCGCAGCGGCAAGATCACCGGCAAAGTGCAGTCCGGCGCTGTCTTTGTGGACGGCCTCGGGGTAGGTGATGTGGGAAATATCGTTATCCGCGACCGCCAGCAGCTGGCGCAGGACGGTGTGTTCATCGTGGTTATTGCTCTTGAAAAGGGAAGCAGCCAGGTCGCGGCAGGTCCCGATATCGTATCACGGGGATTCGTTTATGTCCGTGACAGCGAGGAGCTTATGTCCGGCGCAAGAAGCCGTATCGAGCATGTACTGGAACGGTGCAACACGGGGAATGTGACGGAATGGAACGCTATCAAGACGCAGATCCGCGATGCCCTGGGCAGGTATTTCTTTGAAAAGACGAAGCGCAGGCCGATGATTCTTCCTATCATCCAGGAAGTCAGATAAGCCTCGCGCGGACATAATGAACTGTGATTTCTTTTATGGGGTCGCAGTTTTTTATTGGCCGCGTTTATTGTTTCTGTATGATAAAATATAGAATAATACTGAACATATTTAACAGGACAGGAGTAGTTATGGACGAATACAGAGCAGGAGAAACAAGCGCCGTCGTTTTGGCGGTAAAGTGTACCGCCCTGGCGGTGGTGCTTTCCGTCATCGGATTTTACATGCCCCTGATTTCCCTGGTGGTGTTTTTGCTGATCCCTCTTCCTATCGCGTACCTGGGGATGAAAGAGGGGGATTCATGGTCGATTATTGTCACGGCAGGCATCATGATTTTGGATTCTGTCTTTTTCGGGTTCATTTCCGCCGCTTTCCTTTGCGCCATCTTCGGCGTGCTTGGCGTGGTACTGGGGATTTGTTGCAGAAATAAGGTTCCTGCGGCGGCGACACTTGCCGCGGGAGCGGTCGTGGTGCTTGCTTCTTGGATAGGGCAGGCATTTGCGGCGATGTATATTTTGAATGTGCCGCCCATGATTTTTGGCGGTGAAGCGATGGACAGCATGGAGCAGCAGATGATGGCGCAGATGGCGCAGTTTTATTCCGGCGAACTGCTCATGCAGACGCAGGAAAATGTGAAGCAGATGATAGATGATATACGGAGATCCATTCCTGTCATCACGGTGAGCGCCGCGTTTTTCTATACTTGGGCGTCCATGATGCTTGGGAAAAAGATTTTTACCCGTCTCGGCATGAAGGATATCCCCGGAATGCCTCCCCTGGAACGATGGGAACTGCCCCGTTTCTTTCTGGGACTTTATGTTCTGGCATTTGCCATGCAGTACATCACGAATAGAAATGCAACGCTCGAAATGATCCAGTACAATTTGGGACTTGCCTGTGTTCTCGTTTTCTGGCTTCAGGGGCTGGCGGCGCTTTGGTGGATGCCCAGAAAATATCCTTTCGTGAGGCCGCTGCGCTGGATCATCGCAGTTCTTTCCGTTATCATCGGAATGGTGCAGATGATCGTCGTTCTCCTGGGATTGTCCGATATGGTGCTTCAATACAGGAAGAAGAGAAATTACGAATAGCAGCCTGTTTGCAATAAGAACTGCCATAGAGTACGATTACATATAAAGCATCGGTTTCCGGAACCGGGTTGCGTTGGATGAAAAAATGAAAGGAGCACTATGCTCAGCAATATTTGGGTATATAAGAAAACTTCAAAAGTCATGATAAGCCTCCTTTTGGCGGCAGTCCTGGTGCTTGCCACACAGAACTGGCTCCTCGGGCTTTTAATGTTTATCGTGACCGCGGCGGCTGTCGTCTGGGTGAAACGCTCCGACCTTATGCAGGAGCGGCTTCTCATGCGGTACCTTGATGATTTATCATCAGGTGTTTCAGTTGGTACGGTCTATGCGGTGCGGAATCTTCCGCTGGGAATTGCCGTTGTGGACGAGAAGAAAAAGCTCGTCTGGGCAAACGGCGTATTTCGTTCATGGATTGCCGGTACGGAAGAGGGGACGCCCCTCCGGGATATTATCCAGGGACAGAAAGTAGCCAAGCTCTGGGGGAAGGCGGGGTGGTTTGACTGCCATGCGGGAGGGACGTTTTTCCGTGTATTCCATAAATGGGTTCCTTCTGATGAGCCGGACGGAGCATCTTTCATGGTGCTTTACTTCATGGACAGGAGCGATGTAGAGAAATCTTTGAAAGAGTCGGAAGAGGCACGCCCTGTCTTTTGTCTGATCCGCATAGACAATATACAGGAAGTGACGGCGGAGATGAGTGATGTGGAGCGGTCCGCCCTGCTCTCTGATGTGACGGAGAAAGTGCTTGCTACGTTCAACAGCCATGACGGATTTATCAAACAGTACAATGCGTCTGATTTTGTGGCCTGTATTTCGTCAAAGGCCCTGCAGGATATGATGGATTCTAATTTTGAAATACTTGACCGGGTGCGGGAAATCCATACGGTGAACCGTATTCCCGTGACCTTGTCCATCGGCATCGTAAAAAGTGACGAATCTTTTAACCGCCAGTATGAAGAAGCCCAGGTGGCGCTTGATCTGGCTCTTGGCCGCGGCGGGGATCAGGCCATCGTCCGTCTCGGGAAAGATGTAAAAGCCTTTGGCGGCAAAGCGCCCGCTTCAGTGAGCAGTACCCGTGTCCGTGTCCGTGTGGTGGCGCAGGCGCTCCGTGAGATCATTAACGAAGCGGATATGGTTCTCATTATGGGGCACGCCCATGAAGATTTTGACGCGCTCGGGGCCGCAGTAGGTGTTTCCCACCTGGCGAGAGTGTCCAAGGTGGAAGCGCACATCGTCATTTCCAAACAGGATGATACGTCCAGGAAAATGATCCAGGCCATACAATCCAGCGGCTTGGCGGAAGGGCTTCTTATTGATGAGGGCAAAGCGAAAAGCCTCGTGACGGATAAGACGGTGGTTATTGTTGTGGACACGCATATCCCCGAACTGGTGGCGGCGCCGGAACTGCTGAGGAAAGTGCAGAAGAAAGTCGTTATCGATCATCACCGCCGTGCGGCAAGCATTATCGACAGTCCGCTTCTTACGTACATGGAACCGTCGGCATCTTCCGCTTCGGAACTGGTGACGGAACTGATCCAGTATTATGGAAGCGAAGAAGAAATGAATGCACTGGAAGCATCCTGCCTTTATGCGGGGATGGTGGTGGACACGAAGAGCTTTACCGTCCAGACAAGTGTCCGTACGTTCGACGCGGCAAGTTATCTCAGGCGGTGCGGCGCAGACACCGCTTTGGTTAAAAAGCTCTTTTCAATGGATCTGGCGTCCATCAAGATTAAATCCATGATTTTGGCCGATATGAAACAGGTGGATGAATACATGGCCTTTGCCGTATGTCCGGAAGGCACGGCGGATTCCCAGATTATCGCAGGACAGGTGGCGGATTTTCTTGTCACCGTGCAGAAGATACGGTGCAGCTTCCTTTTCTACTATACGGAGACCGGACTCTGCCTCTCCGCGCGCTCCGACGGGTCTGTTAATGTGCAGATTGTCATGGAACAGCTTGGCGGCGGCGGCCATCAGACAGTGGCGGGAGCGCAGTTCGGCACTGACGGCAATATAGAAGATATAACAAAGGCGGTTGTTGCCAATGTTCGTAAACAAACGGAGGAGGAAAAAGAATGAAAGTAGTATTGCTGCAGGATGTAAAGAAATTGGGGAAAAGAGGCGATGTTGTCGAAGTAGCGGACAGCTATGGCCGTAATGTCCTCATTCGCCGCGGACTTGGCGCGGAAGGAACGAAAGCCAATCTGAATACGGCGGAACAGCGTCGTGAATCTAAAGAATTTAAATCCAAAGTGGCTGCGGACGAAGCGGTCATCATGGCATCCCAGCTGAAAAAAGTAAAAGCGGTCATCAAAGTGCAGTCCGGTGAGGACGGACGGGTTTTCGGCAGTGTCACGGCAAAAGATATTTGTGATGCCGTTAAAGAGCAGTATGGGTTTGAACTGGATAAGAAAAATATCAGGCTGAAAAATCCGATCAGGACCACAGGAGAATATGATGTGGAAGTCTGGGTACACCAGCAGGTTACCAGCGAAGTACATATTTCCGTAGTTGCGGAATAAAAATTTCCTGTTCCTGCAGGGGGTTCTTTAGCAGCAGAAAATAAAAGCGGCAGTTAAAAAATAATCTTCTTCCCTTAACCGGGGGAGGAGATTTTTATTTTGAAAAAAATCTTGTTTTTATTGTAAACTTTATAAAAAATTATGATTGACAAAAGTGAAGACGGCTACTACACTTAGAAAAGATGTTGGCTGTCCGGAAACGGGCGGAAAATAAAGGGGGAGTATTATGGGAGAAGAAAAGGTATTGTACAGCGTGAAAATGCGTTCCAGTCTTGGCGGTGCCCACGGCGTGGGCGGACAGCATATTTCCGGAGCGGAGAGGATTGTAACAAAGAACAGCGTGGAACAGGAGATGATTTCCATGCTGCACCGTGCCTGGGAACATGACCGCGGCGCGGCGGATTTTATCCAGTTCAAGGTGGAAGCGGTCAGGCGTGAGGGAATCACCTGCTGCCTTTGTACCAGATTGACACGGCAACAAAGGAGGAAGGACGGGCGGCGGCGAAAAAAGAACTGCTCCGTTCCGGAGTCAGCGAAACTGCTATAGGAAAAGGATTTGCTATTTTGGAATCGCTGACAGACAGTATGCGCGGCGCAGCAGTCGTTGATGCGGAAACAGGAGAGCGCCTGGACGGACTCGGTATGCGCGGCGTGCGGTGCAGCTGTATGGATTGCGAAGATACGTGCGCATACGAAGCACAGATGGGGGCGAAGGGCCTGGGCGGAGAACATCCGAGGGAAGCGCTTATTCTGGCATCGAAAGTGGCGGCGGCGCCAGGGACGGTGGCGGAACTTTGCTGGTCGGATGATCCCTTTTATGTGACAGGCTATGTAGGTTCGCCGAAGTTTGGCTACGGGCGGATTACGGTGATGAAAGAGAAAGGAGATTCTATCGGCGGCCGCGTATTTTTTGTAAAGCACGGTACGGATATGGACAGGTATGTGGAGTATATGCAGCATCAGACAGTGCTGGTGAGGGTCAAATGAAGCCGGAAAATATTTTCTCCGCTCTTTCCGCGCTGCGGCAGGAAGGGCGGCTCAGGCAGGTACGGGATCTGCGTATGGAAACGGCGTCTCTCGGTACAGATCGTGAAGGAAAGCGGTATATCGTTTTCAATTCCAATGATTACCTGGGCATGACCCATGCGAAGGAAGTACAGGAAGTGGCAGCGAAAGCGGTTCGTTTCGGTACGGGAAGCGGCGGCGCGCGTCTTACCTCGGGGG
>OHBX01001242.1_pt1 | contig 10522 bp, 10 predicted proteins | sample 1577441 | NCBI WGS metagenome assembly OHBX01 (sample SAMEA3879561, study PRJEB24766) | human gut metagenome | biome: human-associated habitat; feature: feces | place: USA | collected 1985/1987 | reverse complement strand
GCGTGAAAGAAGCCGCGGACGCCGTAGCGGGGGGGGATATCACTTTTCGCCCCGCGCGCTGGGCGAAAACCTACGCCCACTGGCTGGAAAACATTCAGGACTGGTGCATCTCCCGACAGCTCTGGTGGGGCCATCGCATCCCGGTCTGGTACCGCAAAGACAAGGCGGAAGAACTCAGGAACGCCCCGGCGCTGGACGCCTCCGCACTGGAACAGGGCTTCCTCTACGTGGGAACCGAACCGCCCCAGGACCCGGACAACTGGATTCAGGACAACGACGTAATGGACACATGGTTCTCCTCCTGGCTGTGGCCTTTCTCCACCATGGATGAGGAAACCCGCGCCAAATTCTATCCCACTACGGATCTTGTCACGGGACCGGACATCATCTTCTTCTGGGTGGCGCGCATGATTATGGCCGGATACCGTTTCCAGCATGACAAACCGTTCAGCAACGTCTTTTTCACGTCTATCATCCGTGACAAAATCGGGCGTAAAATGAGCAAATCCCTGGGCAACGGCATCGATCCCCTTGAAGTGATTGAGAAATATGGCGCTGATGCGCTTCGGTTTACGCTTGTCACAGGCAATACGCCGGGCAATGATATGCGTTTTTACTATGAACGTGTGGAGGGAAACCGTAATTTTGCCAATAAATTATGGAACGCCAGCAAGTTTACCCTTATGAATCTGGATGACTATGATCCCCGTTTCATTCCGGAAGAAAGTCAGTATACACTTGCGGATAAATGGATTTTGGAAGGTCTTGCGCAGACGGAAGAGCATGTCAGCGAGAACCTTGATAAATATGAGTTAGGCGCTGCCGCGGATTCTATTTATAATTTTGCATGGAACTCTTTCTGCGACTGGTATATTGAAACGGCGAAGGGGCGTCTTTATGAAGCGCACAATGCCGACCGGCAGGTTACCCAATATGTCCTTGTGTATGTACTGACGAGAATCATGGCGCTCCTGCATCCTTTTATGCCGTTTATTACGGAACACCTCTGGCAGCATCTGCCCCACTTCGGTGAAACTCTGGCGAGAGCTCCCTGGCCGGCAGCTGATGAAAGACTTCGTTTCCCGGAAGAACGGGAGCAGATGGAGCGTATCATGGATGCGATTAAGGCTGTCCGCAATATGCGTGCGGAAGCGAATGTGGCGCCGAACAGAATGTGCCATATCCGGATCGCGGTTCATCGTGATGATTTAAAGAAGTGTATTGAAACCCATGAAGAATATTTTGAAAAACTGGGGCATGTGGAAAAAATCAGCCTAATCGCCGCTGACGGAAAAAAACCTGAAAATGCCCTTGCTGCTGTTGTCACGGGCATGGAAGTATATCTTGAATTGAAGGGCCTGATTGATACGGCTAAGGAAAGAGAACGGATCGAAAAGGCAAAAGCCGCTCTGGAAAAAGAAATCGCCCGTACATCCGGTAAGTTGAACAATAAGGGTTTTCTTGCGAAAGCGCCGGAAGATGTTGTGGCGAAAGAAAAAGAAAAACTTGCGGAGTTTGAAGAGAAGATGAAATCATTTGATGAACGTCTTCGTTTCCTTGCCGATCTTTAATTGTTGTTGCATAAAGGAGTCAGTATGAATTATCAGGAAAGTATTTCCCGTCTGGAAGAAGCATCCGTTTTCGGAATCAAGCCGGGGCTGGAACGAATGCAAAAAATTCTTGATGTACTGGGAAATCCTGAAAAAGCCTGTAAGATGATCCATATCACGGGGACGAATGGAAAAGGGAGCGTCGCCGCTATGATAACAAGTGTTTTGGAAAATACAAATCTTAGGGTAGGGCGGTTTACGTCACCGCATCTTATAGACTACACGGAACGGATTTACTTGGGGGGGAAAGATATCTCCCGTGAAGATTTTGCCAAAGCGGCCACAGTGGTTTTTAAAGCTCATGACGAGCTGATAGTCGCGGGGGAAGAAGCATTGACGGAATTTGAACTGCTGACAGCCATCGCGTTTTGGTATTTCCGTGAAAACAAAGCGGATTACGCCGTTATGGAAGTCGGCATGGGCGGACGTTTTGACGCGACCAATGTAGTGATGCCTGTTGTTTCCGTCATTACGAATGTGGCTATGGATCACATGCAGTATCTGGGAAATACCCTTCAGGAAATAGCGAGGGAAAAAGCGGGAATTATCAAAAAGGGGATTCCGGTAGTCACTGCGGCGCAGCATGTGGCTTTGAAGGAATTGAAAAAAGATGCCCACAATAAAAAAGCACGCATTTATTTTTACGGCCGTGATTTTGAAATCGACACAAGAAACAAATGGGAGCAGGGCCAGGTCGTAGTGGTGAAACGGAAAGGCATGCCGAAAGAACTGGAAAAGAGCATGCTCTTTGTTCCCTTTATCGGTGCCCATCAGGCAGTCAATGCGGCGGTGGCAGCGATGGCACTTACCATTCTCATGAAAGAAGACGGTCGAATTAATGAAAATGATCTTCGTGAAGGATTGGCGCGGGCCAGATGGCAGGGCCGTTTTGAAATCCATCACGCAGGGGGAAAAACAGTTGTCTTAGACGGCGCGCACAATGAGGCCGGAGCGGAAGCGCTTCAGGAAGCATTGCGGGAACAGTATCCCGATAAACGGCGTATTTTCGTTTTTTCTTCTCTTCAGGATAAAACGACGGAAACCATTATTCAGATGCTCGTAAGAAAAGGGGACAAGGTTTATGCCTGCGCCGCGCCGACACCGAGGACAAGGACGCCTGAAGAAATCTGTGAAATGATTGACCGGCAGAAAATCAGGGCGGAGCACAAGATAGCGGGGAGCGTGGCAGATGCTTTGGAAAAGGCGGTGAAAGAGGCGGATGAAAACGATATTGTCCTCGTCTGCGGCTCTCTTTACATATTGGGAGACGCGATCCGGTGGCTTCGAAAGCAGGAATTGGCAGAATAATAAACAAGAAAAAGGACTGAGGGAAACATAAAATATTTTCTCAGTCCTTTTTCTTTTCTTGTTGTCGCTGATTATTATGCTGATAAATAAATGAGCAGCCCATCAGCGTTTTATCATAGATTAGTAATTTTCCGCCTTAATAGCGAAGAAAGAACGGGGATGGTTGCATACGGGACATTCTTCCGGCGCCTCTACGGATTCGCAAGTGAAGCCGCAGTTCGCGCACATCCAGAGTTTCTTTTCATCTCTCTTGAATAATTTGCCGTTTTCCACATTGGCAAGAAGAATTTTATATCTTCTTTCATGCTGCTTTTCAATTTCGCCGATTTTGGCCATGAGGAAAGCAATCTGCGGAAAGCCCTCTTTTTTTGCAGTTTCAGCAAACTCCGGATACATTGAAGTCCATTCATCATTTTCCCCTTTGGCTGCCATTTTCAAATGTTCGGCGGTATCCTTTTTCAGATCCCCCACGAGCCAGAACCAGATTTTAGCATGAGCTCTTTCCTGGTTCGCGGTTTCTTCAAAGAGATCGGCAATCTGCCGGGACATGGACGGATCTTTTCGTGCTTCGCCAGCGAAGAGATTGTATTTCACATGGGCCTGTGCCTCTCCCGCGAAAGCAGCGCGCAGATTTTTTTCGGTCTGTGTACCTGCAAGGCGCGACATTTCTTCCAAAGCTTTTTCTTCATTCATGATTTTTTCCTCCTGAACAACTTACCTTACTATAAAGGATACTCCTGATATCCGTAATTATTATACATGATAAAAGTTTTGCGGAACAGGGAAAATGAGAAAGGAATATTTTCTGTTTCCAATTTGGCATGAAAGTAGAATCATTTTGTAAATAAATTTTTACAAAGAATTTACACAGCTGCTTTATGATAAAGAAAATAATAGGAAGTCGTGTACCTTTTAAGGGGGCGGGAGTATGTTCAGCCTGGTCAATAAGCATGAAGAGTTTTTTGATTTTCTTGTAACAAATGGAGAATATTTTCACAAAGGAACGCTTATGGTCAAGGAGGTCCTTCAAGATCCGAAGAAGCTGGAACGCTGTGCCAAGGAAGCAGAGAAAATTGAGCATCTTGCTGACGGAGTGACCCATGAAGTGGCGGCAAAAATGAAGCATGTCTTTATTACGCCTATTGACAGAGAGGATTTTTATCTCCTTACCAGCAACCTGGACGACTGTGTAGACGATATTAAAGATGTCATCTTTACTTTGCGCATTTATCATGCCGGCCTCGGCTGGAACCGGATGCTTCGCATGGCGGATATTCTGATAGAAATGTCCGGAGAATTGATTATCCTGTTCCGCCTCCTGAAAGATATAGATAAAAATGAAACGGAGATTACAGAACGGGCCCGTAAGATCAATCGTCTCGAAAGTGAAGCAGACACGATTTATCGTGCGATTATTTCTGATTTGTTTGACGGTACCCATGATGCGGTAGAGATTATCCGCTGGAAGGAAATCATGGAAACGATGGAGGAAACGGCAGATCAGGCAGAACGCGTCGGTAATTTGATTAAAGAAGTGGTTATGAAATATGCCTGATATTTATGCGATAGGCCTGGTAATTGTTCTGGCGCTTGCCTTTGATTTTATCAACGGCTTCCATGATACAGCAAATGCGATTGCTACCTGTATCGCAACGCGCTCCTTAAGTCCCCGCATAGCGATTATCATGTCGGCGTTTTTAAATTTTGTTGGAGCGATGGTGTCGACCGGTGTGGCGAAAACAATCGGAGGGGAGATTGTCACGTCTCCGCAGATGGTGGACTCCACGGTGCTTATAGCGGCGCTTTTTGCCGCTATCGTATGGAATCTTTTTACCTGGAAGATCGGCATGCCTTCCAGCTCCTCTCATGCGCTGATCGGCGGTGTCCTCGGAGCGGTTACGATTTCTTACGGTACGGGGGCAATCAATGGAAACGGGGTTTTTATGATTGTGGCGGGACTCATCGGTTCACCTGTTATTGCCATGTTCAGCGGATATGTCATCATGACGCTTCTGTTTATCCTGTTCCGGAATGTGGGAAGATCGAAAGTGAATTATATTTCTCTCCATATACAGAGCTTATCCGCCGCGGTAATGGCATTTTCCCACGGTTCAAATGATGCGCAGAAGTGCATGGGAATCATCACGCTGGCGCTTTTGTCCGGCGGATACATTGGAGAACTGGAAGTTCCTTTCCTTGTAAAGATTGCCTGTGCATTTGCCATGTGTGCAGGAACGAGCGTGGGCGGCTGGCGCATTATCCGTACTGTCGGGAATAAAATATTCCGTTTGGAACCGGTGAACGGACTGGCAGCGGATATCAATTCGGCGTTAACTATTTTCACGGCGACCTTTCTGCATCTCCCCGTATCTACGACACATGTGGTCACAGGCTCCATTATGGGGGTGGGCTGGGCAAAGCGGTTCCGTGCAGTACACTGGAATGTGGCGTATTCCATGGTGGGTGCCTGGGTCATGACGATTCCCAGCACAGCGGCAGTCGGCGCATTGGTATACATCCTTATCCGTTATATCTTTTGAGAAAATACAATGCTCGCCCGTTGATGCGGGCGTTTTTTGTTGAAATGTCCATATAAAGGTTTATGGGTGTTTTATGCAATGACCATTCTTTGCGAAACTGTTTGGGCAGCGGAGTTGGTCATTGACTGGAAGAGAAAAGAGATGTTACCTGCAAGGTCTTGACATAGTCGAAAAACGGGAACGACCCATGAAAAGAACTTATGTGGTAAAATAAGAGAGCATAGGTAAACCCGTTAGGGGATAGAAAGGATTATTATGCTGATACAATGGTTTCCCGGCCATATGGCAAAGACAAAACGGCTGATTATCGAACACTTGAAAGCGGTAGATGTGGCGGCGGAACTTTTGGATGCCCGTATTCCTCTGTCCAGCGCGAACCCTATGGTGGAAGAGCTTCTGTCGGGGAAGCCGCGCATCGTCATACTGAATAAGGCGGATCTTGCGGATCCGGGAATGACGAAAGCCTGGGAATCATACTATAAAAGGAAAGGGGTTGCTGCGGTATCTATGAGCTGCGGCAACGGAAAAGATAAAAAGAAATTTCTCCGTCTCATCAAAGAGGCGGCCGGTCCGGTGCTGGAAAAGTGGAAACTCCGCGGCTTGAAAACGAGATCGGTACGGATCATGATTCTTGGAATTCCCAATGTAGGCAAGTCAACTCTTATCAATTTTATTTCAGGAACAGCGGCGGCCCGGACAGCCAATACGCCCGGACACACACGGGGCAAGCAGTGGGTCCGTCTTTCGCAGGGGTTGGATCTTTTGGATACCCCCGGTGTTTTATGGCCGAAGTTTGAAGATCAGGTGGCGGCTCTTCGTCTGGCGGCGACCGGAGCGATTGCCGGAGATGTCTTTGATTCGGATACGGTAGTTCCTGAACTGATGAGGGTGCTTGCACGAACAGCACCTGATGCGCTTCGTGAAAAGTACGGGATTGAAGATGCGGCAGCGGATCCCCAAATCCTTCTGGCCCAGGCGGGGAAAAGGCGGGGCTGTATTCTTCCCGGAGGCGCGATTGATTATGCCCGTGTACAGACAATGATACTTAATGATTTTCGGAGCGGGAAACTGGGACGCATTACACTTGACGCTGTTCCGGCGGAGGAAGTATGACAATTTCTGAAATCAGGGACATATTGAAACAGGGAACCGTGGAGAAAACGGTTTTGGAAGAAATTATGGCAGATGAACGGAAAGGTGCCCGGCAGCTGGTGGATGCCTATATCCGCCGCCTGAATCGGGAATCGGCAGAACGGTTCCGTGTGGAAGATATGTACGAACCGGAAAGTTCTTTTTACAAAAAAGGATTGGAGTATGTTGCCGGAATTGACGAGGTAGGACGCGGGCCGTTGGCGGGACCTGTCACAGTCGCGGCAGTTATTTTGAAGCCTCATTTTTTTATTGCGGGACTTAATGATTCGAAAAAAGTAGCGCCCCGGCGGCGGGAAGAAATTGCAAAGAAAATTCACGAAACGGCAGTGGATATTTCCATTGTCAGCCTTTCTCCGAAAGAGATTGACATGCGGAATATTTATGCGGCAACGATGGAAGCAATGTACCGCGCGGTGCGGAATCTGAAGATACAGCCGCAGGCGGTCATCGTAGACGCCATGCCTCTCCATTTTCCTGTTCCGTCCCTGTCGCTGGTCCACGGGGATGCCAAATCGGCATCTGTTGCGGCGGCATCTATCGTGGCAAAGGTTCACAGGGATCATCTGATGGATGAGTATGACAAAGTCTACCCGGGTTATGGATTTTCGCAAAACAAGGGATATGGCACGGCGGAGCATATAGATGCAATCCGAACATTGGGAATCACACCGATCCACAGGAAAAGTTTCGAACCGGTGAAGAGTATGGTGAATGGAACATATTTATAAGATATTTTTAGAACAGGACAGGGGGACGATCATGAGACAATGTATGGATGCAGAAAACCTGCACAGAAGATTGAAAAAAATTATCGGACAGGTGCAGGCGATTGACCGTATGGTGGAGGAGGATATCGCCTGTGAAGATATGCTGTCCCAGATCAATGCGGCCAAATCGGCGCTCCACAGAGTGGGACAGATCGTTTTGGAGGGTCACCTCCATCATTGCGTTTTAGATGGAATTGAACATGGAGATGCGGAAGAAACCATTGCGAAGTTCAGCAAAGCGGTAGAACGTTTTTCCAATATGGGATAATCTCCAAAGAAGGTACTATGTATCCTGTGAATATAAAAATGGACGGCAGGGCTTGTCTTGTTATCGGCGGCGGGCATGTAGCGCAAAGAAAGGTCTGTACGCTTTTGGAGGAAAAGGCGGCGGTGACGGTGATCGCACCCGAAGTCTGCAGTGGTCTGGAGGATCTTTTCCAGGAAGGGCGTATTTAATGGCGCAGGGAAAGTTATGAGGCTCCTATGTGCGGCGGCTTTTGTATGGTGGTGACGGCGGCAGGGGATAAGGAAGTTGCGCTGTCGGTACAGAAGGAAGCCGAGCGGAAGGGCTTTTTATATAACGCGGCGGATTTTCCTGCGTTGGGGAATTGCCATATTCCCGCACGGATAAAAAAAGAGGGGATTATGGTGACAGTGTCCACTAAAGGCCGGTCGCCTGCTATGGCAAAGTATGTGAAAAACTGGCTTGCCCTTGAAATACCTGATGCCTATGGACAATGGCTGGACAGAATGGGGACGCTTCGGTCGGTATTGCAAGAGGGATTGGCGGATGCGGAACAGAGGGAAAAGTTCTGGCGTCTTGCTTTTGAACATCAGGTTATGGAATTGGTTGTTCAGGGAAATCTGGACGCGGCAGAGGAGCGTGTACGCAGTGGTATTAGCCGTCTTAGGTCTGAATCATAAAACTGTTTCTGTGGATATTCGTGAAAAGTTTTCTATTTCTGAGGAAAGTGCGCGGGATGGGCTGCTCCATTTGTCTGAGCAGGAAGGAATTAAGGAGGCGGTTGTCCTTTCCACATGTAACCGCACAGAGATATATGCTGTTTTAAAAGATGAGGAAGATAAAGAGAAATTATATCATTTTTTCCTGACACTTTCAGGAAACAGTAAAGCAGAAAAAGAATATTTCTTTTTTTATACAGGTACAGAATGCATCCGTCATCTTTTCCGGGTTGTTTCAGGGCTTGATTCCATGGTTCTCGGTGAAAGCCAAATCCTTAACCAGATCAAGACGGCTTACACGGGAGCTTTGGCGGTTCACGCGACCCGTACCATTTTAAATACGCTTTTTCACCGCGCCATTACCACGGGGAAAAGAGTCCGTACAGAAACGCGGATCTCAACAAGTGCTGTTTCTGTGAGTTATGCGGCTGTTAAGATGGCGGAAAAGATTTTAGGCAGTCTGGAAGGGAAAAAGGCTCTCGTCTTCGGCGCGGGTGACGCGGCGGAACTTTTAGTGAAGCATTTGCAGGGGAGAGGGCTCAGGGAAGTGATTGTGACAAACCGTCATCCAAAGCGGGCAGAGGAGCTGGCACGCAAGTTTGATGGAACGACGCTGCCTTTTCATGAGGCGGTGGCATCAGCAGAAGATGTGGATGTGTTTATTACAGCTACGGGAGCAACCCAGTATATCGTGAAGGCCTGGGATGTGCGGAATCTTATGATGAAAAGAAATAATAAACCTCTTGTGGTCATTGATATCGCCGTACCCTGCGACGTTGAGCCGGAAGTAGGGAATATAAAGAATGTGACGCTATGCAATATCGATGCCTTGCAGGAAATCGTGGAAAATAATATTAAATTCAGGGAAGCGGAAGCGGAGCGGGCAGCCATTATTATTGAAGAGGAAATTAAATCAATTCTGGACCGCTTTACTTATCTCGGCACGCGGCCCGTTATGGTGTCGCTTTCTGAGAAAGCGGAACAAATCCGTCAACGTGAGCTCCGCCGCGCTATGGGAAAACTGCCTGATTTAAAAGAGGAAGAGCGGCGGGTTATAGAACATATGACCCACATGCTGGTGAGAAAAATGCTCCGTGAACCGATGACTTATCTTCATGAACACGCAGGGACGGAAAAAGAAAGTGCAGGCAAGAGTGCCGTAAAAACATTGTTCAGTCTTGATATGGGAAAGGGGAAGGCTGTTGAAAGATAAGATTGTAATCGCCACGAGAGAAAGTTTGCTGGCACTTTGGCATGCAGAATATGTGAAGAAACGGATTGAAGATACTTATCCTGAAATACAGGTGGAGCTGCTTCCGGTGACGACGAAAGGCGATCAGATTCTGGACAGATCTCTTCTTGAAATCGGGGGAAAAGGGCTTTTTATCAAGGAACTGGAAAAACTGCTTCTTGAGAAAAAAGCAGATATAGCCGTTCATTCTTTGAAGGACATGACTGCTGTAATTCCCGATGGATTGAAACTGGCGGCAGTGACGGCGAGAGAGGATCCGCGGGACGCTTTTGTATCTTTGGAATATGGCAGTCTGCAGGAGTTGCCGGAAGGGGCGGTCGTGGGGACATCCAGTCTCCGCCGACAGGCGCAGCTGCTCCATTTACGGCCGGATCTGCAGATAAAAACGCTTCGCGGGAATGTGCAGACAAGACTCCGGCATTTGGATGAAGGGAACTATGATGCAGTGATCCTTGCGGCGGCAGGATTGAAACGGCTTGGACTGCAAGAACGGATCCAATCTTATATTTCTACCTGTGACAGCATACCTGCGGCGGGGCAGGGTGTTATGGCTATTGAAACAAGAATCGGTGATGATGAAACAATGGAGATTATTCAATTTATCCATGATGAAAAAGTGGCATCCTGTATAATGGCAGAACGAGCATTTCTGGAAAAAGTCGGCGGTGACTGTAAAGTGCCTGCAGGTATCTATGCAGTTCCGTTTCTTGGGCATATAGAGGCGGTGGCTTTCATTGGATCACCTGATGGGAAAGAGATGTACAAAAGGAGCCTTAATGGGCAGACGCAGGATGCAAAGCAGCTGGGAGAAAGTTTGGCGGAAGCATTGATTGCCGATGGTGGCGGCCGCATTTTAGAGGAATTAAGAAAATGATGGATGAGGAGAAACGGATGAAGAAGGGAAAGGTATACTTAATCGGAGCAGGTCCG
>OHBX01001229.1_pt1 | contig 10610 bp, 8 predicted proteins | sample 1577441 | NCBI WGS metagenome assembly OHBX01 (sample SAMEA3879561, study PRJEB24766) | human gut metagenome | biome: human-associated habitat; feature: feces | place: USA | collected 1985/1987 | reverse complement strand
AATTCGCCTTCTCCTTCAACGGGATTAGAATTTCGCGTTCGGTCTGAATGCCTATGCCGACATCGTCATTCATCGGGTGGCGGCGGCGCGTTTCGCTGTATCGGCGCACAAGCACGCTGTCCTCGCACTCAAGGAACATTATTTCGTACGGACATTCAAGCCGGCGCAGTTCATCATAAGTGTTGAGCGGATTGTAGCCGAACACCGATTCGCGGCTGTCGATAACAAGCGCGACGCGTTCGATGTTGTTTTCGCTGCTGCTGCAAAGCTCAATGTATTGTTTTGCAAGCTGACAGGGCATATTATCTGCGCATACAAAGCCCATATCCTCAAGAATGCCGAGAACTTGAGATTTTCCCGCACCCGAAAGCCCTGTGACGATTAAAATATACATTCTGTTTTCCTCAGTTTTATCCCGATGTATGTTTTCCGTTTTTGTTTATATTGTTGTACTCGAATTTTATTTAATAATTTTAATCTCCGGCTCAAGCAGAACACCGAATTCTTTATATACGCGTTCGCGCACAAGGTCAATCAGGTTAAGCACATCCGCGCATGTTGCTCCGCCGCAATTGACGATGAACCCCGCATGCTTCGGGCTGACTTCCGCCCCGCCGATTCTTGTGCCTTTGAGCCCCGCCTGTTCTATCAACGCACCTGCGAAATGCCCCTCGGGCCGTTTAAAAGTGCTTCCTGCGGAAGGATACTCAAGCGGCTGCTTTTCTTTGCGGCGCATATTGAATTCCTCCATTCTGCGCCGAGCTTCCCCGTCGGCGTCAACAGCAAGTTCAAACTCCGCTCCCGCAACAACGGCATTCGGAAAGGCGTAAACAGAGCTTCTGTATCCAAGGTCGCCCACATGAACGATTTTTTTTGCAATGCGTCCGCATTCAACAACGGTGACGCTTTTCAGCACCTGTTTTATCTCCCCGCCGTATGCACCTGCATTCATTGCAACCGCACCGCCGACCGTGCCCGGGATGCCCGCTGCCCATTCAAGCCCCGCAAGTCCCTCGGCGACGGCCGCCTTTGCAGCCGTGCAGAGCAGTGCACCCGCTCCGCATTTCAGCCTTGTTCCGTCAAACCCGACGCCCGCCATGCGCGCACCGATTCGGATGAACAAAGCCTCAACGCCGCTGTCGGAAACGAGAAGATTGCTGCCGTTGCCGATAATATACACAGGGTAATCGCAGCTCCGCGCCGCAGAAAACATTGCGCAAAGCTCGTCCGCATCCTTCGGCTCCGCAAAAAAAGTTACGGGACCTCCGATGCGGAAAGTTGTGAATTCCCGCGCCCGAACATTCCGCCTGAACTGCAGATTTCCGAGAGCCCTTGCAAGCATATCGTTTTTTTCCATTAAAAACCCCGTTTCCTCTCCTCCTGTTTCGGGGATCGCGTTCAAATGCTTCCCGTTCCGGAATGCATGCCGCGGCACAAATCCCCATATTGTATTTTACAGCAAAAACAGGCGTTTGTAAAGGTTTTTCGTCCTCATCTTTTTTTGAAAACGGCTTAAACGGGCGGGCGTTTGTCAAAAAGCGGCTCTCCGCGCCGCAGTACCGGTAAAAGCGTTAGGGAGGTTAAGGATGCTCTCGCTCAAAAGCCCGTATGCTTCCGTCAAAAAGGACTGTTCAAACTTTTTCTCCGCCGCAGGGTTCATCGGCATAAGTCCCAATGTGCAAAGCTCGCTCTGCCGCGCAGCGGAAAGCATATCTGCAATAAATTCCGAAATGCAGCCCATTTTTTCGCGCTCCGTTTTCGCCGAAATGCCCACAAACTGCACCTCGTCCGTTTCATTGCAAAAGGGCATCACCTCGAAATATTTCGCCTTGTTTGCGGCAGCAAGTCTTTCCATATCTCCCGCCGCGCGCACATCACCGATGCAGAAATCCCCCTTGCCCTTTTTAAATTCATCAACGCTGCTCCGTTCAAACTTCCCTGCCTCGGTTCCGAATCCGTCGTTTGAATAAGAATCGGCATCGGCTTTGCTTTCGCCGTTCTCCGCAACAGGTTTCAGTATTTCGGTCATTTCCGCCGCAGTAACCCTTTCCGGATAAAACAGCGCAAGCTTGCACCCCGCCGCAAACGGAAGTGCGCGCAGCGTCCGCCCGTCCATGCCGCAGTCAAAGCCCGCCGGCAGCTCCCCGGCCCCGTATCCGTCACCGAAATCCACAGCCGTGCCGTCGATACCGAAAATCTCGGTTCCGTTCATGATTCGAAGCTCCCTGCCGTTCAAAAAACCGGCAGGAAAGCTTATCACGTCCGGAAATTCCCCGTTTTGAAGCTTCGCTTCCGCTTCCGCTTCCGAAATTGATTCAACCTCAAAATAAACACCGAAATGCCGTCGTTCCGCTCTGTCCGCAATTTTTTTGAGCCATGCTCCCACACTGCCCATATACGGCTTGAATCTGACAACATGCCAAACGTTTATAACGCCCGAAAATTCCTCCTCCTCCGGTTCGAGCCATTCGCGATATTGATCCCGTTCAAGCATCTTTCCCGCACATTTCGGCAGATAGATCATAAACAGCAGCACGGCCGCCAGCAGCACAGCCGCAATTGTTTTTTGAAATCCGTTCATGCCGCAGTTTATGCGCCTTTTGCCGCCTGCATTCCGCAAAAATCAAAAACCGCGAGTGTGCGTCATGCGCATTCACGGCAGTATACAACAGTTATTATTCGCTTTTTTATATTCGCAATGCGTTCTCTCCGCTCGCATATCACTCGAAAAAGCCGTTAAACTCCGGAGTGAATTCCGCGCTTGCGGATGAAAGGCTTTGCGTGTAGATGTTTTCGAATCCGAGGGAAAGTGCATAATCAACGGCCCTTTTGTATTCGCGCTTCAGGAGCCTTCTGTTAAGCGGGGGCTGAAGCTCAAACATCGGTGTATACTGGCTCATCAGTGAAATATGTGTTTCGAGAGGAAGATTCTCCCTGATAAAATCCAGCACTCCGCGCGCTTCATCCACCGAACCGGGCAGAACAAGATGGCGAACGATCATTCCGCGCTTTGCAATTCCGTTCTTATCAATCTGCAAAACCCCGCACTGACGCTGCATTTCCCGCACGGCGGCAGCGGCAGCGGAAAAGTAGTCCTCTCTTCGGCTGTATTTTTTTGCGGCGGCGGAGCTTACGTATTTCAAATCCGGAAGATAGATGTCAACAAGCCCCTCCATAAGGCGCAGAGCTTCAACCTTTTCGTAAGCATTCGTGTTGTAAACTATCGGAATGCGCAATCCCCGCATCCGTGCAAGCGGAACGGCTTTTGCAATCATGCGCACATGCGGTGCGGGAGTGACCAAATTGATATTGTTCGAACCGAGTTCCTGCAGGCGCAGCATTATGTCCGCAAGCTCCCCCGCATCCTTCACAACGCCCTTTGCAGATTGGCTGATGTCCATATTCTGGCAAAAAACGCAACCCATATTGCAGCCCGAAAAGAAGATCGCGCCGCTGCCTTCCGCGCCGGAAATCGGCGGTTCCTCGCAGTAATGCCGCGCCGCTCTTGCAATGAGCGCGGTTTCGTACGGGTTCCTGTTTCCGAGGCTTTCCGCTGCAAATCCGCCCACACCGCATACGCCCGCATGTTCCGCACGGTTAACCCCGCACTCAAGCGGGCAAAGCCTGCATGATTTTCCGCCGTTTGCAAAAAGTCCGCAGGATTCAATGCCCTCTGTCTGCATTTTTGTTTCTTCCGATGAAATATCCGAAATAATCATTTCATTCCGTTCCGACCCCTCCGTCTCAGGCCGTCGGTTCCCCGTCCTCATTTTTATTCTCCGCCTTCTGCAAGGCGCGGTGTTTTTTCGGCGTGCTGCATTTTTCGGCCGTGAAACGGAACGCAATGATCCCGTTCTCGTACTCGATATCGATTTTTTCGCCCAAAAGGTTAAGCACCTCGGAAACTATCGCAAGGCCGAGTCCGGTGCCGTCACCCGTGTGCGCATGATCCGCTTTGTAGAATCGTTCAAACAGATGTTCAAGGTCGGCAGGATCAACTTCCGCGGGATTGCTGACAACAAACTCATAGCGATTCTTTTCCGCATTTTCAAACAGGTTCACGCTGACAGTGCAGCCGTCCGTTCCGTGTTTTATCGCATTGTCAACCAATGCTATGAGCACCTGCTCAATGCGGTCGGCATTTGTGTATGCATAGTATTCGCCCTCGGGAGCTTCAAGCCGCACGCTTTTGCCGCGCTGTGCCGCCGCATCGTTCATCCTGTCCGCAACATCGTATGCAATTTCATAAAGTTCAACCCGTCCCTTTGAGAACGCAACGCCGCCGCTCTGAAGCCTTGAAAGTTCAAGCAGGTCGTTGATAAGGTTTGAAAGGCGTATCGATTCGCGCAGGATATAGCCGTAGTAACGTTTTCTGTCTTTTTCATCCTGCACCATTCCGTCGTTAAGCGCATCCGCAAGGCTTCGAATGGATGCAAGCGGCGTGCGCAGCTCATGGCTGACGTTTGCAACATAGTCCTTTCGCGTCTGTTCAAGTCTCTCGCTTTCGGTAACGTCCGTTATCAGCACAACCGCACCGAAAAGCGAACCGTTCTCCTCGTGAATCGGGGTTGCCGCAATGCGGAGCATCCTTTCGCCGATCGTGAAATCACAGTTGCGCACTTCGTCCGTATCAAGAGCTTCTATCGCCACGGCAGCAATTTTCGGATAACCGGCCGCCGCTGCGGGGTGGGTATTTTCCTTCCCGCCCAAAAGCTGCACGGAAGCGGAGTTGTAATGCGTGACAACGCCCGTTTTATCCACGGAAATAATGCCCTCGCCGATGCCGTCAAGCACGGTGCGCAGCCTGTTGCGCTCAACAACAAGGCTGTCAATATTGTTTTGAAGAGCTTCCGCAAGAATATTGAACGATTGCGCAAGGTGACGCGATTCGTTGCTTCCCTCTTCCTTGGCGCGAACGGTCAAGTCTCCCCCCGCCATTTGCAGCGCAACGTTTGAAACGTGCCGAATGGGCTTTGTTACCTTGCTGAATATGATAACTATCGGAATAAGCATCAAAAGTGCAATGCCGAGCATTGCAAGGCCGAGTTCCACCGCAAGCTTTGCAAGCGTGCTTTCAGCCTGTTTTGAACCGACAACAAGTATCACGGAACCGATTATATCACCCGAATCGGAATACACCGGCGTGCCGACAACAATTCCTATATCGGTTGACGGAAGAGCAATTTCTTCCCCCTGAATGACCGTTTGGAAGCAGCGGCGGACGGTTTCAACGCTTTGGTCGTACTCATCCTGTTCTGCCGTTGTAACAACCGCACCGTTAGGTTCGATTATGTAAATTGTTGCATCCGATGCGGAAAATTCGCCGAGATGCAGCATCCTCGCAAGCGTGCGTTTGTCCGTGTTTGATTCATACAGCTTTGTCACGCGCTGCGATATTGACTGCGCTTTCGGCTTCAGTTCGTCAATTTTCATTCCGGCGTACATTTCATGCCCGACAACGGAAAAAAGGCACGCAACAAGTATCACGAGCAGCACCGTGATTGCGCACACAATATAAAGAATTATTCTGAACAGGCTTGATCTTTTCATATCTCTCGGTTTCTGCGGGGCCGTGCTGAAACACGCCGCACACGCATTTCGGAAAAAACATCAGCAGGCGAACCCGCAGCGTTTCAGCCTTTCGGGTTCGCCCTGAAGTTCATTTTCATTTTTGCAAAACGGTTCAAAAGGGCAAAATCTGTCCGTTTCATTCCGTCGGCTTCTCTTCAACGAAATCGTATGCCTTCGGCGTTTCGGGCAGTTTTTTGCGTTCCTCGTTGTCCTGTCTGTCATCGGGATCGCCGTATGCCTCAAACCTGTAGCCGACACCGTAAACGGTTTTTATCTCCCATCCGCAATCGTCCGCAGACTGCAGCTTCTGGCGAATGCGCTTAATCTGAGTGTCAACGGCGCGCGTATCGCCGTAGTATTCATAGCCCCATACGATTGAAAGGATCTTTTCGCGCGAAAAAACCTTTCCGGGATGTGAGGCAAGCAGCTGAAGGATCTCGACTTCTTTCGGGGTGAGCGGCAGTCTTTCGCCGTTCAGCCTTACGTCGTAGTTATTTATATTGATTTCAAGGTTTCCGTAATGCAGAATCTTTGCGGGTTCCGTTTCCTGCATTGAATACCTGCGCAGAACGGCCTTGACCCTTGCAACAACTTCACGCGCGCTGAAGGGCTTTACAATGTAATCGTCCGCACCGAGCTCAAGCCCGAGCACGCGGTCGATCTCCTCGGATTTCGCCGTCAGCATTATAATCGGAACACTGCTGTTCTGGCGAATCTCGCGGCAAACGTCCATTCCGCTTTTTTTGGGCATCATGAGATCAAGAATAACAAGGTTCGGCTTTTTGCGGTTGAATTCTTCAATCGCCTGTTCGCCGTCAAATGCCGAAATGCACTCGAATCCCTCGTTTCTGAGGTAGACGCCGAGTGTTTCGTGAATGATATGCTGATCATCGCAAATCAGTATCTGCTGTTTGACTGACATAGTACTTTGTACGCTCCTTTGTTGGTTGGTGCATTTATATTATATTGCCTTTTAAGCAAAGTTTCAAGTACTTTTTTTATTTGACATATCGAGATGCGCACTTTGTCACAATATTCTTTTTTCGGTCAATCAGCGGCATATTCGCGTCGAATGACAAAATAGGTACATATTCTGTCAGGCAATATACACCGATAGGCAACCAAAATTGCCGCATTCGCGTGTTATAATAGGAGCATGAAAAGAATCGGGCCGGCGAACAGCCCCGCAAGGGTGCTCTGACAGGGATGCGGCGGCGGACTGTTCAACGGGTTTTACCCGCGGAGCAGCATGAACAATGTTTACTCCGAGCTCTTTTCACAGAAACTATCATTATTAATTAAAGGAGTGTAACATCATGGAAGAGAAAAGAAAAATCAGGATGCCCATCGGCGCAGCCGTTGCGTGCCTTCTCATAGTTGCCCTTTTGACCGTCGGTATCGTTGCCGGCGCCAAGTTTATCAACAATTCGCTTTCTGCCTCACAGACCGAAAAGAACGCTTCCGTCCAAGCAACATCGGCACCTTCCGGCTCAAACGGCACCGTCGGTTCATCAGGCGACAAGACCGGCGACCTTCCTTCTGACAAGCTTTCTTACGCAGGCAGTTCGGCCCGACCCGATTCGGAATACAAAACCATTGAAAACTGCATGTCCTCCGTTGTCAGCATCGACGTCACGGCGCAGAGCGGGCACAAGAGTGTGCTTGCAGGTTCGGGCTCCGGAGTCATCATTTCGGCGGACGGCTATATCGTGACCTGCAACCATGTTGTTGAGGGCGCACAGAAAATTTTCGTCTACCTTGACAACGGCAATGACTACGAAGCAACTCTTGTCGGCACCGACAGCGTGACCGACCTTGCGGTTATCAAAATCAATGCCTACAATCTCTCTTACGCCAAGTTCGGCGATTCCTCAACGCTCAGCGTCGGTGAAGACGTGTTTGCAATCGGCAACGCACTCGGCCAGCTTTCCAACACATACACACGCGGTTCCATCAGCGGCCTTGACAGGAGCATTACCATTGACAACGTGACCATGACCCTGCTCCAGACCGATGCCGCAATCAACCAGGGCAACTCCGGCGGCGGATTGTTCCGTGAATCGGACGGCACTCTCATCGGCATTGTGAATGCAAAGAGCAGCGGCAGCGGTATTGAAGGCCTTGGCTTTGCAATCCCCTCCACGCTTGCCCGTGAAGTTATCGGCAACCTTATGGACTACGGCTTTGTTGTCGGCCGTCCCTATCTCGGTGTCTCCACTCAGGATGTTTCCCTCTCCGGTTACGGATTCTTCACCAGTGCTTACACCTATCCCTGCATTGTATCCGTTGAAGACGGCAGTGCGGCTCAGCAGGCAGGACTGAAAAAGGATGATGTTATCATGGCTGTCAACGGCGAAACGGTCAGCAAGTTCAAAGTCGGCGATACCGTGACGCTCACCATTTTGCGCAGCAATTCGCAAATCGATGTTTCCGTAACTCTCGGCCAGCGCAGCACGGCAAAAACCGCCGAATAATGCAGTCGCTGATTATGCTTGAACAACCAAAACGCACCGCCGCACATTAAAGCGGGGTGCAATATCGAAACAACCTGCTGCGTGCAGGTTTTCAGATAAATTGTTCCGCCTTTGGGAAAGGATCCTTCCCGAAGGCGGACTTTTTTTGAGCCTTTTTGTCTTTCGTTTAAAAATGCAAAACTTTTGTTTCCTTTTTTCACGAAGCTCCCCGGGTCTGCGTTTTGTGTGCGGAAATCGAAAAAAAATCGAACATTTCCTTAAAAGGGGCTATCATTTCGACCTCGATGTTGCTATAATGTATTTGGTGGAAGAGTTTTATTTTCCGCAAAGCTGCATAAACTGTTCTCCAAGCCGACTTTTCGGGTCCGCAAAACCTTCCAACGTTTGCGGGACGGATGCAGCGGTTCGCGGAGTTCTGTCTGCCCGCGGGGAACTGCCGTGTGGTGTTCTCGCGGGCGAAAAAACCGCAAAATGTTTAAAAACAGTTATAAAATTTATAAAATATTGAAAGGTCGCTCCCCGATGCCGAACCGGTGCGGGCGGGCAGAAAAAAAATATGAAGGACGGATTCATCAAAGTTGCTGCATGTTCACCGAAAGTTGTGCTTGCAGACCCGAAAGCCAACGCCGATGCGATAATTGCCGCGCTGCACCGCGCCGCGGCACACGGGGTTCGGCTTGCCGCATTTCCCGAGCTTGCAATGACGGGCTACACCTGCGGGGATCTCTTCATGCACGAATTGCTTTTGGACAGCGTTGAAACCGAGCTTCTCCGCATCGCACGCGAAACCGCGAACCTTCGGCTTGCCGCCGATTCGCTGCGCGGACAAGCTTTACAACTGCGCCGTTGTCATATCGCGCGGCACCGTGCTTGCTGTCGTTCCGAAAACGCACATGCCGAATTACGGCGAATTCTATGAGCTGCGGCATTTTGCCGTGCCGTCCCGCACGGAACTCGGCGCCGCCGCGCCTTATATTGATTCATTGCGGACTTTTTTCAATCCCGACGGCTGCATCTTCTCATGCACGGATTATCCCGATTTCCGTTTCGGCATTGAAATCTGCGAGGATCTTTGGGTTGCCTCCCCTCCGTCGGATAAACTTGCCGCTGCCGGCGCGCTCGTGATCGTTAACTGCTCCGCCGGAGATGAAATCATCGGCAAGGCGGACTACCGCAAGCGCATCACGGAAGTTCAATCCGCAAAAAACATTTGCGCGTACCTTTATTGCGGCGCGGGTGAGGGTGAATCAACAAGCGATATGGTCTTTTCGGGGCATTGCTTTGCTTACGAAAACGGCACACTGCTTGCCGAAAAAGCGCCTTTTGACTACGCGAACGATATGCTTATCACCGAAATTGATTTGGGACGGCTGCTTTACGACAGGCGCCGCGTGAACAGCTTCTGCGCGGGCAATGCTGCCCATTCCGGTCTTTTCGTTGATTTCTCTCTCGGATTCGGTTCATGCGGCCCCGCCCCGCGAGAGGATCTTCCCGAAACGGAACTTACCCGCCGCTTCCCGCGCAATCCCTTTGTTCCGCATGACGAAAACGAATTGAACGCACGCGCAAAAGATATTCTGACGATACAGGCTCTCGGGCTCAAACGCCGGCTTGAACACACTCATTCAATGAGCGCGGTCATCGGCATTTCGGGCGGACTGGATTCCGCACTTGCGTATAAGAGACATTTCCCGGCGATCAACTGGCTGACCAGTTATTCAGAGTATATTCCTGATCTGACGGCATGGTATGAGACGAATGTTGGCCCGACATTCGTGCAGTGTCGGAATGAGATCTTGAATCTTCTGACGATGGAAAATCGTCTGAATGAGATCGTAAAGCTGATTGGAAGTGATGTGCTTCCGGACGATCAGAAACTGGTGCTTGAGATTGCGCGTGTGATCCGGCTTGGATTTTTGCAGCAGAATGCATTCCACAAAGAGGACACCTATGTGCCGATGGAAAAACAGCTTCGCATGATGGAGATCATCCTTCATCTTTACGACCGCTGCAAGGCATTGATCGACCGGAACATGCCGATGGCGCTTCTTCGGGAAAGTGATATATTTGAGAAGATCATTTCCATTAAATATGATGTGGCAAATGACAAACTAGAGCAGCTAAACCTGTATGATGATAAGATCGAAGAATTTTATCAGCATCTGATGGCGGAAAATGCGTAAGGGGCGGTTGAACACAAAAATGTAGATTCGTGTGAAGAATAAGCTGCTCAGAAATGAGGATTGATATGGCGATTGAGTATCTTGGACTGAGTGAGATCAATGGACCACTGGTTGCAGTAGAAGGTGTAAGAGGCGCTTTCTATGATGAGATCGTGGAGTTGGTCGTGGAAGGAAAACAGAAAAAATTAGGGCGCATCGTGGAGATCAATAATGACTATGCGGTCGTTCAGGTGTTTGAGAGCACGGAGGAGATGTCCCTTTTAAATACGCATGCAAGGTTAACAGGCAGACCGCTGTGTGTGGGGCTGTCGGAGGAAATCTTAGGAAGAACATTCAACGGTCTGGGGCAGCCGATCGACGGGCTCGGCGCGGTGCACGCCGA
>OHBX01001216.1_pt1 | contig 10693 bp, 10 predicted proteins | sample 1577441 | NCBI WGS metagenome assembly OHBX01 (sample SAMEA3879561, study PRJEB24766) | human gut metagenome | biome: human-associated habitat; feature: feces | place: USA | collected 1985/1987 | reverse complement strand
CATGAATTGGCGACCGTAATGATTCCTGTGTATGGACTGTACGATGTCGTCGAAGTGGAACATGCAGCGCAAACTTCCTTCCGGTCGAGCGGCCTTACAGTCGATTGTTCGGATGCCGATAATCTCTGTATGAAGGCCGTACGGCTGATGCAGGCATGTTACGGTGCGGGCGATGTTTCGGTTGCGCTCGACAAGCGGATACCTTTCGGTGCCGGGCTGGGGGGCGGATCGTCCGACGCGACCGCCGTAATCTTGGCGCTCGATGAATTATTCAGGTTGAAGCTTCCGGAGCGGGAGTTGATCGACTGTGCCGCAGCACTGGGAAGCGATACGGCCTTTTTCGTGCGCAATACGCCCCAACTTTGTACGGGACGCGGCGAGGTGATGACTCCCGTGAAACTCGATCTGCGGGGGCTGTGGATCGCTGTGGTAAAGCCTGATTGCGGTGTTTCCACGCGCGAGGCTTATGCCGGGATTCGGCCTGGCGTTCCTGCCGTCCCGCTTGCGGAGCGGATCGCCCGACCTGTGACCGAATGGCAGACATTCCTGAAAAACGATTTCGAACCCCATATTTTTGCCGCCCATCCGGAGATTGCCGCAGCCAAAGCCGCGCTTCTGGATGCCGGAGCCGTTTATGCCGCCATGTCGGGTTCCGGATCGGCCGTTTTCGGGCTTTTCGATGATGAAGAAAAGGCGCGGAGCCGAAGCCTCACGCCTTTTGTCTTTCCCTTACAATAAATAAAACGTTGCCGTTCCGCTGCCGGTTTATTGACGGTTGCACGCCTTGACGGGAATCTTCTCGATGCGTCGCTGGTGACGGCCGCCTTCGAAATCGGTGGCGAGGAACTCTTCGACGAATTCCACTGCCTGGTCGTTGGTGATGAAACGGGCGGGCAGCACGATCACGTTCGCGTTGTTGTGCTGGCGGATCAGGTGGGCGATCTGCTTGTCCCATACGAGTCCCGCACGGATGCCCTGGTGCTTGTTGAGGGTAATGGCCATGCCTTCGCCCGAACCGCAGAGTCCGATCCCGCGCTCCAGCTCCCCGCTTTCGATGGCATTGGCCAGCGGGTGTGCGAAATCGGGGTAATCGACGCTCTCCTCGGATTCGGGGCCGAAGTCGAGGACATCCCAACCCTTCGCAGCCAGATAGCCTACCAGAAATTCTTTCATTTCATAGCCCGCGTGGTCGCTGGCGATACCGATTTTCTTTTCCATAACGTATTTGTTTTTAGTTGATACCTCGTGTACGGCTATATTTCTGCCGCGATCGCTGCCCGTGTTCCGGGCGTTTTCTGAAAAACCGTTCGGACTTGTGTGCCATTCCGAATGATTTTCTCCATATTTTACAAAGTTACGGAAAATAATTCGAAATCGGCTGTCTTTCGCAGACTTTCGTATCGGGATAAAACGGCGACGGTAAAGTACGGCCGACGGACTCCTTTTTCGACGGAGCCCGTTCGGTGCAAGGCATGTTGAGAGACCTGTCGTTACTTTTTCCGTTCATTCGGGTGTTTGCGGCCCGATATGGTGCGAATGACGTTGCAAATCGTTTCTACGATCTGTTCATCGCCGGAGATCGAACTGTCGAGCATCATGTGATAGTAGTGACGTTCGCCCCATTCGCAGCCGGTATAGTGCAGGCAGTGTTCCCGCCGCTCCTGGTCGATACGTTTGAGCAGACTTTGAGTCCGGTTGTCAGCCACGCCGTATTCGGACGCTATGCGTTTCCGGCGGGTCGCTTCGTCGGCGTAGATGAAAAGATGTAAACAGGCGGGGCGGTCTTTCAGTACGAAGTTGGCGAGCCGACCGACGATAACGCACGGTTCTTGGCAGGCGATGTTGCGTATCACCTGGCTCTGTGCGCGAAATACGGCGGTCTGTACCGGGTCGTCGTACATCAGTCGTCCGCTCACGGTTTGTTCGCTCTCTTGTACGGTACTTTCGCCTAATCCGCTTTGCTGCGCGGTCAGCGAGATGAGTTCTCTGTCGTAGAATTTCACGCCCAGCCGTTGCGCCAACCGTTCTCCGATGCGATGTCCTCCGCTGCCGTATTCACGCGAAATAGTGATGACGAACGGCAAAGATTTACGGGCCGACAGGCCGGGACGGTCGTCATCGGAGTTCAGGCCCGTTCTGCGGTTCTGCGGATTGAACGACGAGGCGTGACGGCGTCCGAAGGCGTAGTAGTAGCCTGACGACAGCAGACACGGTACGATCATGCAGAGGAACATGGCGTCATAACCCAGTTGCTTCACCAGTATGCCTGCCAGGAAGCCGCCCGACGCAATACCGAAGTCGAAAGCCACGAAAAACGTGGAGCTTGCCGCCCCGCGCCGTTCGGGTGCTACGGCGTGCATCGCCATCGTCTGTAAGGAGGGCTGGATGGCGCCGAAACTGTAACCCAGCAGAAGAGCCGACAACAGGTAGCACGGTACGTTGTGCGCGAACACCAGCAGCAGAATACCGATCACGATGGCTGCATTGCCGGTGTAAACCAGCCTCGCTTCGCCGTACCGATCGACGGCACGCCCCAGCAGAATACGCGTGGCTACGGTAGCCAGTGCGATGAAGATAAAGTAGATTCCGCCTCCGGGCAAGCGGCAGGAGGCGGCGTAAATCGCCACATATACCTCCACTACGCCATACGCCATCATGAAAAAGAACTGCGTGACGGCGGCGGGCAGGGACATCGGCTCGAACAGCTCCCGAATGCGCAGCGGGGCGTCGGATACCGCGTAGTTGCGGGACCGAATCCCCATGCCTGTCAGCAGGGCCGCCAAAGCCGTCAGCGCAGCGATGGCGAACAACGGTCGGAATCCCCAGGCGTTCATTACCGCCAGCCCTAATGCAGGAGCTACGGCGGTGGATATGGCCATCGAAAGTCCGTACATTCCCAATCCTTCGCCCATGCGTTTGTGCGGGATGATGTCCGTCACCCAAGTGGAAGAGGCATTGCTCGAAGCTGCATGGAACACGCCGTGCGCCGTATAACGGCCGTCGCGATGCCTGCCGATACGAAATAACCCATCGGGATGAGTGTCATGCCGATAAGTCCCAGTACCAATATCGCGTATCGTCCCCGCGTGTCGATGAGCCATCCCACGAACGGTCGCGATACGATGGAAGCGATGCTGAACAGTGCCGTTGCCAGTCCGATAGTTACCGCATCGCCGCCCAAGTAGGTGACGAAGAAGGGGAAAGTAGGCAGCAGCGCATGAAAATTTACGAAAATAAAGAGATTCACCAGGCAGATTCTTAAGAAAGAACCTGTCCACAATCGATCTTGTGTCGTTGTTCCTTTCATATTTTTTTCGGTTGAGTTATGGCAAAAAAAAAGTGTCTGAACAGATAAATCGCAACTGGATTTACGTGTTCAGACACTACTCGTTGTTCTCTTTAACGTCCGCAAAGATACGAATAAGCCGCGAGCAAAAGCAAATTTTTTTGCATTTTGCCGAAGCGAAGTATCTAACGCGAAGTCAAAGATACGAAAAAACTGAATGTAAAAGCGAATTTTTTGCAAATGACCGGAACGAAGCGTTTAAGGTCCACCCGAATATGAAAAAAACTTGTCGGGCGGACGTGTTTTCGCAAAAACCGCTAATTTTACTGCGTGAAAACTTTGGGAGCCATACTCGGAAGCTTCTTTCTGGGACTGGGTATCGTCGGTGTCTTCGTGCCGTTGCTGCCGACGACGCCTTTCCTGCTTCTCGCCGCAGCCCTTTACGTTCGTTCTTCGCCACGCCTCTATGCGTGGCTTCTGAACCAGAAGCATCTGGGACCTTATATCCGTAACTTTCGTGAAAACCGAGCAATACCTTTGCAGGCGAAGATCGTTTCCGTGTCGTTGATTTGGCTGACGATGGGGTATTGCATCTTTCGGGTCGTCGATGCATGGTGGTGGGCGCAGCTCGGGCTGTTTCTGCTCGCAGTCGGAACCAGTTGGCACATCCTTTCGTTCGCTACGTTGAGGAAGAAGGAGTAGTCTTCCACGTTTTGCGTTGCGTGTCGAGTACGACGATGCTGACGGCCGCAACGACCAGTCCCACGCCCAGGGCGCTTGTCCAGCCGAACCGCTCTCCGAAGACCGTTGCACCGATGGCTACTGCCGTCAGAGGTTCCAGTGCCCCGAAAATCGACGTGAGCGTCGGCCCGATGAATTTGATCGCCCTGACCAGCGTGATGTTGGAGATCGCCGTGGCCGGGAGCGCCAGTCCGAGAATGGCGAGCCTCTCTTTTCCGTCGGTCACGAGCCGGACACCGCCCGTGAACATACCTCCGCAGAGAAACAGCAGAGCTCCGAAGGCCATGACGTAAAAGGTCAGGGTGGTCGATTCGACCTGCGCCGCGCGGCTCTTGCGTACGCCGATGATATAGCCGGCATAGGCGAATACCGAAACGGCGGCAGCAATGGTCCCCGCCGTGGTATCTCCGCCCCGGCTGCCGATTCCTCCGGTAGAGAGGAGGGCGACACCGGCCAGCGAAACGCCGATGGCCGCTGCCGTTCGCCACGAGATACGTTCGCGGAAAAAGAGTGCCATGGCCAGGGCGACGGCCAGCGGGTACATGAAATGGATGATCGAAGCGACCCCGCTCGAGATATTTTGATAGGCGATCACCAGACTCAATGATGTCGCGGCCCGAAACAGGCTCAAGAAGAATACCGTGCATAGCTCCTGCCGGGAGATGCGGAACCGGCAGCCGCCGGCGAGTCCGATGATTCCCAACGTCAGGGAAGCTACTCCCCAACGGTAGGAGAGCACTTCGAACGACGAGAACCCGTCCGAGAGCAGGAGAATCGAGAACAACGGAGCTAGTCCGAAGGTCGAGGACGACAATGCCGCATAGATGATACCCTTGAAATTCTTCATTTTATGCCAGATATCGTTCTGCGACGCTGATGAGGAATCCCAGCAGCAGGGCATTGAGCAGGATGACCGGAGCCGCCTTACGGTCTTTGCCCGTGAGGATCAGTACGACCGGCAGAGCCATCATGAGAGTCACGGCCATACCGTCCGCCCACCAGGGCAGGTAAGGCAGGTTGCTGTAAAAGACGATCGGTCCGGCAAAAAAATATTGGAGGAAGGCCGACAGGCAGGAGCGGAACGAGAGTTTTTGGGCGATCATCGGGATGATGTCCAGAGCGCCTGCCACGGCACCCGTCATAAGAGCCAGCGTGAAGTGATCCATGGACTATTTCGATGCGCGTTTGCGGTCTGTTTCGTTCAGCAGGATCTTGCGCAGGCGCATGGCGTGCGGAGTGACTTCCACGTATTCGTCCTCCTTGATGTATTCGAGGGCCTCTTCGAGCGAGAATACCTTGGGCGGGGCGATCGAGGTTTTTTCGTCCGATCCCGAAGCGCGCATGTTCGTGAGCTGCTTGGCCTTGGTGACGTTTACCGTGATGTCGTTCTGGCGGGTGTGTTCGCCGATCACCTGGCCTTCGTACACCTGTTCCATCGGAGAGATGAAGAAGCGTCCGCGGTCCTGCAGTTTGTCGATCGAGTAGGCGTAGGCCGTACCCGTTTCGCCCGAGATGATCGAGCCGTTGACCCGCATTTCGATTTCGCCCGTCCAAGGTTCGAATCCTTTCAGGCGATGTGTCATGATCGCTTCGCCGGCCGTTGCCGTGAGCATATTGGATCTCAGACCGATGATACCGCGCGAGGGAATCGTAAATTCGAGCCGCGTACGGTCGCCGTTGGTTTCCATGTTGGTCAGGGTCCCCTTGCGTTTGGTGGCCAGTTCGATCACTGTCCCCGAGTACTCCTGGGGACAATCGACGGTCATCTCTTCGATCGGTTCGCACTTCTTGCCGTCGATCTCCTTGACGATGACCTTGGGCTGTCCTACCTGGAGTTCGTAACCTTCGCGACGCATGGTTTCGATCAGCACCGAGAGGTGCAGCACGCCCCGTCCGAATACGATGAAACTGTCGGCGTTGGCTCCCGGTTCGACGCGCAGGGCGAGGTTTTTCTCCAGCTCGCGGTCGAGGCGCTCCTTGATATGGCGGGAGGTGACGTATTTGCCGTCCTTGCCGAAGAACGGCGAGTTGTTGATCGTGAAGAGCATCGACATCGTAGGTTCGTCGATGGCGATCGGGGGCAGCGGTTCCGGATTTTCGTAGTCGCAGATCGTATCGCCGATTTCGAATCCGTCGATGCCGATCAGGGCGCAGATTTCACCGCAGGGCACTGCATCGACCTTTTTCTTGCCCAAACCTTCGAAAACCATCAACTCCTTGATACGGCTCTTTTGCATCGTCACTCCGTCGCGTTTGGCCAGGGTGACGTTCTGTCCGGTCTTCAGCTCTCCGCGCGTCACTTTACCCACGGCGATACGGCCGATGTAGGAGGAGTATTCGAGCGAGGTGATAAGCATTTGGGGCGTGCCCTCTACGACGGCGGGTTCCGGAATTTCGTCGAGGATGGTGTCCAGCAGCGGAGAGATCGAGTCCGTCGGCTGATTCCAGACGTGGGACATCCAACCCTGTTTGGCCGAGCCGTAGATGGTTTTGTAGTCAAGCTGCTCCTCCGTTGCTCCGAGCGAAAACATCAGGTCGAAAACCTGTTCGTTGACCACTTCGGGACGGCAGTTGGGCTTATCGACCTTATTGATTACCACGATGGGTTTCTTGCCGAGCGAGAGGGCTTTCTGGAGGACGAAACGGGTCTGGGGCATCGTTCCTTCGAAAGCATCGACGAGCAGCAGTACGCCGTCGCACATGTTGAGCACACGCTCCACCTCGCCGCCGAAGTCGGCGTGGCCCGGGGTGTCTATAATGTTGATTTTACAGTCTTTGTAGATGACGGATACATTCTTCGAGAGGATCGTGATGCCGCGTTCGCGTTCCAGATCGTTGTTGTCGAGGATGAGTTCTCCGGAATTTTTGGCATTGTCGCGCAGCACGTGGCTCTGCATGATCATCTTATCGACCAGTGTGGTTTTGCCGTGATCGACGTGGGCGATAATGGCTATATTGCGAAGTTTTTGCATAAAGGGAATTTTAGGTTACAAAGGTAATGAAAATGAGAACAGAGTGTGATGGCCGTGTTCGTTTTTTATAGAATTCCTCTCGATTTTCTGCAAAAGGAGTGGATGTATCGGGGTGTCATGCTGCGGATTATGTCTCCCGGTCGCTTCTGTTTGCAGGGGCGGGCATATCGATTCCATCCTGTTTCGATGCGGGAGGCGTGGCAGGTCTGTTTCGTACGTTCGTTCCGGAACTCGAAATGCGGTTTCCCGCCTTTCGGTCCGAGCGACAGCCGGTCGGGAGCGTGTCAGACACAGCGAACCCGAACGCATCTGCGTTCGGGTTCGCTGTGTCTGACGTTGCGATTTATTTATACACGACTTCCGCCGCTTCGGGCTTTTCGAAAGCTTGCAAAAGCTGGTCCTGTCCTTCACTCATATAAATGGTTTTGAGCGATTCCATCGGGTTGCAGAAAAAGCCCCGAAGTTCCGGATTGTTACTTACGTCTATCGTTTCGAACTGGTTCTCATAACATCTGAGAAGATACAGGGCGGGAAGATTCGACAAATCCAAACTTTGGAGATCGTTGTTTTGACATTCGACCCAGGTTAATTCTAGACTGTTTAGCATCAAGTCCGTCAATTCGTTGTTGTTGCAGTAAAATTCTTTCAATTTGGAAAGATTGCTTGCATCCAGATTTTGTAATTTATTATCCGGTACGCGTAAATATTCGATTTTCTTGTTGTTCGTCAAATCCAATTCTTGCAGTTGGTTCTCGTCACAATAAAGTACTGTTAGTTTTGGGCATGCACTTACGTCGAGGGTGGTGAGATTATTGCTTTGGCATTTCAAAAGGTCCAAGTCCGGACACTGTAAATTCATATGAGAGATGTTGTTCCCACTGAAATTGAGCATTACAAGTTTTGTACAATTACTAAGATCGAGCGCAGAAAGGCTGTTGCCTTCTAAGGAAAGATGTTGCAATTCCGGACAATCGAGATAGAGTTCAGACATTTGACTTAAATTTGCCATTAGGACTTCCAGCTTATGGTTGTTGCTGCAATCGAGAATGGATACTTTATCGAAAGCAACGTATCCGTCTCCTCCGATTCTCAAATCTTTCAATTCCGGATTCGCAGATAAGTCCCATCTCTCAATTTCAAGAGAACAGGCATAACAATGCAGTTGCAAGAGATTCTTGTTTTGCGACACGTAAATTTTTCAGATGAGTATTGATTGAACAATCGAGCGTATCGAGCAGTTTGTTGTTGCTTACATCGAGTTTGGTCAGGTCGTTTCCCGACAGATTCAGGTAGCGAAGGTTCGTGCAGGCTTCTATGCCGGTCGCATCGCACATATAGGCCCCTTCTCCTGCATTTATATTTCCGGGGCAGTCGATTCGTACCACTAACGATGCTTCGTAGCGGGAGAGTTCTCCGTTGCGGTCGAAATCGAAATACTTGAGTAGGTAAGTGCGGAGAAATTCGTCGGGGATCGTTACGGCTTCGCGCCCTTCCGGGCTGTCGGGGGTAAGCGATCCATCCTGCGGAACGGGATCGTCTTTTGAACAGGCAGACATCAGGCCTGTAAATGCGAGCAATAACAGAGCTAATCTTTTCATGGTTTTGGGTGTAATTTAAGAAAGTTTGACATAAACGACGTCGGTTATTGCTCATATATATATATCCAAATATTTACGAAATAAAATGACGGTTTGGATATAATTTTTTTGCATCCTTATCGTTTCTCGATAAATTATCGCTCCGTATACCTCCTCATGACTTCCTTTTTCGTATCGTTCATTCGTCGAAATAAACGGATTTATCGGATTGTTTTGTCAATGTGTTGGTCGATAAAAGGGTAAATATGATTATCGCCCGATACAGTTTTGTGGAGGTCGGTCCTTTATTTTGTCGGGTAAAGTAATCCAGCCGTCGATAGGTTTACCCGGGTTCTTTTCCGATAGCGGTCTTGCCCCCCTCTTCCGGCTGGAGCCGGTTTGTCAAAGTCGGGATTAAATGCCATTTCAAACAAAAAAGCGCCCCGAATAAATCTCGGGGCGCTTTTTTGATGCCGGTCCTGATGGGCAGGGATTCGGGTTTACTTTGTGTTTTTTACACGTCGGGTGAGCGACGCGGCGTAGGCGTCCCAATCCTCGATCTCGCGCCGTGCTACGCCCGATTCGATGGCTGCACGCGCCACGGCCGTGGCGACGACCGCGAGCAGACGCGGGTCGCTCGGTTTCGGAATCAGGTATTCGCGTCCGAACGAGAGCGACTTCAGACCGTATGTTTTCAGGACCTCCTGCGGAACCGGTTCCTTGGCCAGGCGTGCCAGTGCGTGGGTGACGGCCAGCTTCATTTCGTCATTGATCGTACTGGCATATACATCGAGCGCACCCCGGAAAAGGTACGGGAAAGCGAGCACGTTGTTTACCTGATTGGGATAGTCCGAACGGCCCGTTGCGAAGATGATGTCCGGACGGGATGCCATCGCCTCTTCGTAGGTGATCTCCGGCGTGGGGTTGGCCAAGGCCAGCACCAGCGGATCGTGGGCCATCGTGCGGACCATTTCGGGCGTCAGGATACCCGGAGCTGAAACGCCGAGGAAGACGTCGGCACCTTGGAGGGCGTCGGCCAGCGTATCGACGTCTTCCCGGTCCGTAGCGAGTTGTTCCTTGACAGGATTCAGGTCTTCGCGGCGGGTCGAAACCACGCCTTTGCTGTCGCAGAGAACGAGATTTTCGCAATTCAGGCCGAGCTTCAGGAAAAGGCGGGCGATAGAAACCGCCGCAGCGCCTGCGCCGTTGATGACCACACGGGCGTCGGCGATGGACTTGCCCGCTATTTCGAGGCCGTTCAGCAGGGCCGCACCCGAGATGATGGCCGTGCCGTGCTGGTCGTCGTGCATGACGGGAATGTCGAGCTCTTCACGAAGCCGGGCTTCGATTTCGAAACATTCGGGAGCCTTGATGTCCTCGAGGTTGATGCCGCCGAAGGTCGGAGCGATGGCCTTGACGGTTTCCACGAAACGGTCCGTGTCGGTCGCATCCACTTCGATATCGAAGGCATCGATGTCTGCGAATACCTTGAAAAGCATGCTTTTACCCTCCATGACCGGCTTGCCGGCCAAAGCCCCGATGTTGCCCAGTCCCAAGACTGCCGTGCCGTTGGTGATGACGGCGACCAGATTGCCTTTGCCCGTATATTTATAGGCGTCGAGCGGATTTTTCACGATTTCGAGGCACGGCTCCGCCACGCCGGGCGAGTAGGCCAGCGAAAAGTCGTGCTGCGAAGCGAGGGGTTTGGTGGGTACTACCGCTATTTTGCCGGATTGCCCTTCTGCATGGTAACGAAGGGCTTCTTCTCTCATATTTTTATTTTGCATTGTGTTTTATGGGTTTGATGAACTTATTTTTTTCGCAAGGATCGCGCCCGAGCCGGTATTCCGGTGAGAAAAACCGGAAAAGATCCGCCGGGGTCAGAGCCTGTTTACTGCGATCGGTTTTTTGTCGATGTAATTGGGATAGAGGAACAGCGGCATTCCGAGTGCCATACCTGCATGTACCTTTCCCTGTATGCCGATGGATTTCAAAAATTTGCATTTTTTGTCCTGTGCCAGTGCCGAAAGGACGAAGCCCGTGTAGATCTGGCTGACGCCGAGGCTTTCGGCCATCAGCGAACCGTTCTGGTAGGCAAGGTTGGCATCTGCGGCTCC
>OHBX01001203.1_pt1 | contig 10797 bp, 6 predicted proteins | sample 1577441 | NCBI WGS metagenome assembly OHBX01 (sample SAMEA3879561, study PRJEB24766) | human gut metagenome | biome: human-associated habitat; feature: feces | place: USA | collected 1985/1987 | reverse complement strand
GTCCAATCGCTACACTATCCGTTTCTTCATACATTTCTTCTTTCTGGCCCCCCAGCGTCAGGCTGCGCAAATACAGGTCACGAAGATTATTATTTGTCTGTACATTCTGCAGGCGGATATATCGGTTACAAGGATTTGTTGTTGAGAACAGAATACTCTTCTTTCCAAGCATTTCCAATGCTCTCAGATTGTGTGAGGTAAAAATCAGTTGTCCTTTTCCTCCGTCAGAAAAAACCGCTAGTAATTCTCCGAGAAGATACTCAAACACCCCGGAATCCAATTCATCAATTACCAGACACATAGATGGATTGTTATAAACGCAAATCAGAACATTTAAGAAAGAAACAATTTTTACGATACCCTCTGATTCATATTTAAGCGGAATGGAAATATCTCCGCGTTTAGACAATAATTCAATTTTATACCCAGTATCTCCATTGTCCAACAGCTGCTCTCCGAAGTTATGAACCTCTACTTCCATGCCTGGGATAACATTTTTCAGTACAATGTTCATACCATCAATAATTGTCTGCGCAAGCTGAAACTGTCTTTGGGTAACAACGGATGGTTCATCAATCCGTATGGGCAAATCTCCCGTTGTAATATGCTCTCCATCCCTCAGATAAAATGCAACAGGCAGTACCAGATTCATACTGATTGGACCAGAGTGTTCATTGTTGATTACGAACAAATTCACCAGAGCATACTTTTGTAATATTGCAAAAAGGCCACTATATTCTCCCATTACATCTTCCTTGCACTGAGAAAATACCCGGTATCCCTCTTCTCCAAAAATAAAAGACTGATGGGATTTGATAGAGATTGCCTGTGCAACATTTAGGGCAACTCGCACTTTCTTATCATTTGCAACTAGCTTCTTATAACGATACTCTGGTGCAAACGTAACATCCTCATTATCATACTGATAATCAATTAGGGTGGATTCAACAGCACGGACGTTCTCTTTTCTCGGAACAACTGTCATGCGTTCATGTGAAATCACAAATCCATCCGCATCTTTTTTTAAAGCCACACTGTAGTTCACAGTTTCTTTTTGTACTTCCTCCGCTACAGAAAAGCTCACGTCAATTTCGCACTCTTCTTCTCCTTGAGCAATGTACTCTTTCGTATTAGCAGGAAGTTCTTCTCCGCTCAAAAGCATTTTCACAAAGCGAAGAGCCTCAACAACAGATGTTTTTCCTGATCCGTTCTGCCCATACAGACCTAAAACATCCGCCTTTTCTGAAAACAGTTCTTTTCCACTGTATGCAGGCATCTCAACAATACCCTTTTTCACATTCTTAAAATTGCTCAGCACAATTTTATTGATTCGCACGATGTTATGTTTCATTGAAACCCCTCCCTTTCTATTTCATTATATCATCTCGTGCGTTTTTGTCAATAGTAAAGCGCATTCAATACATTTTTATCGTTTTTATTCGTTCTATTCTTGCTTTTCGCTTTACAAATATCTTGTACATTTAACTTGACGTCTATTCATTCTAAAGTAAAAAGGTGGCCCCTTTTTGGAGCCACCTCTTTGAAAGCACTTATTGTTAGTTTTTTCGACTTCTCTCTTGCTCCTGCTGCAGCGCATTGTCTTTTTGTCGCCGCTCGGCCTGCTTAATATGCAGCCGATCAAGCACCGACCACCTGCCACCAATGCGCCGGGGCTTTTTCGGTACATTGTTGACGCAGCCATCTATCATATTGTAGTTTTGCTCTGTGCCGGATTCTTTGGCGCGTTCCGCTGTACCATTTTCAAAGAACTTCTGATGGTGCAGCAGTTCAGGCTTTGGGCCTTGTAAAAAAGCACGCATCTTTCTGGTAGCTTCTCCATCGAAACCTAAAGCTGTCTGCGTCACAAAGGCTCCACTCTCGTGAAGAATAATGCTCGGCGGCGGATTCTTCGTTTGTTCACTTCTCATCTGAACAAACCGCTGACCATCGACCTCTACTTCATCCGATACCAGCCATGTTCCTTTTTGCCCTGCCACCTGATAGCCGCCCTCATCAAGAATCAGGTATGTGCCGCTCTGGGGCTTTGGGAAAAAGCCGTTGAATCTCACCAACCTATCCTTATCAACATAGAAAAAAGAGGTTTTGCCTGCCGCAGTCAATCCGATGACATCACTGACCCCAAATTTTCTAATTTTGAATTTGTCCGGGTTAATACTTTCCATCTTTTTACGAATCGCTTCCGCGCCCATTCCCCGTGAAGCCGTACCAGAGTAGCCCGTGCCATAATTGTCTGCGGTTATCATAAAGCCATGCTGAATCTGGTATTCATAGCTGCGGCAGCGATACTCACGGTTTTTCTCAGAATTATCGATCTGATAGATTGCAAACACATCTGAACTCATTTTCCTGCATCATCCTCCGGCCTATGCCATTCCAGCTCCAGCCCCTTGAACTGCTGCTCGTTCAACTGCTGCATCTTCGGGATCGTCTGCTGGACAAGCGCAGCCATCTCTGCATCCTCTGCCACAAGCGGCTGGACTTCCGTCAACACCTGAATCGTATCCCTGAGCGTCGGCTGCTCAAACATCGCCATCAGCATCAATTCCAGTTCATCAAAGCGTACATTGCTCATAACTCCATCCCTTTCTTTTTCGCTTTCTTCGGCTTATCCTGTTCCTGTGCAGGCTGCTCCTGTTTCTTGGCTTTCAGACTGCGCAGGGCATCCAGAACAGACTTTTTCGTACTGCTGCGTTCCTGCTCCTTACTCTGCTGCCGTGCCGCCATCAGTTTTTCCATATCGGAGATCGCCTGCTGCACCAGCTTATCATCCCTGAAGTAGTTGATGGAATTGATGTTCTCGCGCTGCACTTTATCGTTCACGACCAGCTCATACATTCCAACAAAGCCACCATCTTCCTCGATGCAGAATCCAATGCACTTGTCGGCGTTCATTCGTTCGGACGGAATCTTGTCATAGGCTTCCAAGGCTTCTTCCATGGTCATATGATCGTGGAACTCTCCCGCAAATGTAAACTCCAAGCACTCCGCAACGTAAAAGCTGAGCGTTTCTTCCGGCGCAGGTCTTTCTGCAGCGAGTTTTTCTTTCAAAACTTCTGCCTGCTGTTCCACCACCGTATCAGCCTGTTCCCGCAGTTCTGCCGCGTCCATGATCTTGCCCTGTGCTGCATCACAGCCGAACTCTGCCAGCAGCTCCGTCATAGCCTCCTGCACAGGCTTATCTCCGTCCGTTTCGAGAATACCGCCATCCCGTTCCGTGAAGTCCTTATTATATAAGGTATAGTCGAAGCCATCGTCACAGGTCTGGATGTGGAAATAGGCATCCGGCAATTCGTAGGCCAGTTCCACATCCTGCGCAGCCAAAGCCCCCTGCAACGGCTGGACAACATGATTCTGGATATACGGGTTATCCCAGCCCGGAACCGTTTTGTAGTCCTCTACGATGGTGTCAATGCCGTTCCTGCACTGCAAAACATCCAGTGAACCCGGCAGAGGATCAGGATTTTTCTCCACACCCAAGGCTTTCATGTAATGGTTCGGAAGTGCCTGATACTGCGACATTGCATCGTCCAGATTGCCGAACCGCTCAATTTTCAAAGGCGCGGCCTGCAAATTTTCGACCACATAGAACTGCTTTACGAAAGGCTGTTCCTGTTCTTTCTGCGCATCCAGTTCTTCCCGGAACATCGTTACAAAGCCATCCAGAATAGCCGGGTGGCTGTCAACCACCCAATCCGTGCGGAAGGTCATGCGGTCTGCATTATGCTCCGGGGTGCTGACCTGCTCTGCCCATTCCTTATTGCCGTGAGAAAAGCGGCCATCGTAGCTTTTATGGTGCAGAGTATTTGCCAGAATGTAACCCACGCGCTCCATACCGTACTGCCGCACCACCTGATCGACTGCACCATCGCCAAGGTACATCCCATCATAATTGTCCGCAATCGCTTCATGGATTGCCTGCTTGCACTCGCTGTTCAGCCGATAGGATGTACGGTATAAATCCACCTCGTCATTTTCTTTGGCATAGCTGAACGGCTCATAGTAGACAGGCACATCCGAATAGTCCTGTGCGCTGTTGTCCGGCACAGGCACAGCCTTTTCAATGATCTCTGACACCACATCTTCTTTTTTCGGCATATTCCATTTTTCAGAGAAGTATTTCTGCACTGCTTCCTGAAAATCTTCATCGAAGCCGTTCCACAAATCCTCTGCCACCAGCTTGCCCTGCTCATTGACTGCAACGCAGGCCACCATATCGCCGTGTTCCTCATGCTCCAGCAGGAAGAACTTCTCCCCACCGACTTCCGTTTCATCAACAGCATACCATGTGCCGATATGCCCTTCGACTGCGATATGGTCGGAATCGCCGTGGATCAGTCCGTTCCTTTTCTGCTGCTGTTCCTCCATAAACTCCCGCACGGTCAACTCTGCGCCTGTGAAGTTCAGCCCTTCCTCACCCAGTTCCAGCCGCCCCTCTGCGCCAAGGTCAAGTTCTTCGGCCATCAGGACAGATGCCGCATGGTTCACCACCACAGTTTTCTCCACTGTAATAGGCTGGCCTGGGTCGTAGTCCGAACCGCGCAGATCATAGCGATATAAGCCCTCCGGCACATCTTCATCCCGCAGTCGGCCATTGCTGAAAAGACCCGGCTTATCAAAGATTTCGATTTCCTGCAATTCCTCGTTCAGAAGGTTCTCTTTCTGCAAATCTATATTCCTTTCCTTGAAAAATTCCGGCAGTTCAGCAAATCCAATACTGTCCACATAGTAGGCTTTGACCGTACTGCCATCATTGAGTACCACCACATCGCTGACCGACAGCGAATGCCCCGTAAAGTCTGCTGGACGCTGAATATTGAATCGTTCATAAATGCCATCCAGCGTATCCTTTTCCGTAAGCGGTGCGGCATAGATCAGGTCATAATCTGCACGGGTAACCGTTATGCCTTTCTTCTCCACATAGTCCAGCCCCATGAAACGGTAGTCGTGTTCCGGGTCACGCTCTGTGATCTGATAAATACCGAACTGCTTCTCGCTGCCATACAGCAGCATATTTTCCTGTTCTGTCATACTCCGCTCCGGCTCCAAATCTGCTGTTGCAATCTGGAAGGTATCACTTCCGCGCTCGATTTCTGTTCGGTCAGTAACGATCACTGGCCACGGGCTGATGCGGACAAGATATATCTGCTTTCCCTCGTCATACAGCCGCAGAGCCTGTTCACGGTTTATTACTGTCAGCTTAAAATCCGGGCGCGCATACTCGTCCTCTGCATAATCTTCCCGCTGCTCCAACAGAATTGCATCCCATGCGTCAGCCCTAATGCCGAAAATGCCATCGTGCTGCTCGATCTCCTCTTGGCTTGCATAATCACCTGCCGTGCCATCACGGAACAGCGGATAAATCCTCTCACCCAGCCGATGCCATTCCCGTGCGCCTTCTTTCGTCAGCGGCAGCACATCATCTTTCCGGTAGCCATAGTCGTGCATTTCCGAAAGGCCAATCATCCCATCCGGGAGATTTTCAATTTTTTCCTGTGCCGCATACATCAGGCTGTTGACTTCTTCTTTGTCATCCTCGGCCAGTGCCGCCGCCAGACCGTTCACCAGTTCTTCCGTTGCAGCCCGGTCATCCAGCTTGAAAGCAAAATTCACGATGAGGTTTCGCTGCTCATCATCGAAAATCGTTTTTTCCTGCTCCTTGTCGGCAATCAGCTTTTCCGCGTACTCCATCGCGGTCATGCGCTCTGCGCTCCTTTCCGCCACCGCCGCTTCCAGCTTTTCCAGAAAGTCGGCTGCGGTCAATCGAATCGTATCCATCGAATCTTTCAGTTCCTTCATCTCCTTGCCGCTGGCCCAGCTTGCCACATACGGGAAAGAATAGTCGGACGTATCAATACCCAAAACTGAGCAGACCGTAAATGCAATACTTTCCGCTTCGGTCTCTTTCGTAAGCCGGTCTTTTTCTTCGCCGTGCTGCTTCATGAAATCGCTGTTATGCAGCATCGCATGAGCAACCTCGTGGATCATCGTCTTTATGGTCTGGCTCTCGCCCATGCCGACCTGAATGCAGATTTCTTTGTCTGCATCACTGTAATAGCCTTTTGCATCCCCTTCGATTTCATCAAACCGCATCGGCACAGGCGATACCTGCTCGATTGCCGCCGTAAGCAGCGCATAGTCTTTGACGCTGGCCGTCAGTTCGTTCACTTCCAACGATGGAATCGGTTCCCCATCGGTCTGTGAAACATCAAAAACCGTCGTCACTCGGAAGCGCGGAACCACATACTCCACACGTTCCATTTCCGGTTCACCGTTTTCGTTCAGCACAGCCAAGCCCGTATCCTTGTCGATTTTCTCTCGCTCCTCGACTTCCTTAATGGGAGCCGGAGCGATGATCTGGATGCCCTTTTCGCCTTTTTTAACGTAACGGTTAAACTTATTCTTCCATGCGTTAAACCCTGCCACCAGTGTGGCATCGGGCCGCTGCATAGCGATCAGCAGCGTATTATTGAAGCTGTAATTGTGGAATTTTGCCATCGTGCGCAGATACGTCGTGTACATTTCCGATGTAAAAATGTCCTTTACACCCTGCTCCAGCCGTTCCGTGATTTCTTTCATCTGCTGTTTGCGGTCAACTGCCATGCAAGCCCTCCTTTTTCTTGACCCATCGTGTTTTCATCTGGCGCGGATATTGGTCAGCCTGTTTCGGTGCCTTCGCGCCGTTCCATTCCAAGCCTCCGGCTCTGCCCTCACAGGTGTAGCCGGCAGCTTTCAGGGAGCTGCCATTCTCCGTGTCCAGAATGTAGGTAATAACTTTGTTGTAGCCCATGGCCCGTGCTGCACGGTATGCCGCCGCATACAAAATACTGCAAGCATTCGGCGTTCCATTCGTACATAGACGGTTGACTTCCAGCGTATAGCCATCGTCCAGCCGCCGCGCCACAGGTCTGCCGCAGATAGCAACGCCCACCAGCGCACCATTATCCGATACGCCGATGGAGAACTTATGCCCCCGCGTCGGTTTATGGTGGCGGTGATACTGCTGTACAAATGCGTTTGCCGTTTTCAAATTGATCGGTGTTAATGTCAGCAAATGCCCTCCTTCAAAAAAAATGCCCCGCCAGACAAAACTGACGGGGCGGCTCTCATTTACAGTTCCATATCGTGACTTTTCCGCTTCTGGGATTTCTGCGGTTCTGCGCTGCGCTCTGCCTGTTTTGCATGAAGCTGCGCCAGCACAGAGGGTTTCCGCACATTGTCCGCAGTGCGCTCTGCAACGCGGCCTGCATAGTTCACAGGCTGGCGCGGCCTGTCTGCAACTTCGGTTTCGGCTGCATCCTCGTCCACTCCCAGCGCATCCTCACTACCCTTTTCATCCATGTTGAGCAGAGAGTTCAGCTCCGCAAGGCGCGCAGATTTTTCGGCCAATTCTGCTTCCTGCGCAAAAGGACGTTTGGCTTCTTCCTTTGCCTGCGCCAACTGCTGTTCCAAGGTTTCCAGCCTGCGCTCCACCTGCGGCAATGCTCTTTCGATACCTGTCAGCGCATTGGTAACGCGCAGAATGTTACCCTGCGGGTCTTTGCCGACTTCCATAGAGTAGTTCCATGCGCCCTTGATGGATAGCCGGAACACCTTATCGAAGTTGTCAAACCGGGAATGCAGTTCAAACGCACCGTAGCTGCCGATCCTGCCCTCGGTGCCTGCTGCTTTCAGAGCCTTACAAGCCTCGATGATGGCCGCGCCCGCTTCCTTGCGTTCGCTGTACACCTTACCGCTGATCTCCATAGAGAAGTGGTCTTTGTCCTGCGCCAGAAGCGGTTTTGCCGCTTCCATATCGGTTTTCAGTGCTTCGATCTGACCCTTTGCCGCAGTAATTTCTCGTGGATAGCGGCGCGCAATATCCGATTCCAAACTATAAACCTGACTGGTGTGATTGGCTTTTAGCAGCTTCAGCTTACTGACCTGAATATCCAAGTCCATCTTTTCCTTGATGTAGGGATTGCCCGTTGCCAGTGCCTTGATTTCGGCATAGGACAGTGCGGTATCGTCCACATCATCGCAGGCGACGGCGTAAGTTTACTGTAGGATTTGATTGTGTGAGAACCACCAATGATGCAGCAGAGTATCCGCATTTCGTCTACAAATATAGCCCTACGATACAGCACATGTCAAATCAGAGTGATTCCAGCATTGAACCAGGCAAACTTCTGCGCGATTTCGCTGACCTCATGATTCGCATGATCCACGTACTTCCCCCATTCACTGTACATCGTTTCTCCCAGCTTATGAGGATCGATGATGAATGTATCTTCAGCACCGGCAGCCTTAGGAAACTTCTGTGCCTTTACCAGCTCAAGCATATTCCCCTTGTTAAAATAATAAGCTCTTAAGTGAGCCATCTGATTTGCCCCGTCTCTGCACCATCCAAGTGGTCTGGAACTCATTCTATCTGACAGCACATGGCTCACATGTCCTTCTGCGCTGCATCCAATCAGATGGTCGTCATGGCACAGTCTTGTTCTGGCAGGCATCCAGTTATGGAGAATGTAATTCGCACTTTCGGCGATACGTTCCTGTGCACTTGCCGATTCAGTCACGGACAGGATATGCTCTGTCTCATGTCCAAAGCCCTCCTGCGTACCTTTTTTGATCTGATGAACAAGTTCGCGTCTGGCATCACCGGCACTGTCCAGAAGACCACCCGTCATACGCAGTAGATACTTGTTCAGATGGAACTCATCCATCACTCTCGTGAGCCCGTGTAACCGCTTCTTTGCTCCCTGTATCCAGCTTCCGCCGTCTGCATTCAGGTATACTTTCTTTACCTTGGTGAGATCATAGGTTTCATCAAGATAATCGTATACTTCCTGCCAGAGCTTATCATTGTCTGCGCCATCATACACGCCGCAGAAATAGTGCGGGTTGATCAGTCTATGACGTTTACTTCCCGGTGCTTCTGGTTCGATTCCTTCGTACACATAAACCATCTTGGCGAGCACACAGTTGTCCTTACGATGCTGAGCATTCGTTCGGACATCACCTTTATGTTCATGAAACTGCAGCGCCACATGGTCCTCATCTGCATCGATGTAAAGATACGGAATTTCTCGAAGCGTTTCAGGAGCCTTATGCACTTTTGTGAAATCGATTGTTCGGATCTTATCCATCACTGTTTCCTTGCTGACATCATCGAGAATGCTGACAGCCTCTCCACCCTTCCGATAGGTTGTCTGAACAGCCTCCGTAAGAAGCTGGGCCTCTGCGTCCTCCGTGATGCGCTGGTGCTTTTCCAAACTGAGTTCCCGATCAAGGAGGTAGGATCTTTCTTTTGTCGTCTTGTTGATGAATAAGGTCTTACGATACTGGACGGTACCCAAAGAAGTGACCAGCTGCTTCGGATCCTTCCGGACAACACTCCATTTCTCAGATCGCTTCGGGCTTTTACGGATAGCCTCATCATAGTTCTCCAGTGTTTCAGCGATCACATCAAGCCCCAGATGGAGCACAACCTCTTTGATGGCATTAATGAAATTCGCCATATCTCTGGTACGGATGAATTCATCCTCTGCTTTTCTAAGATTTTTAATGCCTGCCGTTTCAAACTGCTGTATACTGTTAAACATAGAGAACGCCTTTCGTGATTGGTTTTGGTTTGGACGCTAAATACTTTATCACACCAAATGGTCGTTCTCTATTTTATTATCTAGGCTTTCCTACAAAAACTTTACGCTGGCCTGATAAATGCTTGTTTTCAATCGCCAATTTTATTTACAAACTATATCCTCTATCACGAATCACATCGACAACTTCGGAAACATATTTCTGACAGGTGTCGTGGTCAGGAGCTTCCACCATCACACGCACCACCGGCTCCGTGCCGGACTCACGGACCAGAATACGGCCAGTATCACCCAGTGCTTCAGCCACATTCTTTACTGCTGCCTGCACAGTCTCATCGTTCTGTGCCGCCTTTTTATCCGTTACACGAACATTCTCCAGCACCTGCGGATAAATCTTCAGCGGTGCTGCCAGTTCGCTCATCGGCTTCTTTTTCGCCAACATGACTTCCATCATTTTCAGACTGGTCAGGATACCGTCACCCGTGCTGGCATACTTGGAGAAGATGATGTGGCCGCTTTGCTCACCACCGATACGGCAGCCGTTCTTCGCCATGTACTCATAGACGTACTTGTCACCAACAGCGGTCTTGGCATAACCAATACCCTGTTCATCAAATGCTTTGTAGAGGCCAAAGTTAGACATGACTGTGGTGACGACGGTATTATTTAGCAGCTTACCACGTTCCTTCATATAGCAACCGTAGATGTACAGAATGTGGTCGCCGGTGATAACATTGCCCTTCTCATCCACACACAGGCAGCGGTCGGCGTCACCATCAAAGGCAAAACCAACGTCCAGACCCTTCTCCACGACAAACTTCTGCAGCCCCTCAATGTGGGTAGATCCAGCGTTCAAGTTGATGTTCAGACCATTGGGCTGTGCGTTAATGACGTAGGTATCTGCACCCAGTGCATCGAACACAGATTTTGCAATGTTCCAAGAACTGCCGTTGGCGCAATCCAGACCAACCTTAACGCCCTTAAAAGAGTAGATACCCAAAGAAATCAAGTAGCCCATGTAACGGTTACGGCCTGCCACATAGTCAACAGTACAGCCAATATGCTCACGATGAGCAAAAGGCAGTTCCGACCAGTCCTGATCGAACACATGGAGTTGGCCGTCGATGTAATCCTCTACCAGCAGCAGAGTTTCCTCCGGCATTTTCTCGCCATAGCAGTCAATCAGCTTAATACCGTT
>OHBX01001200.1_pt1 | contig 10816 bp, 10 predicted proteins | sample 1577441 | NCBI WGS metagenome assembly OHBX01 (sample SAMEA3879561, study PRJEB24766) | human gut metagenome | biome: human-associated habitat; feature: feces | place: USA | collected 1985/1987 | reverse complement strand
TCCTGCCCGAGCTTTATGATCCACCTCTCCGGCGGGTCGGGTAAGGGCTCGTGCCGCAGCTACGGCGGCTTTAACCTCTTCAATGCGCTCGAAGCGTGCTCCGACCTTCTTGTGAGCTTCGGCGGACACGAGCTCGCCGCGGGCTTTACGATCGAAGAGCGCAACATCCCCGCGTTCCGCACGCGGATGAACCAGTATGTGCGCGCCCACACGGGCGAGCATCCGCCGGTGTCGATGCTCGATGTCGACGTCGACTTGCAGCACCCCTCGCTCATCACGCTTGAGGAGGTCGAGGCGCTTTCGCTCCTCGAGCCCTACGGCGCGGGCAACAACCGCCCCGTCTTCTGCCTGCGCGGCGCAACGCTCGAGAGCGTGCAGGGCGTGGGCCAGAACCGGCACTTAAAGCTGAAACTACAGAAAAGCCGCGTGAATTTCGACGGCATTTTCTTCTCCGTCACCGCCGACGAGTGCGGCGTGTGCGCGGGCATGCGTGTGGACGCGGCGTTCTATCTGCAGGTGAACGAGTTCCGCTCCCAGCGCTCCATCCAGCTCCAGCTCATCGACCTGCGCCCCTCGCTCGACCCCAGCGGGCGCGAGAATGAGGCGCTTTCCCTCTGCCGCGAGCTGATTAGCGGCGGCACGCTCTCCCCGCGCGACGCGGCGCGGGCGCTCCCCTCGCGTGACCAGTTCGTGCGCGCGTGGCGCGTTTTAGAGCGTGAGGTCGGACCTGACGGCGTCAGCGAGCCCATGCTGCCGCTGCTGCGGCATTTGAGCTCGGAAATGGTCGGCGCGGAGACGTTTCTGCGCACGGCGATGTGTTTGCAGGTCTTTGCCGAGCGCGGACTTTTGACCATTGAACACGAGGATACGACCCTCACCCTTCGCCTGACGGCGGACGGAAAAAAGGTCGAGCTTGACAAGAGCCCCTATCTTTCCGCCCTGCACGGCTTTCTTTCGTAATTAAAGGAGACGATTCGGATATGACAGCACAGGATAAAGCATTAAAAGAGAATACCGCTTCGGCTCCCCTCCAGATCGTCGCGCCCGGCACCTGCGTGGAGACCGGCGAGCAGGCGGCGCTCGTGCTCGGTATGTACGACCACCTTGTCGAGACGATCCACCAGTACAACCCGAGCGCAGACTTTGCCCAGATCGACAAGGCCTTCCGCTATGCCGACACGCACCACAACGGTCAGCTCAGAAAGGACGGCTCGCCGTTTATCACGCACCCGCTCGCCGTCGCGCAGATCATTGCAGAGGAGCTGCGGCTGGACAGTGAGTCCATCGAGGCCGCCCTCATGCACGACTGCATCGAGGACACCACCGCCACGTATGCCGAGATCGCCAAGGAATTCTCCCCCGCGGTCGCGGATCTGGTCGAGGGCGTCTCCAAGCTGACGCGCGTGCAGTACGCCAGCAAGGAAGAAGAGCAGATGGAGAACCTGCGCAAGATGCTCATGGCCATGGCCAAGGACATCCGCGTCATTCTCATCAAATTGGCCGACCGCACGCACAACATGCGCACCATGGAGTACCAGACGGCGGAAAAGCAGCGGCAGAAGTCGCTCGAAACGATGGAAATTTACGCGCCCATCGCTCACCGTCTCGGTATGCAGCGCATCAAGTGGGAGCTTGAGGATTTATCGCTCAAGTATCTCGACCCCGTCGGCTACGACGAGATCACCCGCTCGCTCGCGGCCAAGGAGGCCGAGCACGAGGCCTTTATGGACCGCGTGCAGGCGCAGATCGAGGCGCGCTTGAAAGAGCAGCACGTCCCGTATCTCAAGGTCTACGGCCGCATGAAGCACCCCTACAGCATCTACCGCAAGATGTACGCGCAGAATAAGACGATGGACGAGGTGCTCGACCTCTTCGCGTTCCGCGTCATCGTCGACACCGTGGCCGACTGCTACAACGTGCTCGGCATCATCCACGACCTTTACCGTCCCATTCTGGGCCGTTTCAAGGACTATATCGGCACGCCCAAGCCGAACATGTACCAGTCGCTCCACACCACCGTTATCGGCGCAGACGGCATCCCGTTCGAGGTCCAAATTCGCACCGAAGAGATGCACGAAATCGCCGAATACGGCGTCGCCGCGCACTGGAAGTACAAACAGGGCATCTCCGGCAACGCAGGCGAGCACAATTACGAATGGGTGCGCCGTTTGCTTGAAAATCAGGAGAACACCGACGCCGAGGAATTCGTCCACACGCTCAAGGTCGACATGTTCGCCGACGAGGTCTTCGTCTTCTCTCCGCGCGGCGACGTGACGAACCTCCCCGCCGGCGCGACGCCCATCGACTTTGCCTACGCCATCCATTCGGCGGTGGGCAACCGCATGGTGGGCTGCAAGGTGAACAACCGCATGGTGCCCATCGACCACATCGTTTCCACCGGCGAGATCATCGAAGTGATCCTTGGCCCGGCGGACAAAGGCCCCAGCCGCGACTGGCTCAAGATCGTGCGCACCAGCGAGGCCAAGAGCAAGATCCGCAACTGGTTCAAGAAGATGCGCCGGGAGGAGAACATCCAGGAGGGCCGTGACACGCTGGCCCGGGAGCTGCGCCGGGAGATGATCTTCATCCCCGACGACCAGCTGGATGAGTTCGTGGGCAGCTGCAGCCGTCGTCTGCGCCAGAACAACGCGGAGGAGCTGTACGCCGCCATCGGCTACGGCGGCATGACCATTGCCAACTGCCTGCCCAAGCTCAAGGAAGAGTGGCAGAAGCTCAAGGCTGCCGAGGCCGAGGAGAATAAGTCGGTGGAGGATCTGCCCAAGGTAGACCTGAGCCGTGTGCACGCCACCGACGGCGTGGTGGTGGAGGGCTTCGATAACACCCCCATCAAGTTTGCCAAGTGCTGCAGCCCGCTGCCCGGCGACCCCATCGTGGGCTTCATCACCCGGGGCTACGGCATCTCCGTCCACCGGGCGGACTGTCCCAACGCCGACCCCGCCCGCCGCAAGCCGGAGGAGGCGGGACGCTGGATCAATGTGTCGTGGGGCAGCAACACCCGTGAGAGCTACCGCACCACGCTGGAGGTGGTGGCCAAGGATCGCCTGAACCTGATCGTGGACATCTCCACGGTGCTGTCCAGCACCAAGACCCATGTCTCCTCCCTGAACGCCCGCAGCACGCCGGACGGCTTTGCCCTCATCACGCTGGACACGGACGTGTCCGACAGCCAGCAGCTGCAAACGGTCATGCGGAGGATCGAGCAGATCTCCGGCGTCATGCGGGTCACCCGCCCCGCCGGTTAAACCAGAAAAAGGAGCGATATGTCATGAGAGCAGTATTGACCCGCGTGAAGCACGCATCCGTCACCATCGACGGCAAGGTACACGGCCAGATCGGAGAGGGCTTCCTCATCCTGCTGGGCGTGACCCACGAGGACACCGAGGCACAGGCCGTCAAGCTGGCGGACAAGCTCACCGGGCTTCGCATTTTTGAGGACGAGAACGGCAAGATGAACCGCGGTCTGGACGAGGTGAAGGGCGAGCTGCTCATCGTCTCCCAGTTCACGCTGTACGGCAACTGCAAGAAGGGCCGCCGTCCGGAATTCCTGGCTGCCGCCCGTCCCGAGGTGGCCATCCCCCTGTATGAAAAGTTCGTGCAGGAGTGCCGCAGCAAGGGCTTCCACACCGAGACCGGCGAGTTCGGCGCCTACATGCAGGTGGAGAGCCTGAACGACGGCCCGCTGACGCTGGTGGTGGACACCGACCAGCTGTGAGAAAGGAGAGCGCGATGAAGATCACATCTCTACAGGTGGGGCCCATCATGACCAACTGCTACCTGCTGTGCGACGAGACGGCAAAGGTCTGCGCGCTCATCGACCCCGGCGACGACGCGCCGCAGGTGGAGCGCATGGTGGCGCAGAGCGGCTGTACCCTGCAATATATCCTGCTGACCCACGGTCACTTCGACCATACCTCCGCCGTCCGGCCGCTGCTGGAGAAGCACCCGGACGTGCCGGTATACATCCACGAAAAGGACGCCGTGGACACGGAGCGCGGCGAGCTGCTGTTCCGCAAGGTGGGGCCGGAGAACCAGCGGTACTACAAGGAGGGCGATACCCTGCCGCTGGGCGGGCTGACTCTCCGCGTGCTGGAAACGCCGGGCCACTCCGAGGGCTCCGTCTGCCTGCTGGTGGAGGGGCAGGGCGTGCTGTTCGCCGGCGACACGCTGTTCCGCTGTTCCTGCGGCCGGTGCGACTTCCCCGGCGGCGACTACCGGAAGATGCTGGCGTCGCTGGGTCGTCTGGCAGCACTGGAGGGAAACCTGCGGGTGCTGCCCGGCCACGATCGGGAGACTACGCTGGACTATGAGCGCCGTGTCAACCCCTATATGCGGCAAGGAGCGGCACGATGAAGCTGGAATTCCGCGGTCACGACGACCGCTACGCCATCGAGCAGAGCCTGCTGGCGTTCTTCCCCGAGGAGCGCCCTGTCTACGAGCCCATCACGCCGGAGGACGACGACTGCGCCCTTGTCTCCCTGACGGAGGGGAAGCGCTACGCCACCGGCGTCACCACCCTTCACTATCACGGCAAAACGGCGCGGGGCGTCTCCCGCGCCGTTCTTACGGACGCCCCCGACGAGTACGAGCGGGAGCGTCTGCGTCAGCGCGCCCTGAAGCTGTCGTTCTTCAAGGCGGCGCGGGACATCACCGGCATCACCCCCAGCTGGGGCGCGCTCACCGGCATCCGGCCGGGCAAGCTGGCCCGCGCCATGCTGGAGCAGGGCAAGACGGAGCGGGAGACAGACCGCGTCCTGCGGGACACCTACTTCGTCTCGCCGGAGCGCCGCCGTCTGGCCATCGAGACGGCGCAGGCGGGGCTGACCGCCAAGCGCGGTCTGCGTCCCAACGAGATATCCCTCTATGTGGGCATCCCGTTCTGCCCCACCCGCTGCGCCTATTGCAGCTTTGTGTCCGCGTCGGTGGAGAAGTCCTTCGGCCTGATGGAGCCGTATCTGGCGGCGTTGGAGCAGGAGATCACCGACGCCGCCCGTATGGTGGCGGAGACGGGGCTGTCCGTTAAGTCCTTCTACATGGGCGGCGGCACGCCCACCACTCTGTCGGCCCAGCAGATGGATTACCTGCTGACCCATCTGAACAAGAGCTTTGACCTGACGGGCTGCGCGGAATACTGCATCGAGGCGGGCCGCCCCGACACCATCACACGGGAGAAGCTGCAGGTGCTGCTGGATCACGGCGCCGACCGCATCAGCGTCAACCCCCAGTCCATGGAGGACGAGGTGCTGCGGGCTATCGGCCGCAAGCACACAGCGGCGGATATCGAGGCGACCATGGCGCTGGCCACCTCTATGGGGTTCCCCCATGTGAACATGGATCTCATCGCCGGACTGCCCGCCGACACGCCGGAGGGCTTTCGCCGCACACTGGACAAGTGCCTGACCTTCGGTGCGGACAACATCACCGTCCACACCCTCAGTCTGAAGAAGGGCAGCCGCATCCTGCTGGAGGGTCTGCCCATCCCATCGGCGCAGGACGTGGCTGCCATGCTGGACTACGCCAACGACGCCCTGCGCACCGCCGGATTCACCCCCTACTACCTCTACCGCCAGAAGTATATGTCCGGCAGCTTTGAGAACGTGGGCTGGTGCATATCCGGCGCGGAGGGACTGTATAATATCTACATCATGGAGGAGCTGCACAGCATCCTGTCTCTGGGCGCAGGCGGCTCCACCAAGATGGTGGACGCGAAGCGGAACCGCATCGAGCGCGTGTTCCACCCCAAATTCCCGCTGGAGTATATCCAGCGGCCGGAAAAGCTGACGGAGAATTTAGAGGCGTTCCGCCGCTTCCATCAGGAGATGGCGCGGTGAGATAAGGAGGCACCATGACCCACCGGCGGCAAAACTTCATGGGCGGCGCGGCCATTCTGGCCGGGGCTGTGGCGGTGACAAAGCTGCTGGGCGCCCTGTACAAGATCCCGCTGGGCAACCTGCTGGACAAGGAGGGCATGGCCCACTTCTACGCCGCCTATAACATCTACAACCTGCTGCTGGTGCTGTCCACGGCGGGACTGCCGCTGGCACTGTCCCGGCTGGTATCCCGCGCAGCGGCGCAGGGAAGACGCAACGCCCAGCGCCGTATTTTCCGGGCGGCGCTGGCGCTGCTGGCCGTCATCGGCGCGGTGTGCAGCGCCGTCATGTGCCTGTTTCCCCAGGTGCTCAGCGGCCTGCTCCACGACTCACTGGCCGCGCCCGCCATCCGGATCCTCGGCCCGGCGGTGCTGTTCGTCTGCCTGACCTCCGCCATCCGGGGGTATACGCAGGGCTTGGGCGACATGACGCCCACCGCCGTCAGCCAAATGACGGAGTCCGCCGGAAAGCTGGTCATCGGCCTTGCCCTGTGCCTTCTGCTGCTGCACCGGGGCGCGGACGCCTCACTGTGCGCCGCCGGGGCCATTGCCGGCGTCACCGCGGGCTCGTTGCTGTCGCTGACGGTGCTGGCGGTGTTTCTTCTGCGCCGGCGGGAGCGCATCGCCGCCTCCGACCGGCCGCCTGCGCGGCGCGAGGTCCTCCGCGACCTGCTGACTGCCGGGATCCCCATCACGCTGGGAGCGGCGGGCATGAGCCTCATCACCCTGCTGGATCAGGCGCTGGTCATGTCCACCCTCCAGAACACGCTGGGATATACGGAGGCCGCCGCCAGCGCCCTGTACGGCGAGTACACCTTCGGTATGACGCTGTTCGTCCTGCCGCCGTCCTTTATCTACCCCGTCACCGTCAGTCTGGTGCCGGATATCGCCGACGCGCTGGCCCGGGGCGACCGCGCCGCCGCGGGACGCAGTACCGCCGCTGCCCTGAAGCTGACTACCCTCGTCGCCCTGCCCGCCGGGGCGGGGCTGTCCGTGCTGGCCGGGCCCATCCTGCACCTGCTGTACCCGGCGGTGCCGGATACCGCCGAGGCCGCCGCCTACCACCTGACCTTTCTGGGCCTTGCCTGCATCTTCGTGTGCCTGATGGTGGCCACCAACGGTGTTTTGCAGGCCTACGGCAAGGAGTACATCCCCGTCTTTACCCTGTTGTGCGGCGGCGTCCTGAAGATCGTCACCAACTACCTGATGGTGGGCGACCCCGCCACCAACGTCCGGGGCGCGCCGGTCAGCACGCTGTACTGCTACGCCCTGATCGTGGTGCTGAACCTCATCGCCATCGCCCGCTGTGTGCCGGAGCGCCCTGCCTACCTCCACCTGTTTGCCAAGCCGCTGCTCATCACGGCGGTGATGGCGCTGGCCGCCCGCTCGTCCTACGGCGTGCTGGTGCGCTGTCTGCCGGAGCGCTGGGCGGTGCTGCCGGCGATCCTTATCGCCGCCGTGGTCTACGGCATATTGGCACTGGCGCTGGGCGCGGTGACGCGGGCTGACGTCATCGGCCTGCCCAAGGGAGAGAAAATCGCGGAAATACTGCATTTGCGCTGAACTTTTGGGGTTGGCAAAGCGAAAACCTCTTGCAATAGGAGCATAAGTATGATAAATTTTGTTAGGAAACCGCAGTATGGCTACGAGGATCTGCTGGAGATCATCCGCCTGCTCCGCTCGGAGGACGGCTGCCCCTGGGACAAGGCGCAGACCCACCAGTCCATCCGGCGCGGCTTGCTGGAGGAGGCCTACGAGGCCGCCGAGGCCATCGACAACGACGACCCCATGCTTCTCAAGGAGGAGCTGGGCGACGTGCTGATGCAGGTGGTGTTCCACGCGGACATCGAGTCCGATGCGGGACGCTTCACCATAGACGACGTGTGCGATGGCGTGGTGAAGAAACTGCTGTTCCGCCACCCCCATGTGTTCGGCAGCCAGCGCGAGGACTCGCCCGAGTCGGTGCTTGTCAGTTGGGACAAGCTGAAGCGGCAGGAAAAGGGTCAGAAGACCGTGGCCGACAGCATGGACAGCGTGGCGCGGAGCCTGCCGGGTCTTTGGCGGGCTGAAAAGCTCCAGAACAAGGCGGCGTCCGCCGGCTTCGAGTGGCCGGATGTACAGGGCGCGCTGGACAAGCTGGAGGAGGAAGTGGCCGAGCTGCGCCGCGCCGTGGAGGAAGACGGCGACGTGCCGGAGGAACTGGGCGATGTGCTGTTCGCCGCCGTAAAGGTGGGGCGGTTCTGCGCCTGCGACCCGGAGGATGCGGTCAACGGCACCTGCGAAAAATTTATCCGCCGCTTTCGTGCCGTGGAGAACGGTGCGGCGGCACAGGGGAGGGAGGTCTCCCAGCTGTCGCTGGAGGAGATGACTGCCCTGTGGAACGAAGCAAAACGTTCTTAATGCGATCTCGATCGTTTTGAGATACGCCGCCCGGAGGGGAACGGCGTCAACAAATGAATTTTTGGGAGGAAGTATCATGAATAAAACCGAACTGATCGCCACTGTGGCGGAGAAGACCGGCCTGTCCAAGAAGGACACCGAGGCCGCCGTTAATGCGACGCTGCTGACCATCACCGAGACGCTGAAGGCCGAGGAGAAGGTGCAGCTGGTGGGCTTTGGCTCCTTCGAGACCAAGAAGCGCGCCGCCCGTACCGGTCTGAACCCCCGTACCAAGGAGACCGTGGAGATCCCCGCCGCCAAGGTACCCGCTTTCAAGGCCGGCAAGGCTCTGAAGGACGCCGTCGCGGAGTAATTTTGCTTTCACGGGAGCCGGTGTGACCACACCGGCTCCTTTACCGTTTTAAGGAGGAATCCTATGCGTCTTGATAAATATCTGAAGGTGTCCCGCCTCATCAAGCGCCGCACCGTGGCCAACGAGGCCTGCGACAACGAGCGCGTCACCGTCAATGGCCGGGTGCAGCGCGCATCCTACGATGTGAAGGTGGGCGACGTCATCTCCATCCGCTTCGGTCAGAACACCCTGACGGTGGAGGTGCTGAGCGTCACGGAGAACGTGGGCAAGGACGCGGCGGCCGCCATGTACCGCGAGGCCGCGCCTCAGCCGGACAAACTGTCATAATACCGGGCGTTCCCTCATACGATGGAGTGAAAACTCTGTGGGAGGGAGCGCTTTTTTATGCCTTACGACATGACCGACGGCGGCGCGGCCGCCTATCACCGCCTCCAGATCGAGGGGCGGGAGAAGCTGAGCATCTCCGGCGTGGAGGATGTGGTGCGCTTTGACGAGAGCTGCATCGTCACCACTACCAGCGCCGGCACGCTCATCATCACCGGGGAGGAGCTGCATATCGGCAAGCTGTCGCTGGACGGCGGCGAGATGCAGGTGGACGGCCGCATCGACGCCGTGACCTACGAGGACACGGAGGTGCGGCAAGGCTCGTTCCTGTCCCGGCTGTTCGGCTGATATGGAGAACCACGTCTCCCAACAGCTGACCGCCTACCTGACGGCGGCGCTGCTGGGCGCAGCCTCCGCCATGGTCTATGACCTGCTGCGCGCCGTGCGGCTTCGCCGCCGCCGTGACCGGCGTCTCACCGGCCTTGCTGACGGTCTGTATATCACCGTGCTGGGGCTTTTGCTGCTGTGGTTCACCCTGCGCATCGGGGAGGGGGAGCTGCGGCTGTATATGCTCACCGGCGTGGCGCTGGGCGCGGTGCTGTACGGGCTGACGCTGCCGCCGCTGCTGCGTCCGCTGTGGAATTTCTGGCTGGACGCGGCGGTGCAGTTCTGCCGTCTGCTGTGCTGTCCGGCGGTGATCGCCGTCCGGTGGCTGAAAAAAGCCGCCATTTTCCTGAAAAAACACTTTCCTTTTCGCCGCGCCTGCGCTACAATAAAGATACGAATGCGGTCAAAAGGGCCGCGAAAGGGGGAGGACAGACATGGCGCAGAAAAAGACCCGCAAAAAAAAGCCCAGCGCTGTCCTGCTGCTGGTGCTGACCGTGCTCATCGTGGTGGTGGGCGTGGAGATCATCAACGTCTACGGGCGGCTGAAGGATGTGCGGGCGCAGGAGGCGGCCCTCACCCAGCAGATGCAGGAGAAAGCACAGGCCAACGAGGCGCTTCGCTCTGATCTGAGCAAGAAGGACGATCCAGAGTTCATCAAGGCGCTGGCCCGCGACCTGCTGGGTCTGGCCGAGGATGGCGAGCGTATCTTCTACGACGTCAACGACTGACCAGAGCGCACGCTGCCCCGCCGGAAGGCGGGGCGTTTTTGTTGCCATCCGCCGATGCCTGTGGTATACTCTACGCATCTGAATGCATGGAAGGGAGGCTTGCCTATGCCCACTTTTCTGGAGCAGCGATACTGCCGGAAGCACCTGCGCTGCGTGCGGCACATTACATTAGACCCCAAGGGACGCGGCGCTGTCCGCATCCACATGATCCCCCCGCGGGAGGACGCGCCGGACGCGCCGTTTCTGCTGCTGCTCAACGGCGACAAGCTGGTACCGCTGAACCTGTCGTGGGCCATTCTGCTGGCCAACTTTATGGACAGGCTGGAGCCCTTTGCCGGGCTGGAGATCAGCGAGTCCGACTGGCACGCCATGGCGGACGCCGCCGTGGCGGAGACACATAAGACCTATCCGTTCACCAAAAAGACCGAGCTGGCGGAGGATCTGTCCCTGATGCTCACCTCGCTGGTGGCCATCGCCCAGGGACAGGAGCCGGAGGCGGAGGTGGGCGTTCTGTCGCTGGGCGACTATGCCGCCGAGATGACGGCGCCCCACCGCATGGATCTGATGGTCAGCGCCATGACGCAGGACGGCGCATGGCACTGCAATCAGAAGTGTCTCCACTGCTACGCCGCCGGACAGCCCATGGGCGAGAGCCGGGAGCTGACCACCGCTCAGTGGAAGGAGGCGCTGGAGCGCCTGCGCCGCGCCAATATCCCGCAGGTGACCTTCACCGGCGGA
>OHBX01001194.1_pt1 | contig 10835 bp, 9 predicted proteins | sample 1577441 | NCBI WGS metagenome assembly OHBX01 (sample SAMEA3879561, study PRJEB24766) | human gut metagenome | biome: human-associated habitat; feature: feces | place: USA | collected 1985/1987 | reverse complement strand
CGGGCGAAGGAAATTATTACCTGTTCGGCAAGAGATTCGAGGTCGAAATCTCGGAGGATCTTCAGACCCTTACGGTTAAAGGTTATGAGGCGGATGGTGCGATTTACTATCCAAGTGTGATTTACGACGGTTACGGGGAATACGGTATCGACTACCAGGGTAGCTCGGATATTGTATTGACGCGCAAGGCGGATGTCGCTCGAAAGGGTGCAACTGTTGCGCGGACGGCTTCGTTCCGGAGCAATCGCGGTATGAAGTCGGAACCGCATCCGGTGGTTTTTCAGCGACTCTCGTCGTTCGCTCGGATGAGGTAAGTTGTTGACGGAATTTTATAAAAGATCGAGGGGAGCGTAGAATACGCTCCCCTCGATTTGTTTGCGGATAGAAGATTCGTGTCAGCGGAATTCCGGGCGGCTACTCTTCTCCTGGAATCTGTACGCATTCGATACCGACCCGGCGCAGCAGGTCGAGTCCCTCTTCGGAGCGGTAATCGTCGCTGTAAACCACCCGTCGGATACCGGCCTGAATAATCAGTTTCGAACATTCGATACAAGGGGCGGCGGTGATGTAGAGCGTCGAGCCGTCGCAGTTGTTGGCGCTTTTGGCCACCTTGGTAATGGCGTTGGCTTCGGCGTGCAGGACATAGGATTTGGTCTTACCCGTTTCGTCCTCGCAGATATTCTCGAAGCCGGCCGGCGTGCCGTTGTAGCCGTCCGAGATGATCATCTTGTCTTTGACGATCAGCGCCCCGACCTTGCGGCGCACGCAGTAGGAGTTTTCCGCCCAGATGCGTGCCATGCGCAGGTAGCGCATGTCGAGCTGGTGTTGTTTCTCTTCCTTGTAACCCATCGTCGGTCCGTTTTTGCGGTTATAAACCCTTGCCGTGACAGTTCTTGTATTTCTTGCCGCTGCCGCAGGGACAGGGATCGTTGCGGCCGGCTTTTTTCTCGACATGAACGGGCATCGGCTTCTGTTTTTCGGCCTGTCCCGCCTGTGCCGCAGCCTGCATGCGCGAAGCCTGCAACTTATTGACATCGACTTTGGCTCGCTCCTGGCGTTCGCGCTGTACGTTCTCGGCCGTACTCTCCCGTACCGGGATGTAGGCCTTGTTGAGGGTGCTCAATACGTCGGCATTGACTTTGTTGAGCATTTTCGAGAAGAGCTGGAACGACTCGAGTTTGTAGATCAGCAGCGGGTCTTTCTGTTCATAGGTGGCGTTCTGCACGCTCTGGCGCAGGTCGTCCATTTCGCGCAGGTGCTCGCGCCATGCGTCGTCGATCGTGGTGAACATCACCACCTTGGAGAATACCTTGAAGATCTCCTCCCCGTCCGAATCCTTGCAGCGCTGCAGGTTCACCGGGACGTTGTAGCCCAGGTGTCCGTCCGTGATGGGGAAGTAGATATTGGTGTCCAGCTGGCCTTTGCGGTCTTCATAAACACGCTCCATAACGGGGCGTACCATATCGGCGATCGCCTTCATCCGGCGGGTATAGGCGGCCTGCAGGTCGGCAACGATCAGTTCGATCAGCTCGCGGGGCTTGGCTTTTTCGTACACCGCCTCGTCGAACGAAGGCTGGATGGCCGCTTCGCGGATCATTTCGATACGGAAATCGTCGAATTCGACGCCTTCGTGATTCTCCACGAACGTCGTGGCGAAGTCGTACATGATGTTGTTCAGGTCGATCTCGATCCGTTCGCCGTAGAGGGCATGGCGGCGGCGCGTGTAGATCACCTCGCGCTGCGAGTTCATCACGTCGTCGTATTCCAGCAGGCGTTTGCGGATGCCGAAGTTGTTCTCCTCGACCTTCTTCTGTGCGCGTTCGATGGCTTTGGTCATCAGGCCTGCCTGGATCACTTCGCCCTCCTTGAGGCCCATGCGGTCCATCATCGAGGCGATACGGCCCGAGCCGAACAGACGCATCAGGTCGTCTTCGAGCGATACGAAGAATTGCGACGATCCGGGGTCGCCCTGACGCCCGGCACGTCCGCGCAACTGACGGTCCACGCGGCGGCTTTCGTGCCGCTCGGTGCCGATGATGGCAAGACCGCCCGCCTGTTTCACTTCGGGTGTCAGCTTGATGTCGGTACCGCGGCCGGCCATGTTGGTGGCGATGGTCACCTGGCCCGAACGTCCGGCCTCGGCGACGATCTGCGCTTCCAACTGGTGCTGTTTGGCGTTCAGTACGTTATGTTTGATGCCGCGCAGCTTGAGCATGCGGCTCAAAAGTTCCGATATTTCGACCGAGGTGGTACCCACGAGCACCGGACGGCCCTGTTCGACGAGTTTGACGATCTCCTCGATCACGGCGTTGTATTTCTCGCGCTTGGTCTTGTAAACCAGGTCCTGACGGTCGTCGCGGATGACCTTGCGGTTGGTCGGGATGACCACGACATCCAACTTGTAGATACTCCAGAACTCCGATGCCTCGGTTTCGGCCGTACCGGTCATACCGGCCAGCTTGTGGTACATGCGGAAGTAGTTCTGCAGCGTGATGGTAGCGAAGGTCTGCGTCGCGGCTTCGACCTTGACGCGCTCCTTGGCTTCGATGGCCTGATGCAGCCCGTCCGAATAGCGCCGGCCGTCCAAAATACGGCCCGTCTGCTCATCGACGATCTTCACCTTGTTGTCCATCACCACGTATTCGACATCTTTCTCGAACATCGCGTATGCTTTCAGCAACTGGATGACCGTATGCACGCGCTCGGCTTTGACGGCGTAGTCGTTGATTACGGCATCGCGCTTCTGGGCCTTTTCCTCCGGAGTAATCTCCTCCTTCTCGATCTCGGCGATGCGGGCCCCGATGTCGGGCAGGACGAAGAAGCCCTCCTCGTTGAAATATTTCGACAGGGCTTCGTGGCCTTTGTCGGTGAGTTCCACCGAGTTCATCTTCTCGTCGATGACGAAGTAGAGGTCGTCGGTAATCTCCGGCATGCGGCGGTTGTTGTCCTGCATGTAGATATTTTCGGTCTTTTGCATCTGGGCCTTGATACCCTGTTCGGAGAGGAACTTGATCAGCGGTTTGTACTTGGGAAGACCTTTGTGGCTGCGGTAGAGCTTGATGCCGCCCTCTTCGTTCTTGCCTTCGCCGAGCAGCTGGCGGGATTCCGCGAGCAGGTTGGTCACCAGGTTTTTCTGGAGGTTGTAGAGGTGCTCGATGGCCGGGCGATACTGTTCGAAGAGCTGGTCGTCGCCTTTGGGGACGGGACCCGAAATGATCAGCGGGGTGCGGGCGTCGTCGATTAGCACGGAATCGACCTCATCGACGATGGCGTAGTGGTGCTTGCGCTGCACCAGGTCCTTGGGCGACGAAGCCATGTTGTCGCGCAGGTAGTCGAAGCCGTATTCGTTGTTGGTGCCGAAGGTGATGTCGGCCATGTAAGCCTTGCGTCGGGCGTCCGAGTTGGGCTGATGGCGGTCGATGCAATCGACCGTCAGACCGTGGAACTGGTACATCGGCCCCATCCATTCGGAGTCGCGGCGTGCCAGATAGTCGTTCACGGTCACCATGTGGACGCCTTTGCCGGCGAGTGCGTTCAGGAACACGGGGAGGGTAGCCACCAGGGTTTTGCCTTCGCCCGTCGCCATCTCGGCGATCTTGCCTTTGTGGAGCACCACGCCGCCGAAGAGCTGCACATCGTAATGGATCATATCCCAGCGGACGTCGTTGCCGCCGGCGAGCCAGTGCGTCGCATAGATCGCCTTGTCGCCCTCGATTTTGACGAAGTCCTTGGTGGCGGCCAGCTCCCGGTCGAAATCGTTGGCCGTGACTTCGACCGTTTCGTTCTGGGCGAAGCGGCGGGCCGTATCCTTCATGATGGCGAAAGCTTCGGGCAGGAGTTCGTCGAGTTTCTGTTCGATCTTCTCGTCGATGCGTTTTACCGTTTCGTCGATCTCCTTGGAGATTTTCTCCTTGTCGGAAAGCGACGTGTCGGGCAGTTCGAGACGGGCTTTCAGCTCGACGATACGGGCTTCGTCCGCAGCGATGAAGTTGGCGATCTGTTTTTTCAGGTTACTGCTGTGGGCACGCAGTTCGTCGTTCGAAAGCGCCTCGATCGTCGGATAAACGGCTTTGATTTTTACGAGATAAGGTTCTACTTCTTTGCGATCTTTGTCGGCTTTGGATCCGAAAAAAAGCTTGATTAAACTGGCGGCTATGTCCATATTTTCGATGTTGTTATTTCGTGTGGAAATTAAATCTGTCAAAGATATTCATTATTTCGGAAAATACAATACGAATTTGCCTCGAATAAGGCGGATTTTTCATTCGCTATCGGCGTCCGGGAGGGTCGCCTCGGCATATTCCGGACGGAAGGGCCGATATTTCCGGGAATCTTCGCCGTTTCCTGGGCGCTGCGTGTGCGGCGTGCGGGATTCTATTGTCGTTTCCGGGGGCTTTCCGGCTGTAAGCGGGACTTCTCCGCATCGGCCCGGCTGCGGCTTGTCGTCACCAGATAGACACCGCTGAAAATCAGCAATACGGAGCAGATTTTGGTCGGATCGAATGTTTCCATACCCCAACATACGGCCACTAATGTAGCGACCAGCGGCTGGATGTAGTTGTACATGCCGGCGACGGTCGGACGCAGGTTTTTTTGTCCGACGATGATCAGCATGTAACTCAGAAACGTGCTGCCGACGACGATGAATGCCAGGGAGCCGATCGCTGCTGCGGAAAGGGCCTGCCAATCGGTCGAAAGCAGGTCGCGGCCGGTGAAGGGCAGGATGCAGAGCGTGGCGAAGGTGAACATCCATTTCATGATGGTCGTGAGCGAGTAACGGGTGACGAAATTCTTGTACAACACGAAGTAGAGTGCGTAACTCAACTGCGCGAACAGGACCAGCAGGTCGCCCGCGACGGAGTGCCCTCCGGCACTGTCCGTATTTCCGCTGCCGAGGACCAACAGCAAGGCTCCCGAGGCTCCGGCGGCGATGCCGAGTACCTTTTTCGCGGTGATCGGTTCCTTGAGGAAAATTGCGGCGAGAATCATCGCCCACAACGGCATGCTCGTGGTGATGATCGAGGCGTTTACGGGCGAAGTCATGCCCACGCCCAGGATGAAGCTGCCCTGGTTGAGGACCACGCCCAGCAGCGATGCACCGAAGAGTTTGGCCAGGTCTTTCGGCGGTACGTGTTCGGACTTTCGGAAGAATGAAAGGATCCAGAACAGGATCATGGCGCCCACGATCCGCAGGTCGGTGACAGCCAGCGGTGTAACGATACCGCCGAGCATTACGAATTTGGCGACGGGGGACATCAGCCCCCAAATAGCGTTGGCGCCGAACATGGCGCCGTGTCCTTTCCAGTTGATCGTCTGCATGATTTTTACGGTAATTCGCCGGTCCCGGGACCGTTGCGAATCGGATTTTTTTGACAGTTGTTTTTTTATCCCCGCCGTCAGCTTTTCGGATTTTGAAATCCGACCGTCGTTATCCGCAGGCCGGGCTTTTTCCCAAATGATTTCCTTTGAAAAATCAGGACTGCCGGCAAAAGCGGAACAGATGGCTGCCGGTGGGAAGCGTATCCTCCCGATTATTGCGATCGGGTGATTTTATCGATGATCCGCCGCGCGACGGGACAACATTCGCAACGTTGTGCGGCGCAATATTCCCTCGACAGCTGGATCAACCCCTGCGTGTCGAATGCGTTGCGGGGATTGACTCCGGCTGCGATCCACGGCCTCGTGTATTTGTTCTCTTCGGCGGGAATACATTCCAGCAGGGCGATAGCCCGGTCGCGGAGTTCTTCGTTCTGGATGTAGGAGCCGTAAACGTATTGCAGGATGCTGACCACGTTGATACCGAAGACATCCGTTTTGTGCTGTCCGACCCGCTTGGGGTTCTCCTCCGGTCCTTCCGGGGTATGTCTGGCTCCGGACCAGTAGGGCGACGCTTCGGTACGGAACAGGCGGTTCACCTCCTGGCGGGTACGGCAGGCCAGCAGTTGCTCGAAAACGAAATCATGCTGCGAGAGAAACGAGGCCAGTTGCGCGATGCGCAGCCGCGGAAGGTTGCCCGGTCGGATATTGGCCGTTTTCCATGCCGAAGGGTCTATCGGTTCGATGTCGTATCGTGCACGGAAGTAGGCGAAGTCATCGCGCAGGCGACGGATGTAATCGTCCGGCCGAAAGGTGTCGAGCAGTCCCGAGGTGCCGAACAGCAGGGCTTCGATCCGAGGCAGCGAATGTCTTTCCCGAAGCACCATCGTATAAGTAGCACGCCGGGCGAGCTCCGTATAGGTGTCCTGATTGGAGAGGTCGCCGATGTAGCGGAACAGCAGCGTGTAGAAGGTCTGGTTCCAGTTCTGCCCCGAAATACGGTAGATTTCTGCGGCTGCATCGTATTTGCGCCGGAGCCGGTCGTACACCAGCCCGGTCAGCAGGTCTGCGAGGTGCAGCGGATCGAGCGTCGTGAGGAATCCGGCGCAGGCATGGCCGGCGGCTCCGGTTCGGAGCCGTTCCAGGATCTCTGCCGTTTGGTCCGCGCGGGGTTCCACCGGTTACAACATGTTGAGTTCGAGCAGCGCCTCTTCGGACATCATGCTCTTGTCCCATACGGGATCGAACGTGAGGATGACATTGACGCTCTTCACGCCCTTGACTTTGGCGACCTGTTGATTGACGTCTTCGACCAGCATGTCCGCCATCGGACAGTTGGGGGCGGTGAGGGTCATGCGGATATTCGCCACACCGTCCGGTTCGTAGTCTATTTCGTAGATCAGCCCCAAGTCGTAGATATTGACCGGGATTTCGGGGTCGTAGATATTCTTGAGCGTGGCGACGATATCTTTTTCTACCTGTAAAATCTCTTCTGGTGTCATGTTGCGTAAGAGTTATTTTTTTGAAAAAGCGAGCGCATAGAGCCGCATCTGCTTGATCATGGCCAGCAAACCGTTGCTCCGCGTAGGGGAGAGGTTGGCGCTCAGGCCGATGGCGTCGATGAAATAGAGGTCCGTGTCGAGTATCTCCTGCGGCGTCCGACCGCCCAGCACCCGGATAAGCAGTGCGATGATTCCTTTGGTGATGATCGCGTCGCTGTCGGCCGTGAACCAGACTTTGCCGTCTTCGTAACGGGCGTCGATCCAAACCCGCGACTGGCAGCCCTGGATCAGGTACTGATCCGTGCGGTGCTCGGGTGCGATGGCCGGGAGCGTGTCGCTCAATCCGATCAGGTATTCGTATTTGTCGAGCCATTCATCGAATACCGAAAATTCTTCGATGATCTCGTCTTGTCGTTTGTCGTTTGCCATGGTTAAATATTGCTTGAAATAACTTCTTCGAGTACCGTTCCCTCCGAAGCCGCCGGAGCCTCGATACCGAGCAGACGGCAGAGCGTCGGGGCGACCGCCGTCATATCGACGGGGCGGTCTATCTGCCGGGGAAGGATGCCTGCGCCGTAGAAGATCAGGGGAACGCGGGTGTCGTAGCCGTACATCGAACCCGACGAGGAGCGTTTGTGGTCGTGCTCTTCGATCCATCCCGGCATCAGGTTGATGATGACGTCGCCCGAGCGGCGGGGATAGAAGCTGTTCTGCATCTTGCGGGCATAGCCGCTGCCGAAGTAGCTGGTCCGCATGGCCGTAGCCGAGAGAGCGTGCGAAACGCCCCGGAACTGCATGGCGAACGTGGCCACTTCGTTCTGAATATCTGCCAGGCTGAGGTCTTTCTCATACACGAGGTTGTGATTCAGGTACAGGCATTTGTCTTCGTACTCCAACACCCAGTTGCCCGGTCCGTAGCGGGCGCTGAGAAATCCGTTTACGATCACTTCGAACTGGCGCGTATTGAACCTGTCGCACGCTTCGCGGCCGAAATCGTAGGAGGGGCTGCTGCCGTGATCCGACGTGAGTATGACGAGTACTTCATGAGGCTTGAACAGCGTATAAACGTATGTCAGGAACTCTTCCAGATCTTGATCGAGCCGGTAGTACATGTCTTCGGCTTCGATCGATTCGGGGCCGTAGGCCTCGCGGATCGCACGCGGGGCGTCGAGGCAGATGTTCAGCAGGTCGGTCCGGTCCCGTTTGCCGAGGTCGAGTTGTGTCAGGGCCGTTTTGGCGAATTGAAGCGTCAGGCAGTTGCCTGCCGGCGAATACAGGATGTTGTCGTAGCGGCTTTCGGAAGGGGCTTTCGACGAGATCCGTTTGACGGCGTCGGCCGAGGTGTCGGCCGAACGCTTTTTCTTGGCCATGGAACTCATCAAGACGATGTCCGAACAGCGTTTGTTGCGGTATTTGTCGTCGTTCAGCAGGGAGTGCCACGGTTCGCCGATGTAAGAAAGGTAGAGTTTGTCCGCATTGAATCTTTTGACCCAGGCCGGTAAAACGGGCAGGAAGTAGGTGGAGGTGGTCCAGTTGCAGGAAACGCTGTCCATCCAGAAGGTCATGCCTTCGCGTCCGCCCATCACCACGGCCGAAATCGGGTCGAGAGCTACGGTTACCGACCGACTGTCGGGAGATTGCCGGAGCAGGGCCTCCCCGACGGTCGGGGCGATCAGGTTGCGGGGCGAGTAGGCGCCGTTGCCGTGGTAGTATTCGGGATCGCGGACGCTGGGGTCGTCGATGAGCCCGACCGTTTTATTGACGATGTAGTCCCGCCAACGGGTCGAAATCACGCCATGCGTCGAGGGCATCGCTCCCGTGGTGAGCGTGGCCAGCGATACGGGGGTCGAAGTTTGCTGATAGTCGTAGGAACCTTCCGTGAAGCGGGCGCCGCCCTCTGTCAGACGCAGAAATCCGCCCGTGCCGAACTGGCTCCGGTAACGGTCGATGTCGTCCGGACGCATGGAGCTTACGACTAAATTGATGACCAGACGGGGCGGAGTGTTTGCGAGGATCGGCAGAACACCCGGCAGCAGGAGCAGGACGAGCAGGATTTTCTTCATTTTTTCGCGTGTGACTATCGAACGGCAAATTTATGAATTTATTTAGTATTTTCTTCATTTGTTTTGTGCCGTCCTTCAAAAAAAGAAATCGAATGCCGGAGCCGGATTTCATTCTCGGTTTTCCAGCAGTGCGAAAAATTCGCCGGCCTGCCGTCCGTCGATGAATCCGTGGTGTACGTCGAGCGATACGGGCATCGTAAGCCGATCGCCGGACCGGGTCAGTTTCCCGGTGGAGATGCGGGGTATGGAGTCGCCTCGATTGGCCGACCGGGCATGTTTCATTTCCGTAAAGGCGAACCAGGGAACAGCCGAAAAATAGATCAGATCCGTGCGCCCGGCTCCCGCTCCCAGACAAAGACCGTCCGCTGCCTTTACGCGTTCCGTTTCCCGCTCGGCCGCCCGGATGAATTCGTGCAGGTCGGAAAAGTACTCGAAGAACCCGTAGCCGAAGCTGCCGTCCTCGCGTCCGATAGTCGGGCTCGCGTGGATTCGGTCGTAACAGACCACTTCCCCGTTTTCGATCCGGTATCGGAATGCCTCGATCCGGTTTACGGCCGTTAGAATACGGTGCAGGGAACAGAGGAAGAACGAAGTACGCCTCTTCTTGGCTTCGAGGTAGCACTCCGTAAAATCGACCGGAACGACCGTTCCCCAGAAGGGATCGTCCATTCCGTTGAAAAATTCATAATGTTCGCGTCTTTTCCAGGTCGTCGTGTCGATTTTGTACTTCATATCGTTTTTATAGAAACTGGTTGAAAAATTCTTTTTCCCGGCTGAGGTCTATTTCTGGAAGCGATTCAATGATTTCCAGTTGTTTGCGGCAGAATCGACGGTATTCGTCGCTTTCGGGGTGTAGCGGCCGGTGGCCGGCGGCGGTCGTCAAGGCTTCGACTTGCGGGAGTTTTCTGCGGGCCTCCTCGGTGAGGGTCGCTGCGGTGAAGAGTTCCCAGATGTATTGCTGTGCCTGTTGCGAGGGGTGTACCAGATCGTCGGCATAAAAACGGTAGTCGCGCAGGTCGTCCGTGAGGATTTCGTAGGCGGGGAAGTAGGCCGAGTCTGCATGTCGGCGGCAGATTTCGTCGATGGCCAGGCGAAGGGTCGCTTTGCTCAAAAAGTTGTCGGGCAGACCGTCCCCGAGGTGCCGGACGGGACTGACCGGCGAGCGGGCCTGCCTGCAGATCGTCGTAACGGGCGACGATCTCTTCGACGGTCAGACGCCGGCGCCGAAAGAGTTCTGCAGGTTGCTTGTGGCAGTTGGCCACGATCTCTCCGGTCGAGCGGAGCTCGTACACCCACGCCGTCCCGAAGGTAAGAATCACGCGGTCGGCTTCGCGCAGGGCGCTGGCTCCTGCCCTGCGGGCCAGATTCATTTTCGAGAGAGCCATTTTCTGCGAACCGTCCGAAAAAGCTCCGTGAAAACCGTAGTGGAACCAGAGCCCGTTGCGGCAGCCGAGTTCTTCGGGGACGACCTCTTGCGGCGCGGCGTAGGATTCGAGGGTTGCAGCGAGCGAAAGGGGGTTGAACAGGATGCCGGAGGGATTGCTCGTGATCCGAAACCGGGCTCCGGACAGCCGGCCCGAGATGTGTTCGGCGAAGCAGGATCCCAACGCCAGCAGACGGTTTTCATAGCCGATCCGGACGGAGAGCGGCGCGATTCGTATTTCAGTGCGGAATTTCATGCCGTAAAGATAGACGGAAACGGCGTAAAACGGAAATTCCCGACAGGGAGTTTTTTCGAGCGGAAAACAGAGGAGGGGGCGGGAAACAGAAAATAAATTTTCGATCGCTCTCGCCTTTCCCTGTCTTTGACATAGTTTTAGATGGGATGCGCCGAGAGAAAACTGCGAACAAGTTCCCGTTTTCTCCCGGCTTTCACTATCTTTGTCATATGATTCGCAAGGCAAATTGTAAGATCAACATCGGGCTGGACGTGCTGTGCCGTCGTGAGGACGGG
>OHBX01001191.1_pt1 | contig 10841 bp, 10 predicted proteins | sample 1577441 | NCBI WGS metagenome assembly OHBX01 (sample SAMEA3879561, study PRJEB24766) | human gut metagenome | biome: human-associated habitat; feature: feces | place: USA | collected 1985/1987 | reverse complement strand
ATACTGTGGACTTCAAGGAACTGGCGGAGCCTCTGCGCAACCTGTTCAAGGACGAAGTCCGTCAGGCCGGCCGCGAGCTGGGTCTGCCCGAGTATCTGGTCAGCCGTCAGCCGTTCCCCGGCCCCGGTCTGGGCATCCGCATCATCGGCGAGGTGACCCCCGAAAAGGTTGCCATCGTGCAGGATGCCGACGCCATCTGGCGTGAGGAGATCGCCAAGGCGGGCCTCGATAAGGAGATCAGCCAGTATTACGCCGCTCTGACCAATATGCACAGCGTCGGCGTTATGGGCGACGAGCGCACCTACGACTACGCCGTGGCCCTGCGCGCTGTCACCACCACTGACTTCATGACTGCCGAGAGCTACAATATGCCCTGGGACGTGCTGGGTACTGTCACCAGCCGCATCGTCAATGAGGTCAAGCACGTCAACCGCGTGTTCTACGACTGCACCGGTAAGCCGCCGGCCACCATTGAGCTCGAGTAATCCGCAAACCCTGAAAAGTATTGATGCAATGCAATATTTTGAGAGCCAAAAGGCTTTCTGATACTGCTTTGATACTATCAGACGATTATTCATAAAGAGAGACATGAGAATGCCCTCTGAGAAACGGTAAGTTTTTCAGAGGGCATTTTTGTGTCTTTTATTCTTTACGCCACTTTTTCTTCGGCTCGTACCGGCCGCAGCCGTCGGCGGTCTGAGGCCAGTTGAGCTTCCATTCCAGATACTCTTCCTTGGTGATCTCGCCCTCCCGGAGCTGCTTCTTGCGGAGCTGCCACTCCTTTAAGAACTCATCCAGCAGGCGATAGCGGAAGCTGACTGCCATGTGCTTTTCCGGGAAATCTGGGTCGGTGGTGTCTGTGACCTCGTAGAGCCGAGTGCCGGGATAGTGCTCATCCAGTTCGAACAGAGTGTACATCACATCCTCTGCGGCGTACAAGGTCGGCTCATAGAGGGAACGGTAGTTCACGTCCAGCACCTCCGCAATCTTGCGGAGCAACTCTTCTTTAGGAGTGCGGGTGTTGCTTTCGTATTGTGCGATGCGGATGTCTGCGCTTTTCTCCTCAAACCCGATGGCAATGCCCAGTTCTTTCTGGGTCATACCTCGGAGGTTGCGGGCACGTTTGATGCGGTCACCGACTGCCATGCGATTGCCTCCTGACTTAAACATATTTGTTGAACCTAGTATAGCACAGAAAAATAGGAGGTGCAATAGAAAATAAACAAAAAAGTTTAAGACTTTACCCGAAAACCTCTTGACTTAACGGAATGTGTTTAGTATAATGAGGGCACAAAAAAGATAAGCAAAAATGCTTAGTAAAATTGAATGACCGCCAAACTGACCCAAACCGCCAAGACCTTCCGAAAGGAAGCGAGCGCTCCGTAAGGGGACGGCACAGCACCGCAAAGGGGATATGCCTGCCGGAAGTCAGCGAGGATGAAGCGGCACCGAAACGAAACCGACAAGGAAAGGACAAAAAATGGCAAACAGCATTTTTATCAAGGCAGACGAGCTGGCAAAGGAACTGGACATCTCCCAGGGTCTGGCGTACAAGATGATTGCCCAGTGGAACGAGGAACTGAAGGCCAAAGGCTACACGACCGTAGGAGGCCGGGTAAGCAGGAGGTACTATCAGGAGAAAATCTACGGGGCAGGGGAGGAGTGATAGGATGCCAGCCTACAAGGACAGCAAACAGGGCACATGGTACGCTTCCTTCTACTTCGAGAACTGGCAAGGTGTGAAGCAGAAGAAGCTGAAACGGGGATTTGCCACCAAGAAGGATGCTCTGGCGTGGGAGCGGGAGTTCCTTCTTCAGCAGGCAGCAGACCTGACCATGACCCTTGAAGCGTTCGTGGAAATTTATATCACGGACAAGAAAAAGCGACTCCGGGAAAACACCTGGTCTGTCAAGGAGCATATCATCCGAACGAAAATCTTACCGTATTTCAAAGAAAAGCGGCTCAGCGAGATAAAGCCACGGGATGTAATCGCATGGCAGAACGAGATGCTGAACTACCGGGACAAAAACGGCAAGGCCTACTCGCCGACCTACCTCAAGACGCTGCATGGACAACTCAGTGCCATTCTGAATCACGCCGTCCGGTTCTACGGGCTGAAATCAAACGCAGCAGCCACAGCCGGGTGCATGGGGTCGGAAAAGCACAAGGAAATGCTTTTCTGGACAAAGGAAGAGTACCTCAAATTCGCAGAGGTCATGATGGACAAGCCGCAATCCTATTACGCTTTTGAGGTCCTCTACTGGTGTGGCATCCGGGAGGGCGAGCTGCTGGCTCTGACCCCGGCAGACTTCGACTTGGACAAGGGGCTGCTCTCCATCACCAAATCCTATCAAAGGCTGAAAGGCCGGGATGTGATCACCGACCCGAAAACACCCAAGAGCGTCCGGGTCATCCAGATGCCGCAGTTTCTGACGGACGAGATCAGAGACTATCTGAAATCCCTCTACAAAGTCCAGCCAGACCAGCGGATCTTTGAGGTGACTAAGAGCTATCTGCACCACGAGATGGACAGGGGAGCCAAGGAAGCCGGGGTGAAGCGGATCCGAATCCACGACCTGCGGCACTCCCATGTATCACTGTTGATCGAGATGGGCTTCTCGGCGCTGGCAATCGCAGACCGGGTGGGGCATGAGAGCGTGGACATCACCTATAAGTACGCCCATCTCTTCCCCTCAAAGCAGCAGGAGATGGCACAGAAGCTGAACATGGAGCGAAAGGAGGGATGAAAATGGAACGAGTACTCGACCAGCAAGGCCGCTGGCGGAACAAGGTGGTAGCCTTCCGAATGTCCCCGGAAGAGGACGAGGTTCTGGAAGCCAAAGTAAAGCTCTCCGGGCTGACCAAACAGGAGTATATCATCCGCCGCCTGACCGACCGGGAGATCACCGTGGTAGGCAACCCAAGGGTCTACAAAGCCCTGCGAGACCAGATGAAGCTGATCTATCAGGAATTGCAGCGGCTGGCCGTGGATGAAGAAGTTCCGCCGGACTTGCTGGAGACCCTGCAAATGGTAGCCCTGACGTTGAACGGACTTAAGGAGGAATGCGAATGACGGACAATAGAAAAACGACCGTACCGGGTGCATCTGTTGGCGCAGATGCGGTACAGTCGTCTGATAAAATTACCACCAATATTATAACAAATTCGGACAAGCAAATCAATCTGCAAGCCGCGAAAAAGTCAAACAATTTCGGGCTGAACACGGTATCAATGACCGAACTGTACGACACGGTGTATCAACCTCGGAAACCCATCGTGAACGACCTGCTGTACAGCGGCACCTACCTCTTTGTAGGAGCGCCCAAGGTGGGTAAGTCCTTCTTCATGGGGCAGCTCGCCTACCATGTGGCGATGGGGCTTCCGCTGTGGGAGTACGAGGTGCATCAGGGCACCGTCCTCTACCTTGCATTGGAGGACGATTACGCCCGGCTGCAGCGGCGGCTCTCCCGGATGTTCGGGGTAGAGGAGACCAACAATCTCTACTTCGCAACGCAAGCTAAGTCCGTGAGCGAGGGACTTGACCAGCAGTTGGAAGGATTCATCCGGGAGCACCCGGATGTACGGCTCATCATCATCGACACCCTGCAGAAGGTGCGGGAAATCGGCGGTGACCGATACAGCTACGCCAGCGACTACGAGATCGTGACCAAACTGAAAACTTTCAGCGACAGGTACGGCATCTGCCTGCTGGTGGTTCATCACACCCGGAAGATGGAAGCCGAGGACAGCTTTGATATGATCTCCGGCACCAACGGTCTGTTGGGTGCAGCGGATGGCGCGTTCATCATGCAGAAGAAGCGGCGCACGGACAACACCGCACTACTGGACATCGTGGGGCGTGACCAGCCGGATCAGGAGTTGACGTTGGAGTTCAACCGGGAACGCTGCGTGTGGGAGTTCCAAGGAGCCGAAACGGAACTTTGGAAGCTGCCGCCCGACCCGCTTCTGGAAGCGGTGGCAAAGATCCTCACCCCGGAACAGCCGGAGTGGAGCGGTACGCCCACGTAGCTGCTGGAACGTCTGTCGGGTGTGAGCATACAGGCAAACATCCTGACCCGTAAGCTGAACGTGAGTGCCGACAGGCTCTACAACGATTATGGAATTCGGTACGAAAGCGGGCGCACCCATGAGGGCAGGGTGGTCAAATTAACGCTGGAAAATTCTGGGGCGTGACGATTCGTGACGGTTGTGACGGTATTTTTGCTACTATGTAAAATACCGTCACAATCGACACAACCGACACGGGATGGTGATAACGATGAAAAATGTGCAGATTTCGCAGGAACTTTTCGTCGCCTTGCTGCATTATCATTTGAGCGGCGAAAATGAGTACGAAGAGATTATTGAACAGAGCTTGGAGCAAAAACTGGATGCGATGCTGCGGCATGAGCTGTATGCCCAGTACAAGACAGCACCCACCGAGGAACAGCGGGAGCAGGCTCGGCAGGAGTATCTGGACAGACGGGGCGTGCCAGAAAGTTTCCGCTGGTGAGTTCCTCTATTGGCAGAAGACAGGAGCGTGACACGCTCCTGTGAATGCAATCACGCAGGAAGGTGGTGTTGGACAGGGCAGCGGTGAGGTGCAGCGAAACCTCGTCCGCAGACGAAAGCCCCCGGCAGGGCGCAAAGGCATCTTTTGATGGACGGAACGTCTGTCAAAAGTGCTTTTGCGTTACTTTCGACGAAAGTAACAAAGCCTTTGCCGTGTCCGGCACCAGTTACTTCCACAGAGAAAGGACGTGCGATTGAAAAGAACCATTTCCGCAATGCGGGGTCCCGGCTCCCTCAACCATAACCGGAGAAGTTTCACCGCTGAAAACGTAGACCCGAAGCGCAGCAGTCTGAATGTCGTGTACCGTGATGAGCCGATTCAGAAGGTGTACCACGAACTGTTTGACGAGGCAGTGAAGCGTTACAATGCCAAGCAGAAGCGCAAGGACCGCTGTATCACCGACTACTATGAGCACCTGCGGACAGGCAAGCAGGAAAAGCTTTTCCATGAGCTGATCGTCCAGATCGGCAACAAAGATGATATGGGTGTCCTGACCGAGAATGGCGCACTGGCAAAGGAACTGCTGGACGAGTATATGCAGGGCTTCCAAGAACGTAACCCGACACTGCGGGTGTTCGGAGCGTTCCTCCACATGGACGAAGCCACGCCCCATCTGCACATCGATTTCGTGCCGTATGTGTCCGGCTGGAAGGGCAAAGGATTGGACACCAAGGTTTCCCTGAAGCAGGCTCTGAAGGCCTTGGGCTTTGCAGGCGGCTCCAAACGGGAATCCGAGCTGAACCAGTGGATCAACGCCGAGAAAGAGCAGCTTGCTGCCGTGATGGAGAGGCACGGCATCGAGTGGGAACAGAAAGGCACCCACGAAGAGCACCTGTCTGTGCTGGACTTCAAAAAGCAGGAGCGTAGTAAAGAGGTAGCGGCTCTGGAAGCTGCCAAGCAGGAGTGCCAGACCGACCTGACCGAGATGCAGGAGCAGCTGGAAACAGCGCAGACAGCCGTAGACGCTGCCGAGCAGCGGATGCAGAAAGTGGAGCAGACCTACCAGAAGCAGAGCCAGAAGCTGAACAAGCTGGCTCCCATTATGGAAGGTTTGGAAAACCTGTCAGCGCAATACTCCCAGCGGCCAGAAGAATGGGTGCCAGAAGCAGCCACATTTGAGACCGCCAAGAGCTATCGGGAGAAGAAGGCCATGCCGCTGATCCAGAAGTTGGTGAAGGTACTCTTTGCCCTCCATCGGAAGTACTGGGAGGTCAAGGATGAGCGGGATAAGTATCTGCACTTCTATCAGGACGAGAAGAAAGCTACCCATCATCTAAGCCAGCGGCTGAAAGAGGTGGAGGCTGAAAACTCTCAGCTCTATGCGATGAAACGTGATTTCAGGCGAGTATGGAACTATTTCGGTGCCGAAAAGATGCAGCAGGTCATTGGGCTTATGAGGGAGCAGGAGCAGACCACAGATAGGAGCCAGAAGAAGAACAGGCAGAACCGCGTAGAACTGTGAGTATAGTAGACCCCCGCCAGCGGATGTTGGCGGGGGTCTGTACATATAAGTGATATTTTACTCAAAAAGTTCCGGGGCAATATCCGTCAGAGCAAATCCGGGAATGTCTTTCTCGTCTTTGTAGGTGCCATCTTCAGCCAGAAACTCGACCTTTGCAAAGTCCGCAACTGGAATCTCAGATTCACAGACATACCAGTTCAGGTAGTCATTAGCGGTTTGTTTGAGGGTTGAGGCAACGCTGCGGTCAGCGTTGTACTTGTCGCAGAAAGTGCGCCAAGGCAGATACCGCCAGATTTTACCATTGGTCCTGATGGTAATGCGGCACATGATTTTGTCGTTGGACAGGCCGGTATTTTTGGCACCAGCATGGTCATTGGCAGTCAGCCAGACGACAGGGTGATAGTTTTCATATTTGTCAACGGATTTATAACCAATTTTCTGCCCATTAAAAAAGAGTGGTTCGTCATGGAGTGTGGCGTTGTCATATTTCAGATTGGAAGGTGTCAGAAGCAATTTCCCAGTTGCAAGAATCATCCGATACTTAATGGGGTCGGTGTAGTGATACAGGTTTTCAGGCAGCTTGGTCTTTTTCACTTTCATTTGTTTCCCTCCAAAACTGTAGATGCTTACTGATACGAAACACCGTCTGAGATGCAGATAGTGGACAAGATTGAAAAAAGTGTACACTATCTCGCTGAAAAATGCAATAGAAATTTTTATCGGCTTGCAATCACGGAAAAGCTGTGGTACGCTTTACTAGGATAGTATAAAGGGAAAGTGTATCCTTTTTAGAAAAAGATACCATGGTGTACCAATAGTGGTACATTTACTATGTTAAAATGAAAGAAAACAATGCGGGAATCCGTATTTGATGGAGGAAATAAAAATGGTAGACACCAAAAAAGAGCAGGAACGCGAAGAGCTGCACCGTGCAATCTGGGCGATTGCGGATGATCTGCGCGGCGCAGTGGACGGATGGGATTTCAAGAGCTACGTTCTCGGTACGATGTTCTACCGTTATATTTCGGAGAACATTGCCAGCTATATCAATCAGGGCGAAATTGATGCAGGCAACCCGGATTTCCGCTATGAAGATATGTCTGATGCAGAGGCAGAGCAGGCACGGGAAGGGCTGGTACAGGAAAAAGGGTTCTTCATCCTGCCCAGTGAGTTGTTCTGCAATGTGCGGGCAAAAGCAGCCAACGATGAAAACCTCAATGAAACGCTGGAAACAGTCTTCCGGCACATTGAGGAATCCGCAAAGGGCAGCTCCTCCGAGGGGCAGTTTGCAGGGTTGTTCGATGATTACGATGTGAACAGCAACAAGTTGGGGGCGACCGTTGCCAAGCGCAATGAGAAGCTCGTTAAACTGCTGAACGGCGTGGCAGATATGAACCTTGGCGATGTGAAAGAGCATGACATTGATGCCTTTGGCGATGCCTACGAATACCTGATGACCATGTACGCCAGCAATGCGGGCAAGTCCGGTGGCGAGTTCTTTACGCCTGCTGATGTTTCGGAGCTGCTGACCCGGCTTGGTACGGTAGGCAAAAAGGAAATCAACAAGGTCTATGATCCAGCCTGCGGTTCCGGTTCTCTGCTGCTGAAGGTGGAAAAAGTGCTGGGCAAGGACAATATCGAGCGTGGCTTCTACGGTCAGGAGATCGACCTGACCACTTACAACCTCTGCCGCATCAATATGTTCCTGCATAACATCGAGTTCGATAAGTTCAGCATTGTCCGGGAGGACACTTTGCTCAGCCCGCAGCATTGGGATGACCAGCCTTTTGAGCTGATCGTGTCTAATCCGCCGTTTTCCGTGCCGTGGGAGGGGGATAAGAACCCGCTGCTCATCAACGATCCCCGTTTTTCGCCGGCCGGCGTGCTGGCTCCTGCCTCTAAGGGCGATATGGCGTTTATTATGCACAGTCTTTCGTGGCTGGCTTCCAACGGTGCGGCGGCCATCGTTTGCTTCCCCGGCATTATGTACCGTGGCGGGGCCGAGCAGAAAATCCGCAAGTATCTGGTGGATAACAACTTTGTGGACGCCATCATTCAGCTTCCCTCCAATCTGTTCTTAAACGTCACAATCTCCGTAGACATTATGCTGCTGAAAAAGAACAAGACGGACAACGCCGTTCTGTTCGTGGATGCCTCCAAGGAGTTCGTGAAGGTCACAAAGAACAACCGCCTGTCCGAAGAAAATATTCAGCGCATCGTATCCGCCGTGGCAGAACGCAAGGACGAGCAGCACTTTGCCCGCCTTGTGCCGAACGACGAGGTCGGCAGCAAACAGAACAATTATAATCTCTCTGTTTCTACCTATGTGGAGCAGGAGGACACCCGTGAAAAGATTGACATTGTGAAGTTGAATGCAGAGATTGCGGAAATCGTCGCACGGGAGCAGAAGCTGCGGGAAGAAATCGACCGGATTATTGGGGAGATTGAGGGATGAACTATTCCGAAATAATCAGCATTTCCGTTTCAGTAATCTCCATAATCATTGCGCTAATTGCTCTATTCCAGACAAACCGACAGATTTCCTTGAGCAATAAGCAACAATTATTTGACAGGAGATTGTCTCGTTATCTCGAATTTAATATGATATATTCACTATATACTGCAAATAAGTTGCAGCTAAAAGATGACTCTACTTTTTACCACACGAATGACTTGGTGTTTTCGTGGCTGACAAACTGTGCTGATTTAGAAAAAATGGTACTTGCAGTTGCTAATCCTTTGCACCAGAATGAGCAGAAAACTCTGCTCACAAAATATGAGCAGTTAAAAAATGACGCAATCGAAATCTCGATGGTATTTGACGGTAATGCCGCCGAAATAGCCGGAGAATTTGTTTCGTCATTTGCGAATTTACTCAAAGCGATGTATCAGCAGCAGGTGTATATTTCAAAGTTGAAAGAACGAGAGGAAAGAGACAAAGCGCCGCTATATCTTGAGGACTATGAAGAACAGTGTAGGAAAATGGCTGTAAGCCTTGGCCTTTTTGAATTGCGGGATAAGCTTGAAAATCTGGATGGCGAGGTTATTCGCCAAAAAGTGCCTGATGAAATGAAAAACAGCTTGCGTCTCACGAAGGTGAAAAGATGACAAAGCTTGAAGAATTGATTCAGAAACTTTGCCCAAATGGTGTTGAGCATAAGCCGTTAAATGAGGTGTCAGAAATGAAAAGAGGCACTTCGATAACTAAGAAAGATATTGTAGAGGGCGAAATACCTGTTGTTTCTGGCGGGCGAGAACCCGCATATTACTGTGATAAATATAACAGAGATGGTGAAACGATTACAGTGGCGGGAAGTGGAGCCGGTGCTGGATATGTTCAGTATTGGACAAAGCCTATCTTTGTTTGTGATGCGTTTTCAATACAGGGAAATCCTGGGATACAAACGAAATATATATATTATTTTCTGACAAATATACAGGACTACATATATTCAACAAAAAAAGGCGGTGGTGTACCTCATGTGCATATATCGAGCATTGAGAATGTATCTGTCCCCGTCCCACCCCTGCCGGTGCAGCGTGAAATTGTCCGCATACTGGACAATTTCACAGAGCTTACCGCAGAGCTTACCGCAGAGCTTACTGCACGGAAGAAACAGTATGCGTATTATAGGGACAAGCTACTATCTACCAATAATAGTTCTGTACCTGTTGTTGAACTTCGTGATATTGTAAAGAAAAGTTGTTCTGGAGCTACACCAGCAAAAGGCAATGCAGAATATTATGAGAACGGTACGATTCCTTGGATTCGGACGCAAGATGTTCGCTTTAATGAGATTACCGAAGTCAATAGTTATATCACAGAAAAAGCAGTGTCTGAAACAGCTACAAAGTGGATACCTGAAAACTGTGTTATAGTTGCTATTTCAGGTGCCACTGCCGGACGGTGTGCAATCAACAAAATCAAAGCAACTACGAACCAACATTGCTTAAATTTGATAATTGATGATAGCATGGCACTATATAGATACGTCTTTCATTGCCTTTGCAGCAAATATGAGGAACTTATTAGCAGAAAGCAGGGGGCTCGAGGGGATTTGAACTCTTCATTGATTTTATCGCTTCCCATTTCTATTCCGTCGCTTGAAGTTCAGAAGCGCCTTGTAGAAGTTCTTGACAACTTCGATGCCATCTGCTCTGACCTAAAAATCGGTCTGCCTGCCGAAATCGAAGCCCGGCAGAAACAATATGAATATTACAGGGACAAGCTGCTGACTTTTACACCGGCAGATTGACCCGGAAGGAGGTAGCCCGTGAGCTATTTCAACATCATTGCCCAGAGCAGCGAATGCACGGTTGTAACAGAATACAAGCCGCAGGCGAAACGCTCGGAGGCATATCAGAGCGAAGCGGATTTGGAGCAGGAGTTTATTCGTCTGCTCTGCGAGCTGGGCTATGAGCGCCTGACCATCCATAAAGAGGCTGACCTGATTGCCAATCTGCGGACGCAGCTGGAAAAGCTGAACAACTATCGCTTTACGGATGGCGAATGGAAGCGTTTCTGGGACGAGGTGCTGGCAAACACAAACTCCGGCATTCTCGAAAAGACCCGCCTGATTCAGGAGGACTATGTGCAGGTGCTCCGCCGGGATACCGGCGAGAGCAAGAACATCCAGCTTATTGACAAGAAGTGTATCCATAATAATAATTTGCAGGTCATCAACCAGTATGCCATCTCCACAGAGGAGGGGGCAGCTCATGACAATCGCTATGATGTGACGGTGTTGGTCAACGGTCTGCCACTCATCCATATCGAGCTAAAGCGTCGGGGCGTTCCCATTCGGG
>OHBX01001190.1_pt1 | contig 10844 bp, 8 predicted proteins | sample 1577441 | NCBI WGS metagenome assembly OHBX01 (sample SAMEA3879561, study PRJEB24766) | human gut metagenome | biome: human-associated habitat; feature: feces | place: USA | collected 1985/1987 | reverse complement strand
GTGCCGCAAAAAGCAAAAACATCACCTTAGCAGAATCGATATATTTTGTTAAATATACTTCCAAAATAAATCTAGCAGGAAATGCACAGGATACAATCAATGCGGCAAAAATCATCACATAATTTCTTGCTTTTCTTACCTTAACTTCATCTGTTGCCTTACAAAAGTAATTATATAATGTAGTTGTAACAGGTGTGACTGCGACATTCATAAAGTTCTCCATACTAACAGCAAACGAATACTGTGCAAATGCCAACGTAGTCATCAAAGCCTTAACAAACCATCGATCCATACTCGTAAGCACAACAGATGACAAATTTCCGACTGTCAGCAAAATACCACCTTTAATATTATTTAATAACTCATTTAAAGAGAAAGAAGTTCCTCTATGCTCGCCTGCAACAAGTTTTTTGCAATTCAATTCCAAGGCAATCCACACGATAAAATACACAATGACGTTACTAAATAGAAAACATTGTGCATTATCTGTTTTAATTAAGTATACCCACATCATGTTTGCAAAAAAAATCAAAATCGTATTTGCATTCATGATTTTCCCGTAAAGAGAGAATTCCCCCGTTGCTTGGTATAGCTGTTTAAAATAGTTTGCCAGATTCAACGGTAGAATCGATAATGCAAAAAACACCAAAACTTCTTGCTTTAAAACAACTGCGACAAAAGCACAAATAATCGTAACAGCAATTTCAAAAAACCTCAGTGTAGAAAGATTTGTTCTTAAATCTTCTCCTCGGATATCTTGAACATTTTTCCCTCCGTATTTCAAGTACATTCCATCGACAAAGCCAAAGTGGAACAGACCGGCATAACTTACATAAAGCTGAAATGTCTTTATCGTTGCGTAGCTTTCCACGCTTAATTCCTTTGGAAGGACAAAATTTGTTATCAGGTTAAATCCTAAATTGATAAAATTTGCTATAAGGACGTACATCAGTCCTTTTTTCAGTGATGTTGACATTGTAGACTTTCTCTTCCTTTATTTTTTGAAGATTCAATGCTCTCAATCTTCAATTCCACTTTATATCGTATTAAACACGATTCGAAGTTTTACTTTTTCAAATGTTCTCTTGGTTGTTTTCTTTTTATTATACGGGAGCATCAAAATCTTCAATTTATATTTCAAATTATCTTTGTATTCTGCAAAAAATATAAAATCTTCTTTTGTTTTTTCTGGCATCATCTCGGAATACCCTTTTAGTATTTCCTTCGCCATATCACTTCTAAGGACATTTTTATTTTTAATGATCCCCCTCAGTGTATCTTTCAGAGAATGCCTTTGTGCTCCCAAAACATTTGCATCATGCTGTCTATACATGATATAGGCATTCTGATCTGAATAAAAAAAGCCATTCACAGCAAGACACACAAAGCTGATCCAGCTATCATGCATACTAATTACTGAAGGTTTGTATTGTTTCAGCTTTTCCATCAGTGCTTTATTAAACACAAATGTACATCCTGGTGTTCCATATGTCAGAATATCATACAATGGATTTTTAAATGTATTATCTGTAAACGATTTTCGGATAAATGTTAAGTCTTTGTCCACCACTTCAACTGCACTACTGTATAAAGCAGGCTTGTCTATATTTTCAATACATTTTACAGCAGAAATGATTTTTTCTTCTTTCCAGACATCATCCTGATCACACAGCGCATAATAATCGTAATTTATATCCGCTTTCCAAATCAAGTCCAGAAAACTTTTCGCGGGTTTTAAATTATTCCCTCCATAAACTTTAACCCTATCATACTTTTTCAATATTTCAACCGTTTTATCTGTAGAACCATCGTCACGCGCAAGAATATCAACATATATGTCCTTCTGCGCTAGTACGCTTTCCAATAATTCTGGTAAATATTTTTCGCCATTATATGTAGATAATAATATTAAGCATCGACACATACTACACCTCTCAAATTATTCGCTTGCAATTGCTTGTGCTTTCGCATTATATGTTATATATAAAGCAATAATTACCCAAAGCAACTGCGATACATCAGCAACAGACAGCATTACCGCCACATAGGACACAAAACAGAGAAAAAAGCTGTTATTCATGTTTCTTGAATTTTTGAATGTTGCTTTTTTCCAAGAAGATTTAAGAAGCGAGTAGAATAAGCTAAAACATGCAATTCCACCTAACAAACCTTCCTCTACAAAATATCCAACATAACCGTTGTCAATGGTATCTCTTACCTGCCATACTCCATTTATACGATAACTTAATTTCCCCCTTGTATGGCAACTTGCTCCCAGTCCAAATACTGCATTATGTATCAGCATCCAAGAAATACCCGATAACTGTATCATTCTTGACGAAAGCCCCGTTGAAGAATTTCCGCCAAAATTTTCAATTGTTTCTCCACTATCTCCAAACGCAATTATTATTGATTTAATTATGTTTGTAAATTGTTGTGAAACAGTCGGCACCGCAAAAGAAACGAACACTGCCAAACAAGCAATTACACAACCTGCACAAAAAATTTTATTTCTTGTTTTTTTATCTGTAATAAGTATAAACACCAAAAGCAACGCAAGCAGTACAACAATTGTTCCTCTTGACTCTGTTAAGAATGCTGCGACAATATTTAGACCAAGAATACATCCATTCCACCTTCTTCTTTCATTTTGCCACATATACAATGCTAAGGGGATAATAAGCGCACAATACATTGCATAGTATACCGGATGCCCAAATGTAGCTTCTGCACGAATGATGCCCATTCTTACCGTAGACTCCATTAAAACATTCCGAGATACCGTATTCAAAGAATAAAACAAATTTGAGCCAATCAGAACATTGATAATGCTGATAACTGCTATTATTCCACTTGCATCTACGATTGTTTTCACGCACAGATACACATCTTCTTGATCCTGTATAATTTGACAAATCAAGACAATCAGTATCAGTTGCTCAACAATGACTGTAAACTCCGTATTGATTGCATCAGATAAGCTTGAAACATAATACCCGTTTGCCAAAATTCTTGCTGCAAAATAAATAATCAACGGCCAATATAGGCCAGTTGCTTTCAAGGGTTTCCTAATTAGTATTATTTTTTTGTTTCGGAAACATACACATAGAAGAAGTATCAGCAACAAAATTCTGCTGGCTTTCAGAAGAGGCATACCTCCACCTAGTTCAATTGAAAAATAGTCCGGCAATATCGGGTAAAATGCCATAAAAAATATAATGAATTTTTTATTTCCTCTCGATGCCGCCCAAATTGCCGCTAATATAAAAACAATCAAAAATATCATAGTTATATTACTCCATATCGCATTCTTTCCATCCTGTATTCTATACTTTTTATCGTTTTATTCTACCCATCACTTTTTTTATTGTTCTTTTTAGTCCTTTGGGTACCATCCCAGAAATCGTATACTTTACAATATCTTTCTTACAGGTTTTGTGGAAATACTGATCCACGGCCTCATAACCTTTTTCCTTGTATAGTTTCAAGATTTCCTCACGCTTAGGACTATATTTACTCGGAGAATACAACTGATCATTATGTTTTGCAACTTTTTCAAAATCCGAAGTCATCAGCGCAAACTGATTTTCACACTGTTCCAGAACATTATTGCCTTTATCCGTATTGACCAATAGGCAAGAGATTCCCTTTCCATTGGATAGTCCCTGCTTTACATCATAGGAAGGATATTCCTCATGGAATCCCCAGAAATCGCCTACAGTCAAATCACCTACACGCTCTTCTGATGCAAATGGGCAGGAATAACAATTCTCACGATATGTATAGGACTTAGAGAAAAAATGAATGTATGCAGTGCATCCGCCCATCAACACTTTTTCCTTAAATCCATGTCCTTCACCCACATAGACGCTCCGCGTGATCATTCCCTGTCCTTTGGTCTTATCTCTGAAATAGAACTCAGTAATTTTACCACCAAGTTTTTTTCCATGAAATTCTATAAAATCTTGAAACAATCTCTTACTAGGAACACCATGACAAATGATATCTATTGTAATCAGGTTGTTATATTCTTTTTTCAAGTATTTTTTTAACCCAGCAATCTGACAGGGTGTTCCAGAGAATAAAACTACTTTTCCCTGTATCAAATCCCGCTTTGCCTGCGAATAAGTATCTCCAATTTCGCTCTGAACATACTTTGAACCCTGTAATAAGATCAGCTTATCCAGTGAATCAACGCGAATATGTTTCGGTTCCAGTATTCCATTTTCCATAGGGAGTGCTGCACCGTATACTATGCCCTCGTTCTTCAAAACAGCTTCTGCAATCACTGCAAAAGCACCACCAGATGCGGACTTCCGTAACAAAACACTATTTTTAGAGGCAGCTGCATAAACCTTTTTAGGTTCTTCCGTTTTGGGTTTGTTCTGGTACCCACAAACCGTCATACATGCTCCACACTGAACACATAAGTCCTGCTGAATTACAGGATAGATAAATCCATATTCATCCGCCTGCATTTTAATTGCCGATTTCGGGCAAATATTCATACAAGCTCCACATCCACAACATTCTTTTTTATCCTTGTATAGAATAATCTCGCTCATCTTTTTTCTCCCACCAGAAATTCATCCGCCTCCTGAACCTTTCTAGCGATGTATTCCTGTGTCTGCATATAGTTCATCGGCTTATTCAGCATGTTGATCAGTTCTTTTTCTCTTCCAATTTCAAGAAGTCTTGATGGAATTTTCATATCTTCCAACAGGGAATGTATTTTATTGATTCGATTTTTTTCAGTCGGATAACATACAACCGGCTTTTCATACTTGATAGAAAATACCGTCCCATGAAATGTTCCAGTAATTATTTTTTCCGCATTTCGGAACAAATCAACCCATTCGTAAGGACTCAGATTAATAAATCCTTCATCATAATATGTTTTATAATCACCCGCGCCGATGATCTTCAAGCTGTTATTCTGTGCATACTGTTTCAATTCCTCCACCATAGAAGGTGTCAGTTTACAATCATAAATCAATATATATTTGTATGGTTTCGGCTGAATATTATCTTTCTTAATATCAGCATCAAAGTTATAGAGGAATGTCGGATCAAGCATCTTTTCTGCGTTTCTTCCAGAAACTCTTTCAATAAACTTTACAGTTTCTGTATCACGTCCTGAAATGCGGTCGATATTCTTCAATCCAGAGGCAACCTCTGCCGGAACCTCTGTATCCTCCGTTACAGCCCCCACACTTGGTGCATAAGCAATTGTCTGTTGTTCTTCAAGACCTGTTCCGAATTTTAATGGATGATATCCAGAACCACACAAATTCCAGATCTCATCACTTCCCAACACGATTAGATCTAGTTTTAACGTCGCAATTTCTTCTGCACTTTTTACAGAGTGCGTACGAGGAATGGTATGTTCGTATTTCGTGAACGTCTGCAATTGCTGAATTTTTTTTATATAAGTAGCAGGTGTGTCAATTCCAAATCTGAAATGAAGAATGTGAATGATGTTCTTCCGCCAATGCCTTGGATTTACATAGTTTACAACTACGATTTCCGCTTTCGGGTACAGTCTCCGAAGTGTTTCATACATCGCCTTCATCTGAAGAAATGCACCATAATTTTTTACGTAATGATGTGTTAAAATTCCTATTCTCATTTTTTTGCCATTCCTATCGCATCTTTTAAATACTGCTTGCTGCTCTGCCGATTCTGTTCTATGACATCATACACTTTTTCATAGTTGATTTCCGACTTCATACTTTCTAAATCGAAGCAAAAATCCTCTTTGATATGGCGGTTTGTAATCTGAAGTTCACTCAGCAAGGCTGTTACTTTTTTGATTCGGCTTTCATTTGTCAGATATACCTTAAACTGCCTGCGATTCAGAATAGAGAATACTGCACCGTGAAAAGTTCCAGTAAACACAAACTCCGCATTTCGGAACATTTCCACCCACTCAAATGGTGTCAGGTTTACAGTAACTTCTGAATATCGTTTGTCGCATTCACCCGCGCCATAAACCGCCAAACCATGCTCTTTTGTATAATAAAAAATTTGATTTAAAATATTTTCCGGTAGATTTTCGCAGTAGTAAAACAGAATATATGGCTTTCTTTTTGCTTTTAATTCTGCCCGTGGAAATTCGGCCAAAAAAGTAGGATCTAAAACTCGTTTCGGTGCGTTCCCTGTTACCTGTTCTACCAGCTGCTCTGTCAGGTCATCTCGCGCAGAAATCCGCTTAAACTTTCTGATACCATCAATAACATACTGCGGAATTGCTTCATCCGTTGCCGTCTTTCCTACACTCGGCGCATATGCAATCAAATTTTTACACGTTAATCCTACACCAAATTTAAGTTCAGCATTTCCCTTTGTATCTCTGTAGTTCCACACTTCATCACTGCCAACAACAATGCAGTCAAATGCTAATTCATTGATCTGTCGAGCATTAAAACATCTTTTGGAAAGTACCATTTCTTGATTTCTTGCTTTCGCAAAAGTGTTCGGAAGATGAATCTTAGCAAACCATTCTTTCAGCGTTTCTCTATTTTTATAAAATCGAAACCACCCCCCGGCATTGATGATATAATGTTTTATGTTTACATAATCTATAATCTGTACTTCATCTTCAGGAAATAGTTCTGAAATTGCTTCTCTTAGTGCCCACGCTTGTAAAAAAGCACCATAATTGTTGATATATTGATGTGTTAATATTCCGATTTTCATTTCACTTCTCCAGCAAGTTGTAAATATCTCTCCTGTAGGTTCTTCGCTTCAAAGGCAATATTATAGTGGTGTTCTGTAATCAACTTCGTGTTATCATTACGCTCATTCTGCTGCAACGCATCACTCAGTGTTTTTGCCCATACAGAAACAGATTCTGTAAGCGGGACAAATTTTGCGTGCTGTGACAATCCAATTTCTCTTGTAATGGCTGACGAAAAGACACACGGAAGGTCCGCTGCCTGAGCCTCTACGCCCACAACCGGAAGGCCTTCCCAGATTGACGGCAAAACAAAGCAGTCAAATGCTTGATACCACTCATTGGCGTTTCCAACATTTCCAACGAAGGTTACATGCTCACTGATACCAAGGTCTGCCGCCTTTCTTTTAATTTCATCCATCAGTTCACCATCGCCTAATAGAACAAGATGTGCCTGAGAATCAATTTTTAAGACCTCTGCAAAAATATCCACTAAGAATGTATGGTTTTTTTGCGCCATAAAGCGTCCAACATGCCCCACAACGTGTTTGTTTTCCAGATCGTTTTCCTTGCGAATCTTATTACGAATTTCTGGGTTATAGATAAAGCGCTCGACGTCTATTGCATTTGGAATCAGCACATAGTCATTTTCATCTACCACTTTTTGTCCAAAATAGCATTTTGCAGCCTCGACACCACAAGAAAAATGATGCGTCATATTTGTGGGAAGGCAAGCCTTACAAACAAGCTTGATTGGAAGCTTCCAGTCTTTCGTTATGCTTGCTCCATGTGCATGAAAAATGCGCACAGGAATTTTGCTCACTTTGGCAGCATGAAGTGCATACACGCCAAGTGCCCCATTGTGCGCCTCAACGATTTTATATTCTGGATGTTCTTGAAACAGTTCTCGCATGTATTTCAAGTACACAGGATACTTGGCCGGATTCAATCCCGGTGTATGATAAATTCTACCGCCCATAGATTTTATTTCATCGTCATACGCTCCCGGTTTTTTCTTATTGCATAAAAAATCGAATTGAACTTTTGACTTATCCATATATCGATAATAGTTCATCAGCATCGTCTCAATACCAGCACGATCCATATTGCTGACAGAATGAAGAATTCTTATCATTGCCTTTTCTCCTTATAAATTTCTTTTCACAATACGAGTTACGTACTGTCTTTCTGCTGATAAATATTTTCTCAGCAATTCAAGTGTCAACCGTTATATTCTATGTTTTATTTCACTACCTCTGTTCAGATGAAACACTTCCAATGTATTGTTCATAAACCAGAGTGCTCCATACAAACGCAGGTAGTGATACTGAAAGTCCTTACGATAAAATCATCTGCTGTTGCTGAACCTAGGTAGCGAGATAAAAACCGCTTTCGCAGCTTCACCTATCTCTCAAAAAATGCCGTAACTACGCTATTTTTCAGGCTTTTCCACTATGTACATCTCACTACCTTCGTTCGGTTAGAGGAGATTATTTATTATCAATACTCTCATCTATTGTTATCTCCTGTACAGATTCATCGTTTCCTTTACAACTTCATCCCAGTTATATTTCTCGCAGATAAAGTCAGCTGCTTGATTCTTCATTTTCATAACCATTTCAAGATGGTCACATGCCTCTTGCAGTTTTTCTCGCAAGTCCTCTACATCTGACTTTTTGAAAATCAATGCCTTATCTTCCACAACCTCTGCGCACTCTGGAATGTCGGATACCAGACAGCAATTGCCGTAGCTCATTGCCTCCAGCAGACTTAATGGCATTCCTTCCAGATCAGACGGCAGCGTGTAAATGTAAGCATTGCTGTATAGTTCATCTAGCATTGCTCCCTGTACAAACCCGGTAAAGAGAATCCGATCGTCACCCTTCGCCAGTTCTTTCAATTCCTCCATAAAGGAATCCGTATCACTAGAGCCACCTGCGATGACCAGTTTTTTATCCGTCTTGACATTCTTGAAGGCCTCAACCAGATATCGAATACCCTTTTCTGGCACCAGACGACCGAGGAACAATATGTAGGAATCTTTTTTCAGCTCGAACTTCTCCGTAATCAGATTTGCTTTCCGAATCTGCGGCCTATTCACGCCATTAGGGATAAAGTGCGTTTCTCTTCCATAAGTTTCCTTAAAATAGTCCTGCACTCCTTTGCTCAGAACAATGACCTCGTCCGCATATTTCGCAGCATTTTTTTCGCCTTGGTGGATAAACTTAGAGCCAAGTCCTGATTGCCATTTCTCGCGCTGCCAATCAATGCCATGGACGGTAACAACAACTCTTTTCCCAAACATCTTCGGCAGCCATGCAAAGAACGCCGGTCCTTCGGCGTGGATGTGCACCACATCGTATTTTCCAAATGCACTATAAAGTGCCGCAAATGCGGAGGAGCTGACTGCCGCAAGTCCGCGCCGTTCAATGGTCGGAACAGACTTCTGACGGATTCCCTCGTACTCCGTTTTACCAGCATCGTCATATTCTGCACCACTCACATGATGGCCTGCTCTGTTGTAGCAGGTCACGTCACAACCATTCTGTGCCATTCGGGTGCAGAGCTCTTTGACAACGATCTCTACTCCACCTTCTCTCGATAATCGCTTCTGTCCGAACATTGCAATCGCAAGTTTTTTACTCATAAATCTTTCCCACAATCCCACTCAATTTCTTCATCAACATCTCGGCCAACACAAAGAGCGGATAGGCTCGTGCACCTGTCCGCTGGCTGTCACCCCACCCTCATGGTCGAGATTTCTTTCTGGATGGCATTGCTGCCGCCCAAAAAGATCCGTCGTTCATTCTTCGGGTAAGAAAATATGAACTTCGGGTTGCGGAGCCTTTCATTCTCTGCCGTACCCTTGTCCCTATTATGACAGCCGCGTATTATATCTCTAACCCCTTTTTTCTCTATCGTTGGAACGGACTTCTGCCGGATTCCCTCATAGTTCGTGTTATCAATATCGTCATACTCTGCACCACTCACATGGTGTCCTGACCGGTTATAGCAGGTCACCTGACAGCCTTGCTGTGCCATCCGCGTGCACAGCTCCTTTACAACGATTTCTACGCCGCCCTCTCTCGACAATCGCTTTTGCCCAAATACCGCAATTCTAAGGTCTCTCTCCATCTCGTCTCTCCAACCGTATTCCTTCCATGTACTATTTTTTACTCCCCACGCCCCAGCAGGCACACCTTGAAGGTCTTAAAAATAATCTTCCAATCCACCCAGAAGCTGCGCTCCTTGACATACTTCACATCCAGTGCCATCCATTCGTCAAAGCTCAGCTGGTTGCGGTGCGGTGCAATCTGCCAGTAGCAGCTCAGTCCGGGGGTGACGTATAGCCGCTGGCGCTGGTAGTCGCTGTACAGCTCTACCTCCCGGGGTAGTGCAGGGCGCGGTCCCACGATGCTCATATCGCCCTTGAGGATGTTCACCAGCTGAGGCAGCTCGTCGATGCTGGTCTTGCGGATGAACTTGCCCACCTTGGTGATGCGGGGATCGTCCTGCATCTTGAACATGAGGCCGTTCATTTCGTTCCGGGCCATCAGCTCTTTCTTCCGCTCCTCCGCGTCCACATACATACTGCGGAGCTTGTGGATATAAAACACACGTCCGTTGCGGCCCACACGGCGCTGTTTGAAGACCAGCGGGCCGGGGCTTTCCAGCTTGAGGGGGATGGCCACGATGGCAATGATGGGAATGCTGAGGATGCAGCCCACCAGACTGCCCACAATGTCCAGCATCCGCTTGAGGGCCTGGTCGCGGAGTTTGAGCTCCACGGTGCCCATGGTGACCACATTGCCGCCGGCGCAGCGGCTCAGGCTGCGGCTCAGGCGGGCGGTGCTGGTCTCATCGCAGCAGACATCCTCGATGCGGTCCAGCAGGGGCAGACGGAAATGGACAGTCAATCCCATGCTCTCCATCTCTTTCAGATAAGGCACAAAGGAGTCACCGCTGTCCATGGGGATGTCCACATACACTTCATCCAGCGCGGCCTGCCGCAGCCAGTCCATAAAGGTATCGTAGTTGGCCTTGATGTCCACGCCCTCGATCTGGCCGCCGATCTGCTCTTCCGGGATCTCCAGCAGGGCAATGCCCGTCAGCCGCTTGGACCAGTCCCGCTGCAGCTCCCGCACCATTTCCCCGGCATCTTCGCCGG
>OHBX01001186.1_pt1 | contig 10859 bp, 10 predicted proteins | sample 1577441 | NCBI WGS metagenome assembly OHBX01 (sample SAMEA3879561, study PRJEB24766) | human gut metagenome | biome: human-associated habitat; feature: feces | place: USA | collected 1985/1987 | reverse complement strand
TTAAAGTCAAACAATCTTGCGGGAAATTAACGCCCCGCGGCAATTTCGTTTTTCAAAACGCTTTTCATTTTTTCGGCGTTGTGCTATTATGTTGTTATTAAAATAATACGGAGCAAATTTATGATTACCGGTAAAAAAATCGTTCTGACCGGCGCAAACAGCGGTATCGGTCTCGAAACATTGAAACTTCTTGTGCAAGGCAACAACAAAATCCTTGCCGTCGACCTTAAAACGGACGTCATTTCCACGTTCGACCAAAGCAAGGTCTTCCCCATGCAATGCGACGTCGGCAACAAGGAAGGCGTCGACAAAATCTTTGAGGTCGCAAAAGAAAAACTCGGAACAATCGACATTTTTTATGCAAACGCCGGCTTCCCTTATTACGAACAGTACAACTACGCCGACTGGGATCGCGTCAACAGAATGTTTCAGGTCAATACGATTTCGCCGATGTATACCTATGGCAAATACCTTGATTTCTTAAAAGGCCGCGACGGACACTTCTGCATCACCGTTTCCGCAATCGGTCAGATGGCTATGCCCGGCTACTGCGTATATTCGGCGTCGAAGTTCGGCACGCAAGGATTCCAGCAAGGTCTTCGTCTGGAACTTCCCGAAAACGTGACGATGACCTGTCTGTATCCCGTCGCAACGAATACGAACTTCTTCAAAACCGCAAATCCCAAGGAGTTCAAGAAACCCTTCCCCGTACAAAGCCCCGCTCACGTGGCAAAGAAAATGGTAAAGGGTATCGAACGCAAGAAGAAATCCGTTTACCCCTGCGGACTGTTCACCTTCGCAAGATTCCTGTTTGCGATCTGCCCGCCGATTAAGACGATTTACTGGAAGATGGAAACCAAAAAACTTAAAGATTTCATCAAAAACAACAAGCGATAAAAGTAATAATCCGTTAAAAACGCCCCGCTTTTGCGGGGCTTTTTTGTGTCTTGCGACGAGATGTGCCTGCGGCGAGATGTGCCTGCGGCGTGGTGTGCCTTCGGCGCGATGTGTATACGGCATTACGGGTTTTTATAAACCCTTTTCACCCTTTCCGAAACGCCCGTCAGAATCTCGTACGGCAGAGTATCCGCGCGGTTTGCGACGTCCGTGACCGTTATCTCGTCGCCGAAAACGACAACTTCGTCCATAATTTTCACGTCTGCGTCGCCCGCGTCGACGGCAACGCTGTCCATCGAAACTTTTCCGACGATTTTCAGAAATTGCCCGTTGCAGAAAATCATTCCCTTGTTCGACAACGCCCGCGGGAGTCCGTCGGCATAACCTGTCGATATTATCGCGACGCGCATATCTTTTTTCGCCCGATACCCGCGCGAGTACCCGATAAAGTCGCCCTTTTTCACCGTGTTTATCGCAATTACCGCCGCGCGAAAAGTCATCACGGGCAAAAGCGGCGTTTTGTCGCCCGGGACGGGATTTACGCCGTACAGCGCGATTCCGATTCTCGCGCCGTCGAAAAATCTGCCGTACTTTATGAGCGCCGCGCTGTTTTCGGCATAAAAGGGGACGTCCTTTCCGTTTTTGACGACAAGTTCCGCTTCCATAAAGTTTTTTATCTGCGCCTCGGTGATGCGGCGGTCGGTTGCGTCGTCGCCGTCTGCCGACGAAAGATGGGTGAACACCCCGAGAACCCGCAAGTTTTTCACGGCGGACGCCGTTTCTCCGATTGTCGAAAACCCGAGCCTGTTCATTCCCGTATTGATTTTTACGAAAACTTCCGCGTCGTACTTTTTCGCAAGACAAAGGGTGTGTTCGTCGTACACGAGCGGACGGGCGGCAATTTCGCGGGCAAGCCCGAAGTCCTCGCAAAAGCCGAGTATCGCGATTTCGCCGTTTATCCCGTTTTTCCTTAAACTTTCCGCCTCGTACACCGACGCCACGGCAAATTTTTTGCAACCGCACTCTTCAAGGGTTTTCGCGACTTCCGTCGCGCCGTGTCCGTACGCGTTCGCTTTCACGACGGCAAACACGTCGTCGCATTTTTCTTTTATCGTTTCAAAGTTTTTTTTCAGCCGAGATAAATCGACTTCCGCGCGGCATCTGTCCACCCTTTTCCCCCGACGATTTTTTTCAATATATGACGAGACTCGTTCAAACGTGATTTCGCGCCTTGACTACCGCCCCCAAAAAGGGTAAAATATCGGTATGATTAAAATCGTTGACAGCGGATACGGCGTCAGGCTTTCTTTTGACGAAACGGAAGTTTTCAATCATACGTCGCTCGTTCCGTTTATAAAATCGGTAAAGGCCGAAAAAAAGTTCGGCGTGAAAAACGGGAAACTGACCGCACGGTTCGACGTCGACGGGGAATACGCGCTTTCGGACGTGAAAACCAAGTCGTGTTCGGTAAAGTCCGCGCATATCGACTTTTCGGGATACGACGGGGATTTTGTGAAAATATCCGTCGTCGAAGAAGAAAACCGCCTTGCGCTGCATTTTTCAAACGCGACGTTTTCCGCCGCAAAACTCACCTTTCTCGTGCCGCCGACTTTCCCGGTGAAATTTTGCGGGAAAGATATTTCAAAAGGTACAACAGACAACCTTGTCGAAAAAAAGACGGGCGTTTTGTCGGCAATTTTTAAGAAACCGAAAGACAGTGCGGAATACGAAAAATCGTGCGCGCTTTCCCTTTCGGACGGCAGAAGATACGAGTTTGAAACAACCTCTCTCGTGACGCTCGATTTCAACAAAAAAGCCGCTGTTTCGCTGTATTTCGAGCAACTGCCCGAAACTATATATTTTTACAAATTATGACAAAAAACGGGGTTTATTATGGAAATTAAAAACGTAAAGTTCATTTATGGCGGGAAAGTCGCCGATAACGCCGTCGATATAACCGTTGAAAACGGAAAAATTTCAAGGGTTTCAAAGACGCGCGAAAAATCTGCGCCGCGATACGTTACGCTGCCCTACGTCGATATTCACACGCACGGCGCGGTGACTCACGACGTCACTGAACTTAGCGAAAACGCATTGTCGGAAATCGGAAATTACCTTCTTTCAAACGGTATCGGTGCATACCTTCCGACCTTTGTCGCAACCCCGCTTACCGCGCTTGACAAAGCCTTTGAAAAACTGAGAAAATTGTCGCCGTCGGGCGCGAAAATTCTGGGCGCGCATATCGAAGGTCCGTACATAAGCATTGCGAAAAAAGGCGCGCAGCCCGTTGAAAACATAATGACTTCCTTTGACGAAAAGGACGCGGATTTTTTCAGCCGGAACGCGGACGTTCTTAAAATCGTAACGCTGTGTCCTGCAACGAAAAACGCGGTCGCACTCGTAAAAGCAATCGTCGGAAACGGCATAAAAGCGCAGGCGGGACACGACGACAGTATCGACGATCAGATTATCGCCTGCAAAAACGCCGGGCTTGACGGAGCGACTCATATTTACTGCGCGTCAAGCGGATTCCGCCGCGTCGACGGCAAAATCACGAAACATCTCGGACTGAACGAGTGCGCGATGTACTTTGACGATATTTATACGGAAGTCATCGCCGACGACGTGCATATCGGCGAAAACCTTTTCAAATTCATTTATAAGTGCAAAGGATATGAAAAAATCATACTTGTGTCCGACGCCCTTGCCCCGTGCGGCGCGCCTGTCGGCGAATATATCCTTGGCGAAAACACGCCAGTAATTGCCGACGGCACCGCGGCGTATCTCAAAGACAAATCCGCCCTTGCGGGAAGCACGACGAACATCGCGAAGATGGTTGAAATCATCGTCCGCTACGGCGTGCCGCTTGAAAAGGCGGTTTATTGCGCGACCGAATCTCCGAGAAAGTATTTGGGGCTTGAAATTCCCTCTCTTTCCGTTGGATATGACGCGTCGTTCAACGTCGTCAACGAGCGCGGAAAAGTCACGGAAGTTTATTCAAAAGGCAAAAAAGTCCTGTAACAGGACAATTTTTTCCGATAATTTTGCAAAAAAATCGTCCGTTTTTGTCGTTTTCTTGAAAAAGAGTATTTACACCGCCCGCTTTTTAATGTACAATTAAAATGCAATAATGTTTTTGCAAATTCCGGCACTTCATGCACTTTTTCAGGGAGGAACTTATGAAAATCGTTATTCTGGACGGTTTTACCGAAAACCCCGGCGACCTTTCGTGGGACGGGTTCAGAAACCTCGGCGAGCTTACCGTGTACGACAGAACGCCCGACGACTTCGACACCGTTGTCAAACGCATCGGCAATAATCAGGCGGTCATCGTGAACAAGGTGAAAATCACAAAGGAAATTCTGGACGCCTGCCCGAATATCGAATATATCGGGGTGCTTGCAACCGGCTTCAACGTCGTCGATACCGTCGCCGCAGCCGAGCGCGGTATTCCCGTCTGCAACGTTCCTACCTACGGCACGGCGGCAGTCGCGCAGTTCACTTTCGCGCTTATGCTGGAATGTTGCCACCACGTCGGACACCACAGTGACGCCGTAAAACAAGGCCGCTGGACAAATTCAAAAGACTTTTGCTTCTGGGACTATCCGCTTACCGAGCTGAAAGGAAAGACTCTGGGGCTTGTCGGATACGGCAGAATCGGGCGCACCGTCGGCACGATCGCAAACGCGTTCGGCATGCACGTCATCGTTTACGACAAAATAATGTCGTTGGACAGCGAAATCGCCGAATACGCCGACCTTGCGGAATTGTACTCCCGCGCGGATATCGTGTCGCTGCACTGCCCGCTCACGAAAGACAACGAAAAAATGCTTGACAAAAACGCCTTCGATATGATGAAAGACGGCGTAATCGTCATCAATACTTCACGCGGCGGACTCATCGACGAGAATGCGCTGAAAGACGCGCTCGACTCGGGCAAAGTTTCGTTTGCAGCGGTCGACGTCGTGTCGGAAGAGCCGATAAAACCCGACAATCCGCTTCTTCGCGCGGACAACTGCATCATCACGCCGCATATCGCCTGGGCGTCGAAGGAATCCCGAAAACGCCTTATGGACACCGCGGTTATGAACCTTTTGTCCTATCTTGACGGAGAACCGATAAACGTCGTGAATTTCAGATAACAAATAATCCAGATAATAAAAAACCTTTTTACCCCGCGCAAGCGGGGTTTTCTTATTGTTTTTATTGACAATTTTTAATGCGCGGCGTAAAATAAGTTATACAAATCATACTTTTCATACTTTTGAGGTAATTATGAAATCGCAAAAAGACGGCAAATTCGCCTGGACGGTAAAAGTCGGCGAGAAAGGACAAATCGTCATTCCAAAGGAAGCGCGCGACGTTTTCGGCATTGTGCCCGGCGACACGCTTATTCTTTTCGGAGATCCCGCGCGCGGTATCGCCATTCCGCCGAAACAATACGTTTCGGGTTACGTCGACAAGGTGTTTAATAACGACAATGAAAACTCTTGAAATTGAACACCTTACGAAGATTTATCCCGCATTTACCCTTGACGACGTGAGTTTTTCAGTCGAGAGCGGACGCATTATGGGATTTATCGGCAGAAACGGCGCGGGAAAATCCACAACTCTCAAATGTCTTCTGGGTTTTGTCCATAAAGACGGCGGCACGGTAAAATTTTTCGGAAAGGACTTTTCGGAAAACGAAAAGGAAATCAAAAGCCGCATCGGCTACGTTTCGGGCGGCGCGGATTATTACGTCACGAAAAAACTGAAAACGATAACCGCCGTCACGAAAAGGTTTTACGAAAACTTTGACGACGCGGCGTATCGCGGCTATCTTGAAAAATTCAACCTGGACGAAAACAAAACCGTAAAGGCGTTGTCGCAAGGAATGAAAGCCAAGTATTCGCTGGCGCTTGCCCTGTCGCACAACGCCGACCTTTTGATTCTGGACGAGCCGACGTCGGGGCTCGATCCCGTCTCGCGCGAGGACCTTCTGGACGTGTTTTTGTCGCTTAAAGACGACGGGAAAACCATACTCTTTTCAACGCACCTAACGTCCGATCTCGACAAGTGCGCCGACGACATTACCTACATCAGAAACGGCAAGATTTTCGCAAGCGAACCCACCGATACGTTCAAGGAAAAATACAAACTCGCATTCGTTAAAAAGGACGCTTTCACGGACGATATCGCAGCGTGCTCGCACGGCGTGAGACGGCTGAAAGACGGGTTAAGCGTGTTGATTTCTGCCGATAAAGCCGCTGTTTTGAACATTGAAACAACCGACGCATCGCTTGAAGACATTATGGTGCATCTTGAAAAGGAGGAATTATGAAAAATCTTGTTTACAAGGAATTCCGCCTTGCGGCGCACCCGACGAACTACATTTTTTTGTCGTTTGCCTTCATGCTGCTTATTCCGAATTATCCATATCTCGTGTCGTTTTTTTACACCACGCTCGGCATATTCTTTATGTGTCTTTCATCGCGTGAAAATCACGACCTGGAATACAGCCTTAATCTGCCCGTAAGAAAGCGCGATTTGGTGGGCGCAAGGATACTCACCGTCTGCATTTTTGAACTTTTGACGATTGTCGCGACGATTCCCTTTGCCGTCCTTCGCTGCACGGTTCTGAACACTTCCTTAAATCAGGCGGGCTCGATGCCGTCGCTTGCTTTTTACGGAATCGCTTTTTTGTATTTCGGCATATTCAACCTGTCGTTTTTCACGGCGTATTATAAAAATCCCGAAAAAATCGGCAGACATTTTGCCTTGTCGAGCGCGCTCGGATTTTTAATCGTCGCAATCGACGTCGTGCTTGCACACGCACCCGTCGTAAAAGACGTGTTTCTGACGACGGACGGCTCTCACCTTGCGGCAAAACTCATAATTTTGTTTGTGGGTATTATTTTTGGCGCAGGACTCACCGCGCTTTCATATAAAAAAGGCGCGAAACGTTTTGAAAAATACGATTTATGACGTTTTTTCGGACGCAAAAAAACCGCCGTTGTACGGCGGTTTTTCAATGCACTTTTGTTTATCTTTTATTATTTGATTACTTCAAGTCCGCCCATAAACGGCCTTAAAACTTCGGGCACCGTGACCGAGCCGTCGGCGTTCTGATATTGTTCCACAAGTGCAGGCAGGATACGGCTTGTCGCAAGTCCGCTGCCGTTTAAGGTATGCACGAAACGGGTTTTGCCGGTTGCGGCGTCGCGGAAACGGGTGTTGTTTCTTCTTGCCTGATAGTCGCGCGCGTTCGAAACGCTTGAAACTTCCTTGAAAATGCCCATCGACGGAATCCAGACCTCGATATCGGTCGTGCGCGCCATCGACGCCGAGCAGTCGCCCGCGGCAAGTTTCGATATGCGGTGATAAAGCCCCAACTTTTCGACGAGTCCGCTTGCCTTGTTCACAAGTTCTTCAAAGGCTTCGTCGCTGTGATCGGGGTGGGTGTATTGCACCATTTCAACCTTGTTGAACTGATGTCCGCGGATCATGCCGCGCTCTTCGCTTCGATAACTGCCCGCTTCCTTTCTGAAACACGGGGTGTATGCGAACATTTTCATCGGGAGTTTGCTTTCGTCGATGATTTCGCCCGAGTAAATATTCACGAGAGCGGTCTCCGCAGTCGGCAACATAAAGCGGTTTTTCTTTCGGTCTTCGTCGACGTCGAGCCAATACACTTCGTCCGAGAACTTGGGGAATTGCCCCGCGCCGAATCCGCAGTTATAGCCGAGTTGCAACGGCGGAAGAATAAATTCGTAACCGTCTTTCAAGTGCTCCGAAATAAAGAAATTCAGAAGCGCCCATTCCAGCCGTGCGCCGACGCCGCGGTACATCCAGAATCCGCCGCCCGACAGTTTCACGCCGCGTTCGTAGTCGATGAGATTCAGGCTTGTGCAAAGGTCAACGTGGTTTTTGGGCTCAAAGTCGAATTCGGGCATTTTGCCGATGACTTTTTGTACGGCGTTGTTTTCCTTGCCGCCCGCAACGAGGTCGTCGTCGGGAAGGTTGGGAAGACACGCGACGAAATTAAAGATTTTCTCCTGCAAATCGTCGATTTTTTTGTCGTCTTCGGAGATTTCTTCGCCGATTTTTCTCATTTCGTCAAAGATTGCGTCAACGGGTTTGCCCTCTTTTTTCAAGCGGGGAATGTCCGCCGACACCTTGTTTTTTCTTGCTTTCAGACTTTCGACGTCGGAAATAAGCGCGCGTCTTTCGGCGTCCCACGAGAGAAGTTCCGAAAAGTCGACGTCGCATTCTTTCTTTTTCAAAGACGCTTTCACCGCGTCGGGATTGCTGCGAATCAGGTTAATGTCAATCATATCTTTCTCCTATATTACGAAGTTGATAAGGCGATGGGGAATTACGATAACTTTTTTCACGGTCGCGCCGTCAAGAAGGGCTTTGACCTCATCGGAATCCATCGCGATTTTTTGGATTTCGTCTTTGTCCGCGCCGGACGGTACGACGATTTTCGCTTTCACGCGGCTGTTGATTTGCACCGCGAGTTCGAGTTCGTCCTTAATAAGGGCTTTTTCGTTGACTTTCGGGAATTCGGTATTGAAAATCGTGGTTTTGTTGCCCAAAATTTCCCAAAGTTCTTCCGTGAAATGCGGCGCAAGCACTTTCACAAGGTCTTCGACGCACTCCTTAAAGACGGCGTTTTTGTCGGACACTTTGTTTTCGTAATCGGTAAGCGCGTTCGTGAATTCCATAATACGCGCGATCGCCGTGTTGAACGCAAAGTTTTCGGTGTCGGCAGTGACGCATTTTATCGTGTTGTTTCTGACGTATTCGATATTCTTTTCGGCAGCGGTCAAAGGATTATTGTTGTACGAGAACGTGCGGCTGTGGCACACGAGCCTTTCAACCCTGTCCATGAAACGCTGGATACTTTCAAGCCCTTTATCGTTCCACGGTCCGCCTTCGACATAGGAAAAACCGAACATAAGGTAAAGTCGGAAAGCGTCGCTGCCGTACTTTTCGATGAGCGTGTCGGGCGAAATTACGTTGCCGCGTGACTTGCTCATTTTTTGTCCGTCGGGCCCTAAAATCGTGCCCTGATGCACAAGCGACTTGAACGGTTCGTCAAAGTCGAGATATCCCATATCCCTTAACGCCTTTGTGAAAAATCTTGCATACAAAAGATGCATGCACGCGTGCTCCGCGCCGCCGATGTATTTATCGACGGGAAGCATTTTGTCGACTTTTTCGCGGCTGAACGCTTCCTTGTCGTTTTTCGGATCGACGTATCTCAGATAATACCAGCTGCTGCATACGAAGGTGTCGAGCGTGTCGGGATCGCGTTTTGCGTCCGCGCCGCAAACAGGGCATTTCACGTTCATAAATTCGTCGCACTTTTTCAGCGGGCTTTCGCCGTCGGGCGTGAAGTTGACGTTGTAAGGAAGTTCCACGGGCAAATCCTTTTCAGGGACGGGCACCGCGCCGCAGTGCGGACAATGGATAACGGGAATGGGCGCGCCCCAATAACGCTGTCGCGAGATAAGCCAGTCGCGCAGACGATAGTTGGTTTTGAGTTCCCCTTTCCCTTCTTTTTCAAGTTTTCTGATGACGGCGATGCGTCCTTCTTCGGTGGTCATACCGTCAAATTCGCCGCTGTTGCACATTATGCCGTAGTCGGTATAAGGCAGATCGTCGGGCGAGCCGTCCTTGCTTTTTATTACTCTTTCGATGGGCAAGCCGTGCTTTTTCGCGAAGACGTAGTCGCGGTCGTCGTGCGCCGCAACGCCCATAACCGCGCCCGTGCCGTAACTTGCAAGGACGTAATCGGCAACGAGAATGGGGACTTCCCTGCCGTTTATCGGGTTGATGGCGTAACTTCCCGTGAACACGCCCGTCTTTTCGCGCGAGGACGAAAGACGTTCAATCTCGTTAATTTTGCTGCACTGCAATTTATAGTCTTCGACAATCTGTTTGTTTTCTTTGGTGACGACCTTATCGACCAGCGGGCTTTCGGGCGCGAGAACGACGTACGTGATACCGAAAATCGTGTCGGCGCGCGTCGTGAACACGCGGAAACTGACGTCCTTGTCTTTCACTTGGAACTCGATTTCGCCGCCCGTGGATTTACCGATCCAGTGCTTTTGCATAAGTTTGGTTTTTTCGGGCCAGTCGAGTTTGTCGATGTCGTTCAAAAGTTCTTCGGCGTATTTCGTGATGCGGAAGAACCATTGCGTCAGATTTTTACGGACAACCGTCGTGCCGCATCTTTCGCAGCAGCCGTCGACGACCTGCTCGTTCGCAAGAACGGTCTGGCAGGACGGGCACCAGTTGACCGGCGCTTCCTTTCTGTATGCCAAATCGTGTTTATACATTTGCAAAAACAGCCATTGCGTCCATTTATAATACTTCGGATCGCACGTGACGACCTCGTAATCCCAATCGTATGTCGCGCCGATGTTTTTAAGCTGTTTTTCCATCGTCGCGATGTTTTTCAGAGTGCTGTCTTTGGGATGAATACCCGTTTTTATCGCGTAGTTTTCGGCAGGCAGACCGAACGCGTCGAATCCCATCGGCTGGAACACTTCGTAGCCCTGCATACGCTTAAAGCGCGCGAAACTGTCCGACGGCCCGTAGTTGAACCAGTGTCCGACGTGCAACTTTGCGCCCGACGGATACGAAAACATTTCAAGGACGTAATACTTCTTGTCGATTCTCGACGGATCGAACTTATAGGTTTTTTCCTCTTCCCATTTTTTATTCCATTTTGCTTCGACTTCGAGCATGTTCATATAGGAAATACCTCGTTTGAAAAAATATATAAAAGATTATAACAAAGTAAATATAATAAGCGCTTCACAAATATCATTGTTATTCGTGAAGCGCTGTTTTTTTATAAAACTGCTTATTTACTTTTTCAAAGTTTTTGTTTTTAGCTTATTCTTTATTTTACTGCGATGACTTCGATCTCAATCAAAGCTCCCTTTGGAAGAGCTGCTACTTCGACG
>OHBX01001180.1_pt1 | contig 10878 bp, 7 predicted proteins | sample 1577441 | NCBI WGS metagenome assembly OHBX01 (sample SAMEA3879561, study PRJEB24766) | human gut metagenome | biome: human-associated habitat; feature: feces | place: USA | collected 1985/1987 | reverse complement strand
TAGCCCCGGCCTGCCACGCAGATAAGGATCTGTCCGCCGCCTTTGTCCGCCTCGTGGATGTGCCAGTTGTTACGGCAGCCGGGTTCAAAGGTCACATTGAAGATTTTGACCTGCTCCGTGGAGACTGGCGCAAGATAGCTCTGCCCGCTGAAATACTGTGCGAAACCGTCATTGGGCGCTCCGATGGGAAATATCATACTGTTTTGATGACGCTGCTTTTCGTCGGCGCTTTCCTCGTCTGCCCAGATGTCCTTTGCCATGCGGAATGCTGCCCATGCCTTCGGCCAACCCGCATAAAATGCGGCGTGTGTCAGGATCTCCGCAATTTCGCTGCGGGTGATACCGTTTTCTTTTGCCATTGCCAGATGATGACCGAAGGAGGTATCCGTCAGCCCCTGCGCCATCAGCGCTGTCACGGTGATGAGGGAACGGTCGCGTGCGGAAAGCTCGCTTTCCCGGCTCCAAACCTCACCGAAAAGAACATCGTCATTGAGCTGTGCGAACTTCGGCGCAAATTCACCTAAAATATCCCTGCCCGCTGTTATTTTCTTCATGTCGGTCACTCCATTTCACTGAAAACTGTTTCCAGCCATGCGGCGTAGTCCTTAACCCAGCCACCATCGGAGCCGAAGCCGTGAGGCCAGCCGTTCAGTACGATGCGCCCGGTGGAAATGCCCATGCCGGAGATTACATCATATTGCTGCTGGAACTGACGATAGAAGGGGTCCTCGGTGCCGTAGACATAGAAGGTCGGCGGCAAATCGCCCTCGGTCAACCAGCTTGCATCCATATTTCCCACGCTGAGGCGGCCATAGAAGGAATAGATCATGCCTGCGGCAGAGGCATAGGCGAGAGCGGCGTCCAGCTCGTCCGGCACATAGGTGCTGTCCAGCGCCGTGCCGGTCACATCTTCGTCATAGTGCATCAGAAATTCACCGGCCTGAATGCCGCCTGCGGAAAAGCCCATGACAGCAATATCATCCGGGTCAATGCCGTAGACCTCCGCATTTTTGCGGATGAAGCGAACGGCTCTCGCCACCTCCAGCGCACCTTCCTCCTGCGTATAGGGAGACAGGCGGTAATCTACGATGAAGGTCTGAAAGCCCAGCTCTCGCAGTGCTGCGGCGGTGGGCAGCGAATCGGTGTAGTTGCCCCGAAACTGATAAGCGCCGCCCGCCATCAGCACCACCGCGCCTTTTGGCTTCACGCCCTCCCGGACGGGGATAGCGGTGACATAGGGGCGGAAGTTCCAGTCATCGAAATATCCGGTCATGTCCTGCGTAAATTTCGTCCTGGCGGGGACATTGCCTTCCTCCCAGAGATAGAGCACCTGAATGTTTGCAGGGTCTGCTGCCGTGTTCAGCACGGTGTTATTACCTACCGGTTCCGGCATCTTTTGCAGCATGGCTGTGCGGGAATAATCGGAAATCTTGCCGCTGCCGTAGTTGTATGCATCAGGAAAATCGTCCGGCGTGGCTACAGTGTCCGTAGAAGATCCGTCGCGCAGATCATCGATGGGGGTGGTGGAAGCAGAACTGCTTTCGTTTGGTTTCGTTGTCATAGCATCCTCAATAGCCGCAACGCCGTTTTCCAGCTCACCGCCGGGAGTCCCGACGGACTCCCGGCCACAGGCGGTCAGCGACACGACCATGAGAACTGCAAGCATTGCGGCGAAAACTCTGTTCCTACGCATTACAGACCCAGTCCATTGACCCAGGACTGCACATCATCACCGGAAACGCCGGAGGAGAACCGCTGGCCTTCCTGCCAGTCGCCGGTACCGGCCATGTCGGCCAGCAAACTGCCGCTCTGACCCATGCCGGAGGTGGAAGAAGTGGCAAAGGGGATGACGGTCTTGCCGGTGAAATCATTGTTTTTTACAAAGGTGTCCACGGGCCACGCTGCGATACCCCACCAGATGGGATAACCGATGAACACGGTGTCATAGGAATCCCAATCAGAAACCTCGGTGGTGGTCAGGGGCACATCCCGCAGGGACTCGTCGTCATGCTCCCGGCTGACGCGGCTGTCGGGGTTCGTCCAGTTCAGGTCCTCGCTGGTGTAGACTTCGGTGGGAACAATCTCAAAGAGGTCGGCACCGGCGGCCTCTGCAATATCCTTGGCCACCCGCTCGGTGTTACCGGAAGCGGAGTAGTAGACCACCAGTGTCTTGCCGGTCTCGGGCTGGGTCTCCGGCTCGGATTCTGCGGGAGCGGTCGAGGAGCTTTCGGACGGTTCGGTGGTGGGCTGTTCGGTCGGCGCAGAGGTTTCGGGCTGCGTGGTGGAAGATGCAGGCTTGTTGGCAGAGCCGCAGGCGGCAAGGCTAAGTACGAGCACGACGCTCAGCAGTAGTGCAGTCAGTTTTTTCATGATAAAATCATCCTTTCAATTCAATTTTAGTTTTATTTGCATTCGCAGAGAATGTCATATATTTCATCGTGGGTCAACTTTTTGCAGCAGCCGGGGGTGAGAACGGTAGAATCCGCGATGGCGCGAAAATCGGTGTCATCGGGGATACCCAGCTCCGCAAAGGTGGTGGGCAGTCCAATTTCCTTGATGAACGCAGCCAGCGCATCGATACCGGCAGCAGCCGTCTCCTCAATGCTGCCCTTGGGTGCGACACCCCAGACATTCTGCGCAAACCGTGCAAACCGCGCCGCGCCGGACTTGTAGATATGGCGGTACAGAACGGGGTGGATCACCGCCAGACCTGCACCGTGGTTGCAGTTGGTGTACGCGCCCAACTGGTGCTCCAGCATATGGCACTGGAAGTCCGTGACTTTTCCGATCTTCAGAACGCCGTTCTCTGCCATCGCGGACGCCCACGCCAGCTCACTGCGGGCATCGTAATTCTCCGGGTCGGTCAGCAGAACGCGGATGTTGCGGATGACGCTGCGCATGACGGCTTCGTTAATATCGTCGGACAGGTTGTTTTCATCCGGCTTGCCGAAGTAGGTTTCCATCGCGTGGCTCAGCGTGTCGAACGCGCCGGAAATAACCTGCTTCATGGGAACGGACAGCGTGTAGCTGGTGTCAAGGAACGCGAACTCCGCCTGTGCGCCCCACAGAGCGCCCTTGATTTTCTTTTCCTCGTGGGTGATGACGGCACCGTTATTCATCTCGCTGCCGGTACCGAACACCGTGACGATGGTGCCGAGGGGGATAAACTCCGTTGGGAATGTGTGCTTGGTGTTCTCCAGTTCCCAGATGTCCTCGTCCAGCTTCGCCTGCGCGGAGATGACCTTGCAGCAATCGGACACGCTGCCGCCGCCCACGGCGAGGATGAGGTCCACATGATTTTCCCGCGCCAGCTTTGCGCCCTCCTGCGCCTTGGCATAGGTGGGGTTGGACATGATGCGGTCGAACTCCACGACGCGCTTGCCGGCGGCGTTCAGAATGCCCATGATCTCATCATACACGCCATTGCGCTTGATCGAGCCGCCGCCGTAGGCCAGCATGACGGTTTCGCCGTAGTTCCCCAGCAGACTGCCGAGATACTCTTTCACACCGCCCTTGCCGAAATACACCTTGGTCTTGTTTTCAAAAATAAAGTTGTTCATATCAGGAGCTCCTTTCGCTTTTTCTGCCCCTATTATAAGAAAAGCGAGACTTCCTCGGAAGTCTCGCTTTGTTCATCAGTATATACCTTTGGGTTATAATCAGCCGTACAGTTCTTTTCTGACGGCCTTCGCCGCATCCAAAAAGCGCTGTACCGTCGGTGTCGGCTCCGGGGAATGGAGAATGCCATAGGGAATGCTGTAATTCCATTCCACTGGGATTACCTTCAGAAGCGGATGGACAGTTGCCCAACCGGGAATAGCCAGCAAAACGTCATTGGTGTTCTCACAGCGGTTGAACACATCCATGTTGTAAAAGTCGAAATCTACGATATGGATCTGCGGATGGTGCTGCCAGAGGTCATCTCGGAGTTGATCCACATAATGGCTCCAGCCGCGGTGCATCAGCAGCAGATTCTCCCCATAGAGGTCAGAAACTTGCAGCTTGTCTTTGTCCGCCAGCCGGTGGTGGATGGAGACTGCACAGCAGAAGCGCCCCCGCGTCAGCTCCAACCCGGCACAGCCCCGCAGGTGCAGCATGGTCTCATCAAAAATACCGCCTACTACATCAATGTTCTTTCCGAGATTTGCAAGGATCTCTCTCGCATTTTCCGGGGTGTTCTCAAAGGGGACGATCTGAAATTTGATGTCCGGGTGCAGAGTTTGAACTCTGGACCAGAGCTCCATCAGGAGTTGTGCCGGAGTCATGGGCGAGGAACCGATGCGGATGATATTCTCATCCTCCTGCATGGCGTTTTTTGCCCGAGTCACGGAGTCCCGGCAATACTGGATGATATATTTTGCATCCTGGTACATAGAGCGCCCAGCTTTTGTGAGTTGCAGCCCCCGGTGGCTGCGGTCGAAGAGCTTCACGCCGAGGGCTTCTTCTAAAAGATTGATTTGCTTGATGACAGCCGTGGGCGTGATGAAGCTTTCTTCGGCGGCTTTGTTGAAGCTGCCTGCATCCGCCACACGGAGAAAAGTCTCAAGTTGTGGGTTATACATGAAGCACCTCCTTTATTTTATAGCATTCCAAAATGTTTCAATGCCTCCGTAATGGCTCTTTCCTTTTCCGGTGGGCATTGTGGCTGCCTGGCATCCTCGGATTTCGGTTTATTATAGTTCTCGCGCTCAATAATGCCGTGTTTTTGCTTTACCTGAGCAATATAGAGACTGCTGACCTTCAAACCACTGCGTTCCAGAACATAATCCTTGATTTGCCCATAGGTTGCCCGTCCTCTTTTATCCTGCACCATTTCTTCCACATCCACATCAATGTTGATATGTGTTACCGGGTTTCTCAGAACTAAGAGACATACCGTCTCCACATGATGTGTCATCGGAAACATATCCACGGGCTGAACCGACATCGGGTAATAGCCTGCGGCGGCGAGTATTTTGCAGTCGCGGGCAAGCGTTGCGGGGTTGCAGGAGACATATGCGATGCGTTCGGCTCCGCTGTTTACAATTGCATCAAGAGCGGGCTTTTCCGCTCCGCGGCGCGGCGGATCGAGCAAAATCGCCGAGAAGCGTTTGCCTTCCGCAACGAGGCGGGGCAGGGCTGTTTCGGCATTCTCGCAGATGAATTCCGCGTTTTTGATGTTGTTGAGTTTTGCATTCCTACGGGCATCCTTAACGGCGGGCGGAACCGCTTCAATGCCCAGAACGGAGCGGGCGCGTTGAGCCAAAAGCAAGGAAATCGTGCCTATCCCGCAAAAAACATCCGCAACATCATCGTTTGCAGTCAGGTTCAATGCATTTGCGGCGGCAAGGTACAGCTTTTGCGTCTGTTCGGGGTTCACCTGCAAAAAGCTGTGCGCACCGACGTTGAATTTCAATCCGCAAACCGTTTCGGCAAGTTCCGCGCTGCCGAACAGCAGTTCGGTTTTGCTGCCGATACCCGGATCACGCGGGTTGCGGTTGATTCCGTGGATACAGGATGCAAGCGACGGCAGACCGCGTTTCAGCATTGAAACAAGCTCGTCCGAATGCGGAAGCGCGCCTGTTGTTACTATCGCAGCCATCGTTCCGCTCTCGGTTCTGCGCACCATAAGCTGCCTCAAAGTCCCGCTTTTTTGTTTTTCATCGAAAGCGCGGATGTCGAACAAATTCGCCCATTCGGCAACGATTCTTTTCGCCGTCATTGCCTCTTCGTTCTGAATCATGCATGTTTCAACGGGCACGAGTTTATGGCTTTTTTGTTCGTAATAGCCCGAAAGAACCTGCCGAAGGTTTTTCTTATTTGTCTTTTCGGCATTTGCAAACTGAAAAACGGCCTTGTTTCTGTAATGTTCGGGCTTGTCCGCGCCGATGCACGGAAGAATTTCAATCCCGCGAAAGCCTCCTATACGCTCCATTGCGCTGCGCACGGTTTCGCGCTTCATGCGGAGCTGCTCCGCATAGCTCATGTGAAGAATATCACAGCCCCCGCATTCGGCATAATGCGGGCAGGGCGGAATTACCCTTTCTGCCGACGGCCGAAGGATTTTTTGAAGTTTCGCTTCCGCAAACGAGGGTGCGGCTTTTTTTATTTCCGCTTCAACGGTTTCTCCGCAAATTGCGCCCGGCACGAATACAGCCATGCCGTTATGCCTTGCAATCCCCTGCCCCTCCGAACCGTACGCCGTGATTTCAAGCGTCACCGCCGAACCTGCCGACAGCTCCGAACGGTTATCCTCGGCGGTTATGCCGGCATTCATTCGTTTTCTGTTTAAATCCATGAATTTTTCTGTTTGCTTCCTTTTCCGTTCACTGAGCCGCACTCAGAATTTTGCCATAACCGAATTCAGGTCATAAAGTTTATCATCAAAGCAATCCCGCGTTGAAACAGCTTCCGCAAGCGGAACGCTGATAATGCGGTTGTCCCTTATGCCCACGGCGTATCCGAAGTTCTCTCGCAAATCGTTATTTTCCGCCGCTCTGCTTCCCGCACGGTCCGTTCCGCGCATATTCGCCTCGTCCGCAAGCAGTTCAACCGCACGCTGTCCCATTTTAGCGGCAAGCACTCTGTCGAACGCGGACGGGTTGCCGCCGCGCTGGATATAGCCAAGCACCGTCGCCTTTATCTCAACATCGGTGTATTTTCGAACGTATTCGCAGAAATCCTCCGCTTTGCCCGCGCCTTCGGCGATCATAACAATGCTTGTGAGCTGTCCGCGGAGTTTGTTTGCGGCAAGCCGGTTCGCCGCATCCGCCCATGAAAGAGGACGTTCCGGAACGAGAATTATGTCTGCCGCGCCTGCAACACCCGCCCAAAGTGCAATATCTCCGCATCTTCTTCCCATGACCTCGATAACGCCGACCCTGTCATGCGCACGCATCGTGTCGCGAATTTTATAAATCTCGTTCATAACATTGTTCACGGCTGTATCGAACCCAATGGTAAAATCCGTATACCCCATATCGTTATCGATCGTTCCCGGAATGCCGATGACGGGAATGCCGCGCTTGCCGAGAGCATCCGCACCTTTAAAGCTGCCGTCGCCGCCGATGACGATAAGCCCTTCAATTTCGTATGCACGCAGAACGGAAATTGCCTTTTCGATTCCACCCTCCGTTTTAAACTCCTCGCTCCGCGCCGTGCGAAGTATCGTTCCTCCCTTGTGCATTTTGCTTTCAACGTCGGCATGGGCAAGGTACCCGACTCTGCCTTCAATAAGGCCTTTGTAGCCGTGGTAAATGCCCATTACCTGCAAATCGATATCCACCCCGGTTTTGAAAACGGCGCGTATCGCCGCATTCATGCCCGGAGTGTCGCCTCCGCTTGTTAAAACTCCGATTCGTTTCATCTTTTGCCCCTTAATTGCTTATTTCGCCTTAATCTCAATATTATTTTTTGCGGACAATTTTTACATTCTCTTCCCCAAGCATACGCTTCAGTTCAAACAGCAGCTCCTCCGCACAGTTCACGCAGCAGTGGCGCGGCGCAAGCAAAACCTTTCCCGTTGCCGCATCGCGAAACAAAACCTCCGTGTTTCCGGGAAATCTGTGCAGCAGTTCAACAGCCGCGTTCCGAAGATGCAGCGCGTCGGAAAGAAAATTCAGCGCAAGTCGCTTTTCCCCCGCGTTTTTTGAACCCTTTTGCAGCGGAACAATTTCGTCAATCAATATTGAATTGTCCCTGTCCTCCCGCATGGAGAACCTGCCGCGGACCGCAACGCATTTATCGTTTGCGATAAGGGAAGCATACTTTTGGTAAATGCTCGGGAACGCCGCAATCTCAATGCTTCCGCTCATATCCTCCAGCACCGCATACGCCATCAACCCCGCGCCGGATTTGACCGCACGGGTTCTCAGGGAACCGATGATTCCTCCCGCCGTCACGGTTTGGTTATCATGTATTGCACCCGAGCCGTCCGCCTCCGCAAGCTCAATGCAGGGCGTTAATGCAGAAAGCGCAGCCTCATATTCCATGAGCGGATGCCCGCTGACATATACGCCGAGAACCTCCTTTTCGGCACGGAGCAGAATATCAAGCTCAAACTCCGTTTTCATATCGGCCTTATCCGCTTCGGAAACCGTGTTCATCATGCTTCCGCCGTCATCCCCGCCGAAATCAAAAAGCGAAAGCTGTCCCGTTTCAAGTCTTTTTCTTTCAGCGGCGGCCGCAGTGAACTCCTGTTCAAAATGAGCCGTCAGATATTTTCTCGAAACGCCGAAACAATCGAAACAGCCAGCCTTTATAAGCCCCTCCAGCAGGCGTTTGTTCAGCCCGTCGGAAGTTCTTCGGAGGAAATTCGAAAAATCCGAAAACGCTCCGCCGCGGCTCCGCTCCTCCAGCACATCGTTCATCGCTCCCTCCCCGACGTTGCGTATCGCGGCAAGGCCGAACCTTACAGCACCGTTTTCAACCGAAAAACGTGCCTCGCTGCGGTTTATATCCGGCGGAAGAATTCTTATTCCGTGCTTGCGGCAATAGTAAATATAGAACGAGACCCTGTCCGCCGCAGTAAGATAGCTGTTGATGAGCGCCGTCATGAACTCCGCAGGATACAGGCATTTGAGCAGCGCGGTTCGATAAGCAACCACCGCGTAGCACGCCGCATGAGCCTTGTTGAATGCATATGATGCAAAATCCATCATTTCATCAAAAATCTTCTCCGCCGCTTCCTTCGAAACGCCGCGCCGCAGTGCACCGTCAATTTTCACAACGCCGTCTTCCTCAACGCCGTAGATAAAGTTTTTGCGCTCCTGCGCCATAACATCGTGCTTTTTCTTGCTCATTGCGCGGCGGATAAGGTCACTCCTGCCGAGCGAATACCCCGCAAGGTCGCGGACAATCTGCATTACCTGCTCCTGATAGACCATGCAGCCGTAGGTTGCGTTCAAAATCGGCCGCAAAAGCTCCGTTTCGTATTTCACCGCTCCGGGATTCTGTTTGCACTCAATGTAGCGCGGAATCTGATCCATAGGACCCGGGCGATAGAGCGAAATGCCGGCGATAATGTCCTCAAGGCTTGTGGGCTTCATCTGCATCATGAAATGCGTCATTCCGCCCGACTCAAGCTGAAAAACTCCGACGGTGTCGCCCGAACTTATAAGGTCATATACGCATTTGTCGTCGTAATTGCAGTTGTCAAAGTCCGGAGGCGTTCCCCCGGACCGCTTTATGTATTCGCAGCAATAACGAATCACGGTCAGCGTCCGAAGCCCGAGAAAATCCATCTTCAGCATTCCGAGCTCTTCAAGCTCCGTCATTGTGAACTGCGTCGTGACGGCCTCATCATTGCGCTGAAGCGGAACAAGCTCCATCGTCGGAAGGGATGAAATAACAACACCTGCCGCATGAGTCGAAGTGTTTCTGGGAAGTCCCTCAACCTTCATTGCAAGCATCATGAGCCGCTTCACGCTGTCATCCGTTTCGCAAAGGTTCTTAAGCTCCGGAACAAGCTCCGCTGCGCGTGAAAGGGTGATATCCTTTTCCTGCGGGATGAGTTTTGCAATTCTGTCCACATCCTGGTAGGGAATGCGAAGCACCCTGCCGACGTCGCGAACGGCACCGCGTGCCGCCATCGTGCCGAAAGTCACTATCTGCGCAACATGATCGCTGCCGTATTTGTTTTTTACGTATTCAATGACTTCCTGACGCCGTTCGTAACAAAAGTCCACGTCAAAATCCGGCATACTGACGCGTTCGGGGTTCAGGAAACGTTCAAAAATCAGGTTGTAGCGAATCGGGTCTATGTCCGTGATGCCCATTGCATATGCTGCAATGCTTGCCGCGCCGCTGCCGCGTCCGGGTCCCACGGGTATGCCGTGCGTTTTTGCAAAGTGAATAAAGTCCCACACGATAAGGTAATAATCCACAAACCCCATCGAGATTATAACGTTCAGTTCGTATTCAAGCCTTTCGAGATGTTCCTTTGTCGGCTCACCGTAGCGGCGGCGCAGTCCGTCGGTGCAAAGCCGGCGCAGATACTGTTCGTTCGTCATGCCATCCGGCGCGGTGAAACCCGGCAGGTGCCGCTTGCCGAATTCGATCGTCAGGCTGCATTTTTGTGCCGCCTCGGCAGTGTTTCGAACCGCCTCCTCATAGCCGCTCATGCGGCGAAGCATCTCCTCTTCCGATTTGAGATAGAATTCATCCGCCTGCATCCGCATTCGGTTGGTTTCGTCCACAAAATGCCCCGTTTGAATGCAGAGCAGAACATCCTGCGCCTCCGCATCCTCCTTTCGGACATAGTGAATATCGTTTGTTGCAACAGTCTTTATGCCAAGTTCCTTTGCAAGCGCATCCAAACGCGGAAGAACTATAAGCTGCTCCGGAATTCCGTGATTCTGCAGCTCAATGTAAAAATCATCGCCGAACATACCCTGAAGGCGTTTTGCAAGGCGGCGCGCTTCATCGTATCTGTTCATCAGCAGAAGCTGCGGAATATCGCCCGCAAGACATGCCGAAAGGCATACAAGCCCCTCACAATGCTTTTCCAGCAAATTATAGTCAATGCGCGGCCGATAATAAAAACCGTCCACAAACGCAATTGAGGACAGTTTGATAAGGTTTTTGTACCCCGTTTCGTTTTTGCATAAAAGCACAAGGTGGCCGTTTTCTCTCGTGCCCTGTTTTTCGTAAATTGAATTCGGCGCAACATAGGTTTCCATGCCGATAATGGGCTTTATCCCCTGTTTCATGCACTCTTTATAAAATGCTATCGCGCCGTACATATTGCCGTGATCCGTTATCGCAAGCGAATCCATACCCAATTCCTTTGCACGCGAAACAAGCTCCCGTATCCGCGCCGCGCCGTCCAGCAGGCTGTATTCGGTGTGAACATGAAGATGCGTAAAACCCATTTTCTCCTCCTTTGTGCCGATGAACCTT
>OHBX01001176.1_pt1 | contig 10909 bp, 6 predicted proteins | sample 1577441 | NCBI WGS metagenome assembly OHBX01 (sample SAMEA3879561, study PRJEB24766) | human gut metagenome | biome: human-associated habitat; feature: feces | place: USA | collected 1985/1987 | reverse complement strand
TTTGCAGAAAAAGCGGGTTTTGCCGGAACCGGAGCCGCCCACCACAAGGATGTTCATGTTGCGCTGAGTGATGTAGCCGTCCATGCCAAGTCGGACGTGCTGCGTCAGGATGATGTTGGCTTCCTTATGCTGATGATTCATATACTTTCGATTCAATTCCTTCGGATCGCCCCATTTAGCGCTGCCGTATTCCTCGCCCGGTCGTCGGTTCTCCCGGCTGGAGTAGTAAAGTGCGACGCCACAGCCGTAGAGCAGCAGGCTCCCCAGCATACATTTCAGTGTGTAGGGCGTCCAGCCTATGGAAAAGGGGCGCTCCAGCACTTGGCTGAAACGCCCCATCCATTGAAAGAGGTTCATACCGTCCTCGTAGGCATAGGCGGCGATTGCCGCCAGCCAGAGGACCAACGGGGAAAGCGCCGCCCACACAGGGGCAGCGCTGCGAAAGTCATTCTGCCGCAAGGCTTAGTACCCCGTTTTGGGCAGCTTCACCGTTGTTTTGGTGTAGACGGTAGTGAGCCAGCGGGACACCGCCTGAATCCACTGCTCATTGTAAAGGCCACCCACATCCGCCACATTCACAACGCTGGCATTGTTGGCAAGACCGCTGCGGGCAGTGGCGTAGATATAAGGCGTTTCTACCTGTGCAAAGCCCGCCTTTACATTTCCGAACACGAACATGACTTCGGTAACACGCTCATTGGCGGCAAGGCCGAGGACAGCGGGGCGGGCGTCCAATACGTAAACCTTGCTTGTACTCAGGTTGTCCGCCAAAGTGCGGTAGTCCCCGGAGAGGTTGGTCTTATAGACCACCTTGTAGGAAAGCGGCTGATTGTAGCTGCCGGTGACGATTTTGCTCAGCGTCACCTGCGTGGGAAGCTGATCGCGCCAATAGAAGGAGTCGAGGGCAACGTTGGAGCTGTTCTTGATCTGTGAGAACACGTAGCGGATCGGCTGACCGGGGACAGCCTGCACAGGGCCGGTTTTCTTAATGGATACGCCGGTGGAAACGCTGGTATTCTGCACTTCAAAGGTGACGATCTGTCCGTTGAATTCCAGATAGGCGGTCATCACTGTGGGGTTAATGGAGTAATTCGCAGGCGCTTTGATCTCGCGGACGGTATAGCGGGACAACGGCAGCGTCTTGGAAATGGCGCGTCCGTTGCGGTCGGACTTGATGGTGTCCACCACATTACCCGCCTTGTCGTAAATCTCAAACACCGCGCCCTCCAGCAGTGTACCGGCAGGCAGGCCATTGGTCGCGTTATCGTCTGCGGATTTCTTGATGATCTGGATCTGACCGCACTCCGCGGTATTGCTCCACTCGATTTCTGTGGTGGAGCCGTAGCAGACATAGATCGTTTTCAGTTCAGGATCAAGCACATAACCGGGGGCGGCTTTGATCTCACGCAGATAATAGCGGCCATCCGCCAGCCCCTCGTCGGCGTAGATGTAGCCGTCCTGATCGGTCACGTACTCCCCGATGGGATTGTGATTGCTGTCGTAAAGCAGAAACACTGCGCCGTAAATGCCCTTGCCCGTGGCCTTGTCCACCTTGTGGAGCAAAATACGCGAGGATTTATGATTGGTGATCTCCAACGTGGCCGTCTGACCGTCCTTGACCTCAATACGGTGGGGCGTGGTATCCAGCAGGTAGCCGGACGCAGCCTCCAATTCCGTCACAGTGTACCAGCCGCTTTCAGCTTCGGGGAGATAGATAACACCGTCGCTGTCCGTTGTGTAGGTGCCGATGATCTCACCATTCATCTTGCGGATCTCGAACTTGACACCAGAAATACGCTTGCCGCTGTCTTTGTCGCTCTTGATGATCTGCAACCCGCCCACAGGCGTGTTGTAAAAATAAAGCGTCTGCGTGTCGTTGGGATTGACCACAACAGTCTGCGTGCGAGTGTTTTCATCAATGGTGTAACCGGGGATCGTTTTGATCTCTGTGACCACCACGGTGCCGGAAATACCGGAAATGGTGATTTTACCCGCCTTATCCGTCCGGTACAGGCCGGTGGAGGACAGCGTGCCGCCCTCGGCATCTACATACGAGCCATCTGCGTAGGTGATCTTAAACTCGACACCTTCCAGCGGCTCCTTTGTAACGGAGTCCTGCTTTACGATGATGAGATTGCCCTTGGGCTGGTTTCTGAACTCTACCATGACAATATCATTAGACTTGACCTTGACGGTCTGCGGGGTATCGTCAAGAATGTACCCCGCCTTCGCACGGGTTTCCTTGATGATAAGCGTGGTGCCGGGGGCAACATCCGTAATCGTGAATGTACCTGCGCTGTCCGTCACGAACTTGCCGTTGGCGTTGCCGATGAGATTGCCGTCGGAATCCGTGACAAGGAACTCCACGTCAGAGATGGGAGCGTTCGTCACAGCGTCCACCTTTTTCACAAGCACACCGCCCTTGGGCTGGTTGCGGAACTCCAGCGTCATGACGGCATTGCGCTTGATCTTGATGCTCTGCGGGGTATCGTCCAGAATATAGCCGTCTTTTGCCCGCACCTCTTTCGCGATGACTGTCATGCCGGGGGTCAGGTCATCAATGCGGACGGTTCCCGCGCTATCGGTCACATACTTTCCGTTGGCGTTGCCGATTACGCTGCCATCCGAATCGGTGATGAAGAACTCCACATCGGAAATGGGGGCACCGGTCACGGCGTCCTTTTTGACAATGAGCAGAGAACCCATCTTATCGTTGCCAAAGGTCACGGTAATCACGTCCTGATCCTTACCGGAGAGATAGACCGTTTCCGTGGCGTCGGTGATCACATACCCGTCCGGCGCGGAGATCTCTTCGCAGACATAAGTGCCTGCGGCGAGGCCCGTTAAAATGGCGGTTCCGTTTTGCGAGGTTTTGATCTCTCCAACCACGGTACCGCCTGTGCCGGAGGTGCCGCCAAGGTAGCGGATGCGGAACCATGCACCCTCCAACGGCTGGCCGCTCTCGCTGTCCACCTTGCGGATGATGATGGCGGAAAGAGGCGTGTTCTCGAAGGTCAGGACTTTGCTCTCGCCACCGGAAATGAAGCATTCCTGCGTGGCAGGCTCCTTGATGGCGTACCCGGACGCCGGCTCCAATTCCGTCACCTTGTACCAGCCATCCTTGATCTCAGGGAGAATGATTTTTCCGCTTGCGTCAGAAAAGTAAGTGCCGAGGTCATTGAGCTCGCCGGTGTCGGTATGGTTGCTACCATACCAGATCTGGAACTTAGCGCCCTTGATGGGATCGCCGGTGACACTGTCCACCTTGCGAATCTCCAAGTTGGGCTTGAGCGCGTTGAAGAAGGTGACGGTAGAGGTTTCGCCGGGCTTCAACGCCACTTCCTGCGGGATGGGGCAGAGAATGACATGGTTTGGAACATTGATCTCCGTTACTTTGAATGTGCCAACAGGAACAGAGTCGAGGAAAATCCGCCCATGGTTATCGGTGGTGGCGCTGGTAGAAAAGCTGCCGTCGATCTGCTCGATGCGGTAGGTCACGCCCTCGATAGGCTCTCCGTTGGCGATGTTCTTCTTGATAATTTCAAGACCGGGCTTTTCATAGTCAACGAAAGTGACCTCGGAGGTTTTGCCGGGGCGCAGCGCCACGGTCTGCTCGGTATTGGTTACGATGTACGGCTCGGGAACGGATTCCTCACGCACAACATAGACACCGGCAGGAATGGCCGGGAGCGTTGCGGAGCCGTCCGTCCCGGTCGTGACGGAGGTGGAATAGCTGCCGGTCACGGACTTAATGGAAAACACCGTGCCGGCAATCGGTTTGCCGCTCATGGCATCCCGCTTGGTGATCTTCATATCGGGCAGTGCGTAATTTTCGGCAGTGACCGTGTACTGCTTATCGCCATCTGTGGTATCCACATAGACGCTGATGGGGGTAGGATCGGTGCAGTACCCGGCCGGAGCCTCCGTTTCTACGAAGCTCCACAAGCCCTTGGTGACATCGTTGACCTCGATGATGCCGCCGTTTGCCGTTACATCGCTGCCCACGATCTGACCGTCCCGGTAAATCAGAAAGCGGGCACCATCTAAACCACGGGTGGTTCCTGCGGCAACCTTCTTCAGCGTAATATCGCCTGTACCCGCAGGGGGAATATCCGGTTCTCCCGGCTGCGCTTCAAGAGAGAGTTTTCTCGGCGCGTAATAGTTGAAAAAACTCTGGCGGCCCTTTACGCTGGACTTTGCCCACACTGCCCATTTTGCGGTGTCATCTTCAACAACCGTAGCAATGACGCCCTGTGCGGCGTACTCCTCGATCTGCTTCTGGAAGGCTGCGTCCTCCTTTGCTTTTTCGGCTAACATCCAGTCAATATAGCCGAGATAGGTTTCATAGGTATCCGCGTTGGCGTAACCGCCACCGTCAATATCTCCATCGCCCTCACCCTTAAAGGTCTGGTGATCCCACACATAGGTCTGTGCTGCCATAAACAGGCTGCCGGGGATGTCACCCTTATAGTCCGAAATGAACGTCATCATCCATTTGAAGTTTTCAAGCTGCTGGGCATCCAGTTCACCCATGCCGCTCTGCGCCAGCGCTGTTTTCAGGACAGCGTCCGCGTCCGCGCCGGTGGCGGATGTATAGGTGTAAGAGTTGAGGAACGACGGAGTACCCCAGCGGTAGCCATAGCCGCGATCCATGCAGTAGAGCATTTTCCCCGCTGCCATGGGCGGCTTATAGCTGTACGGCGTTCCGTCATGGAGCAGGCGGGTCGTCCAGTAATTTGTGTTGCTGGTGGGCTTGATGCCGGTACCGGTGCTGGACGCCGCCAATGCCGAGGTAGGCAGCAGACTCAGAACGGTCACCAGTACAAGCAGCAGTGATAAAAGTCTTGTTCGCATCTTTTTCAAGGTCTTTTCCTCCTTTTTCGCAAAAGATAAGCAGACCAAGTTTCCTCGGTCTGCTTGGTTGTGTTATGAAATTGTTCATCGTAATTGGACTTCCGTTAATGTCAACTGATTATGCGAAGTCACCCTTTTGCTGCGGGCGCATCCACCCATGTGACATTGTAGCCGTCCAATAAGAAAAGCTGAACGCAATACCAGTAGGGCTCGCCCATGACAGTGCCTTGTGAAACACCAACGCCGATCGCATGGTATCTCGTATTGAGCATATTTTTCAGATGTGCCGCGCTATTCTTCCACGCTTCAACTGCAAAGGACGGGAGCGAAGAATCTCGAATCTGCCATTCTCCGATCAAGTGAATATTTTCACCGATGTACGGGCAGTCCGTGACGGTGATATACTTTCTTCCGTCCGGCCTTGTGTGGGAGTAAACGCTGCTGGCAGCCATCTCATCTGCCCGTACCTGCGCCGCCTGCATGAGCTTGTCGTTGACAGTCAGCGCGGCAACACCTTTTTCGCGGCGCAGAGCGTTGGTTCGGTCAATGATGTCCTGCTTGGCCGCAGCAGCATCGAAGGGCTCTGCTGTTTCCTGCACGGCGGCTGCGTCCGATGTTCCATTGGCAGAGAGATTTGGCTGTGCAGTTTCGGACAATTTCACGTCATAACCAAGCCTTGCCAACGTGTGGCAGATCAGCACCGCCATATTTCCGCGGGTAATCTCGGCGTCCGCAACAGTTTCTTCCGCAGCAAGTCCCAACTGAACGGCAGTCCGGCAGGCAGACTGATAATCCCACTCAGCGTCAACATCATTCAAACACCGCAGCATCACCGTGCAGGCTGCCGCAGAAGTAACAGGGTCATTGGAGCCGTAGCGTCCATTGCCATACCCTGCAACCAGATCATTTGCGGCGCAGTAGCCCACATAGCCTTTTGCCCATTCCGGAACGTCCGTAAAGCTGCATAGGCTGCGGTAAAAGGTGCTGTCCCTTTCAAATTGTTCAGGATCTGCGACAACTCGGGTGAGCATCGCCGCCATCTGCGCCCGTGTCAGCCCCTGCTCCAGCATCATGTCGCCGGACTCGTTGCCCAGCATAATGCCGGCTTCACGCAGGTAAGCGGCAGCAGATTGCTGCTGCGGACTACTGTCGGCGGCAAAAGAAGTTACTGTTAAGGATAGTGCAGCAATTACAGCGAGGGAAATAACTCGGATCCGCTTCAAATGATCACGCCCCTTTCCGGTAAAAGACGGTGGTTACACTTGCGGTCATGCGTCGGGTAGCTTCGTCAAAGGTGCATTGATCAAACTCGCAAATGCCCATCCGTTCTGCCTGTTCCGCGACTTCTGCGGGAAGGTCAACAGTGATGTCCATTTTGACCCGTATTTCGTCATCTTTCCTATTTGGTCTGAAATTCTGTACCAAACTGATACTTCCTTTTGATTAAGATTCTCCGGAGTGATTTGAGGATAATACAGAAGATTCAGGCTGTCAAAGGTTTATTTTAAATCCTTACGCCGATAAAACGGAGACACAACATTTTTTGCACAATTCCATCCGTTTTCCATCATTTCACCGAATTATCTGCACTGCTTGAACGCAAATTCTTTTTTCAGGCTGATTGGCAAGACAGGTGGTAAGCGTGATACGGTTGTCTGCTGTCGCCTGCAGATAACTCCAGTCGGAATTAGAGATGGTCTTTACCAAAACGACCTCATATGTGCGGGTGCCGTAGATTGTGGTATAGGTGATGGTGTCACCGATTTCCAGATCCTTGATGCTGCCGATGGTGTGCTTGGCGCCCCGGTTATGGCCGCACACGCCGATATTGCCGTCCCACGCTGAGGTGGAGCTGTAATGTCCCAGTCCCTTTTTCATGCTCTCGTTGGTTTCTCCTTCCAAGACCTTCATGTTGATGTCCAGGGAGGGAATTTTCAGGGTGCCGATGCTGCCGTCCTTTCGCTCCATATCTTTGGCGCTTGTATAAGCAGGCTCCTGATAGGACGGAATGACGGGTGTGACCGCTGGGATACCTACGCCACTATCCACACCGTAGATACCGGTAGCCGAACCGCCTACAGTCTGCTGTAGGCCGGGGAGTCGGAGCTTTTCCATGACGCCGGTTTGTGTGGTGCTGAGAACGCCGTAGGGAAGTTCGGGAATCTGATAATCCACAAGATTTTTGCTGCCGTAATGATACGCAGTACCGTAGGTGTCCTCATAAGAGGTTGAAGGGTAATAGTCGGTGTCTGCGGCTGTGTCAAAGGTATAGTCCGCGGCAAAAGCGCAAATAGAAAGGGATGCTGTTGCTGTCGCTGTCAATGCCATGCAGACCAGTTTCTGAAAGAGTTTCATGTTTTTACACCTCCTGATCTTCTTCGTTTTCCTCTGTTTCATCCGCTTCACATTCTGCTTTCACTACGGCCTTTCGGCGGCATACAAGCAGCGTGCCGCCAACAGCGGCGCAAATCAGAACGATTCCACCTAAGATCCAAGGAAAGTGATCCGCAAAAAACGCTCCGACCTGAGCGGCAGCCGCGCCCTTGTGGTTCACTTCTGTCCCGATATAGGTCAGAACATAAGTAACACTTTCAACACCCTCGTGGGTCACATCGCCAACATACTCCGCTGTTGTAACATAGCCTGTAGCCGCCTGATAGGACGCTTTCGCAGAGTAGGTAGCAACAGCCTGATATTGAGAGGGCATCAGCGCCTCACCCACAAGATCGGTGCCGGTGACCTGCCACTCCACATTGGCAAGGCTCAGGGTTCTGCCGTTCTTGATGGTTGTCGCGGGGACATAGGACATATCGTTGCGGTCAAGCTGTCCGATGGTTTTGGTTTCCGTCACCGTGTAGTTTTTCGTAGCATAGCCGGCGGCTACGGTATTGAGACTGGTGTGGTCCAATGCGAGGGTACCCTGAAATCTGCCGTCATCATATTCGATGGTGGGCTTAAGCTGCTCCAGAATCAGAGCAAGGTCATCTTTCGTTGTTTCAACGGTGATAACCTCGGTATGAATCCGCTTTTCTTCCACGGGATTCTCACTTTTTACAATGTCCGCAAAGGTGTAGAGATACCCTTCCAGCTCAAAGGGCTCCTCAATTAGTGCCGCAGGGTCCTGCTCAGGGGATACTGTAAAGGTTTTGATCGCTTGCTGACTACCGTTGAGGTTTTGAACCACTGTGTCCGTAGGCACCTCCAACGCAAAGGCATTGGAGGTAAGAACCAGCATCAGCAGCACGCAGGATATTACTCTTTTCATGTTTGGGAGAGCCTCCTTCTCAAATAATTTTTGTGATGCGCATTCCTGCCATACGGTCAGGCGGTATGCCGGATACCTGCTTCATGACGCTTTCTCCTCCTTGATCTTGTATTCTACCGCGCGCTCCGGATGTTCCCGCAGCGCGTCAAGTATTCTGATAGACTGCTCCAGCGCCTGCATTGTATCCCGCTTCTGACGCTTCACAAAGCCATGCAAAAGCAGAACATCTCCATTGGGAAGCGTGCAGAAAATGATGCGTATGAGCACTTTGCTCTTCACCCGCAGCTCCCAGAGATCCCGATAGCGCTCGATTGAAAATCGCTTGAAATGCGGTTCTTTCATTTCCGGCTTTTCGAGCTGGGTCAGGAAATACAGCCGCAGGAGGATTTTTTCCCGCAGCCGCGGATCAAGCCCATCAATAAAATCGGCGAGCGGAGCGGACTTGCTTGTTGGCTGATAGATTAGGATTCCCTTCATGGCTCCGTCACCTCCATTGCCTTGCTCAGCTTCTTCAGATGGCAGATAAAACGCTCTGCAAAGTCCCCGGCAAGCTCCGAATCACCGCTGATCCACCAAATTGGATTGGGAAGCGGCTGAGAGAGCGCGTCGTATTGCAGGCAGATCAATAGGAACTTTTGCCGTGGTTCGGCCTGCTCCGCGGCTTCATATACTCTCCGAAGGATCTCTGTGATCTCACAAGAATTCTGGCAAGTGTCGCACAAGTCATCAAACAATAAGCCGGAATAGGCGCGGCTCAAGGCGTTCAATGTGGCTTCGTCCACACTTCCATCTATCCTCAGAAGGCCCATACGGTGCAAACGGGCCTTCGCCCCATCGTCAAACGGATTTTGCGGTCGTGTTTTGTGGAACTGTATATTCATTTCTTTCATCTTGTACCTCACAATGGGATAGAAAAAGGCCCGGCACCTTGCGGTGTCGAGCCTTCTGGCATAAGTCTTATTATTCTTTGTCATCTGCTTCGGCTTGCGCCGGCAGCGCGGCAGCTTCTTCGATCATGCCCACAACCAAGGTGTTCATCTGTGCGGCGTTCTGCGCAGTAATAACCGGAGCGCCGGTGCGCTCCTCAAGAGCCTTTCGCGCTACGCCGGCAACCTCACCGCCCTGGCGGGCGACCTCCATACTGCCGGAAAAGCCTTCCGGCCTGGAGGCTTTGGAAATATCACGGGTGGATGCCTCGGCCAGCATGGTCAAGACTAATTCAGTATCACTCATATTGTCCCGCAGGTTTTCCTTTTTCAGCCCCTTGAGATTCTTGTACTGCCGCGTGGTCATGCCGGACCATGTGCGGGTGATCTCATCAGTCAGAATCGCAAATTCACGACCCTTTTCCACGCCGCGCTTCTGCCACTCATCGGTAAGCTCATTCCGAATGCGGATGGAGAGCAGCCTCTGATGAACCCAATCAGGGTCATACCCCTTTTTCAGATAAGTTTCCAACGCACGGTCGATGGCCTGTTCCGGATCAATAGTCTCCTCAATGCGTTCCCTGCCGACCTCTGCCAGCCAACGTTTCACCGGTTCCGCACGGGGGGAAGGGATAGACTGAATAACGCGGAGAAGCTGCTCGGTTGTGGCAGCGTCGGTCTTATAGTTCTTTCCATCCGACGATTTCATTTTCAGTTGTACGATATTTTCGTACAACTGAGTTGCTCCCTCAGACTTCAACTTGCGCTTTAAGTCACTCCAATATCTGCGAGGGTTCTCGCTTCCAGTCAGTACATGGATTACATCGACAACAGAGAAGTACCACTCCTCTTGTTCTTCATTCCAAGCCGTGCGAATGGGTTGATTTTCAAAGAGCTGAATTTTATTCTGTTCGCTCATAGCGTTGCTATCCTTTCTCTTTCTTTTTTCGATTATACATCAGCCAATTCGCTGCCGCAAGAACTCCAGAAACAGCTCTTCTAAATCTTCATCGCCGTTCAGTTTGTCCAGATAAGGTGCAAATTTCCTACGGTCAAAGGCGATTTTCTTAGGTGGTGCAGCGCGGCGCATTTCCTCGTCTGCCCGTGCCTGCCGCCAAGCCGCGTAAATGTCTTGATGCTCAGCGGATGGAGGTGGGCAGGTATGGGCGATCTTCTGTATGGTTGACTTATTGAGTACATATCCCTCAATGGTGCACATTTCTACAAATGCCCTTTGAGAGTCTGCTTCATAATCGGCAATAAGTTCCGCACAGGCAATCGGTAACTTGCGTGGACTGTTCTCCAAAATATCAGCAAGCGGCGGAATCAGTGCTGCCAGCTTGATGGCCTTGCGGATCTCATACTCCGTCACGCCGAAGAAATCTGCGACGATCTTGCGGGCATTGTACCTTTGGCGATTCTCGCCAAAGGTCTCGCCATTGCTATCTCCATCTAACTTTTGGCGAGAATCGCCAAAAGTTGTTGAGGATGGTGTTGCGTTCCGTTGCCCGTGGCGATTGTTCTCATCAAGCAACGCCCGATACGCTTTGCCACGTTCAATGATGGTGAGGTCCTGCCGCCGCAGGAGATTGGTGGCAACGGCAATGGAAATCGCTCTTGCGTCATCGGCCTCCACGACCTCCGCAGGAATTGTTGAGTGTCCGGTCAGCCGCCACGCTTCAGTACGATTGTGTCCGGCAAGGATCTCATACTGCTCACTATTCGGAATCGGACGAACAATAATGCGCTCGTAGATGCCCTGCTCGGCAAGCTGCTGAGAGAATGCACGGAGTTTTTCGGGCGGGTAGGGACGAAATCCAATGTCTGCCGTGCGAAAAGGGCAAAGGCTTTTGATCGGCAATTC
>OHBX01001164.1_pt1 | contig 11017 bp, 9 predicted proteins | sample 1577441 | NCBI WGS metagenome assembly OHBX01 (sample SAMEA3879561, study PRJEB24766) | human gut metagenome | biome: human-associated habitat; feature: feces | place: USA | collected 1985/1987 | reverse complement strand
TCGATTTTTTCTCCGACGCCGACGAATACCACGGGAATTTCCTGTTCAGCGGAAATCGCCATTACGACGCCGCCCTTTGCCGTGCCGTCGAGTTTTGTTAAGATTATGCCGTCGATGTCGATTGCTTCCGAGAAAATCTCGACCTGCGACAATGCGTTTTGTCCCGTCGTCGCGTCAAGCACGATATAGCTGCGATAATCGGCGTTCGGCAGTTCCCTGATGATGACCTTGTGGATTTTTTTGAGTTCGTCCATAAGGTTTTTCTTGTTGTGAAGACGTCCTGCGGTATCTACGAGAATAACGTCGTCGCCCCTGGCTTTTGCCGACGAAATCGCGTCAAACACAACGCTTGCGGGATCACTGCCTTCTTTATGTTTGATAATTCTGACGTTCGCGCGATCCGCCCATACTTCAAGTTGATCGGACGCCGCCGCCCTGAACGTGTCCGCGGCAGCCACAACGACGCTTTTCCCGATTGATTTGAAATAGTTTGCAAGTTTGCCGATTGCCGTCGTTTTTCCGACGCCGTTCACGCCTGCAAGCAAGATAACCAAAGGATAGTCATAGTCGGGAATGTCGTAGCTGATGCTGTCGACCATGATACGTTTCAAAAGATTTTTCGCCTTTTCGGTATCGGTGATTTTTTCGCGATAGACCTCGTCCTTGAACTCGTCAAGAATCTGTTCGGTTGCGGTCACGCCCATATCGGCGGTGAGCATCGCTTCTTCAAGTTCCTCATAAAAGTCGTCGTCAAGAGCGCGTCCAGAAAACGCCGCGAAAATCTTTTTGCCGATATTGTCTTTCGTCTTTTTAAGACCTTCTTTAAGTTTGCTGAAAAATCCCATATTATCAGTTCTCCTTCGTTGCGTACTTCAACGCTTCGGACAAGTTGACCGACAAAAGCGTCGATACGCCGCGCTCTTCCATGGATACGCCGAAAATGTTGTCCGCGATTTCCATCGTCGGTTTTCTGTGCGAAATGATGATGAATTGCGTGCGTTCCGAAAAATGTTTCAGATACTTTGCAAGCAATCCTGCGTTCGCGTCGTCCAGAGCGGTGTCGATTTCGTCCAGCACGCAGAACGGCATCGGACGCATCTTAATAATCGCAAATAAGATAGCGATTGCGATAAGCGTTTGCTCGCCGCCCGAATAGGACGAAATGTTGAGCATGCGTTTTCCCGGGGGTTGCGCGTAGATTTCGATGCCCGATTCCAGCGGATTTCCGTTGGGATTTTCCACGATTTCCAGTTTCGCGCGGCCACCGCCGAACAACGCCGTGAACGTTTCTTTGAAGTTTTCGTTGATTTCGTTGAAAGCGTCGGTGAATCTCGTCGTCATCTCGGTCGTCAGATCTTCGATGATTTTGATAAGGTCGGCTTTGCCTTTTTCGATGTCTTCGCATTGCGCCTTTTCGTTTTCAAAACGTTCCGACACTTCCTTATATTCTTCAATCGCGTGCGGGTTGACGTCGCCCAAAGCGTTAATCGACTTTTTCAGGCGGCTGATATTCTGTTGTGCGTCCTTGATTTCAAACTCTTCGTTCTTGAATTCAAGCGCGGTCTGATAAGTCAACTCGTACTCTTCCCAGATATGCTCGTGCAGATATTTGATTTCGTTGTTGGTTTGTTCCAACCTGTTTTCTTCCTTAAAGCGTTTTTCTTTAAGGTCGTTAATCGTTTTGTTGAGCGTATCGCGCTTGCCGTCGATAACGGAAATTTCCTCGTTCGTGGACGCTTTCGTCGCCTTGAACGCGTTGAGTTTCCCTTCGATATCCTCGATTTTTCTTCTGTCGTCCTCGCTGATAGCCTTGCGTTTTCCGGCGTCTTCGATCTGTTTCAGACTTGCGCGGTTGGTCGTGAGCGACGCGGATATATCGAGGAGCAGATTGCTGATGCTCTGACATTCCTTTTTGAGTCGCGAAATGTCAAGGTCGGTCTGGTCGATATCGGTCTTGGTTTTCGTCACGTCAAGGCGCACCGACATAAGTTTGTCGTTAAGTTCCGCCTGCAACTTTTTATTTTCGTCGGTAACGGATTTGGACTGCGCGTTTTCGGCGTCGGCGTTTTCGCGCTGAGCCTTGATGTCGCTTTCCATTTTGTCGGCAAGTTTCAACTTTTCTTCGGTGTCGCGGACAATGTCCGAAAGGCTTTGGATTTCATCGGCTTGCGCCTTGATTTCGCTTTCTGCCAACTGAATGCTTTCTTTGGATTTGTTAAACTTTTCTTCGGTGACGGAAAGCTGAATTTTAAGCGCGGAGATTTCCGCCTCGGTGTCTTTTATCGTCTTTTCGGCAAGGACTTTTTCGCGTTCCGCCTCGTTGCACATTTGAACGATATTGTCAAAATCGCGGCGCGCTTTGTCCAAATTCGCCTTAATTTCGGCGATTTCGCGGTCTTTTGCCAAAATATTTGCAACGTCGGGTTTCCTGCTGCCGCCCGTGATCGCACCGTGCGCGGCGATAAAGTCGCCGTCAAGCGTCACTATCTTGAATGTATAGCGATACATCTTGGAAATGCCGATTGCGGTGTCAAGGTTGTTCACGACAAGCGTGTTTCCGAGCATGCCGCGGATAACCCCTTCGAACCTGCTTTCGTATTCGATAAGGTCAGCGGCAAAGCCTATGACGCCGTGTTCTTTCAGCACGCGCATCTGGTCGGCGTCGGGTTTTCTGCCCCTGATGACGTTTATGGGCTGGAAAGTAACCTGTCCGTAACCCTTGCGTTTTAAGAAGTCGATGATATATTTTGCGTCTTCTTCGTCGTTCGTAACAATATTACGCAGCCCGTTGCCGAAAGCGACGTCCATTGCGACTTCCATGCCCTCGGGCGTTCTGATGATTTCCGCGACAAGCCCCTGCGACCTTCTTTTAAGTTCCGGATTAACCTTCATATCCGACATAAGAAGTTGAATCGCGCGGCCGAAACTGTCGTAACTTTCTTTCGCCTGCACCGCAAGCATATGCTTTGTTTCAAGCGCGGTGATGCGGTTTGTGAATTTATTTTTGTCTTCGTTGAAACTTTTGAGGGTTTCGACGTTGTCAAAGTATGCGTTATTCGCCTCGTTAAGCATCATATCCAGCGACGCGATTTTGTTTTTTGCGACGGTGATATTGCCTTCAAGCACGGAATTTGCGACGTATTCTTCGTCAAGCGACGCCTTTTTGTCCTTTAACGTGCCTTTCAAAAATTCAAGGCGTTTCGCACTCATATCGCGCTCTGCAATGTATTTTCCGAGGTTCGCCTTGATATTTCCCAGTTCTTCCGCGGTAAGCACAAGGTTTCTTTGCGAGATTTCCCTTGCTCTCTCGTCGTCGGAGAGTTTTTCGGTGACGGCGTTGTACTTTTCGGTAACGTCTTTGAGTTCCGCCTCCAACTTTTCAAGAGAGCCGGTTTTTACTTCCTTTTCGGTAACTTTATCGACAAGTTCCTTGGACTTCCCGTCAAGTTCTTCCTTTTTGATTTCTTCTTCCTGTTCCAAACGTTTGATTTCGTTGCTGACGGACAAGGCACGCTCTGCGTACAACTTACTTTCGCCCTCGGCAGTCGCAAGCCCGACGTTAAGTTTCAGAAGTTCCGCGTTCAGAACCGAAATTTCTTCGTCGATTTTTGCGATAATATCCTTATATTTCTCGTAATTAGTCTCGTTTTCCTGATATTCCTGTTCAAACTTCACGGTGTCCAGAATGATTTTTTGGAGTTTTTCCGTGATGGCGTCGACAACGGATTTGTTGTTTTCGTAACGATAAATAAAGTAATTGATTTCGGCGTCTTTAAGTTCCTGATAAAGAGCGTTGTACTTTTCGGTCGCGCGGGCTTGCTTTGCCAGCGGTTCAAGCCGAAGTTCCAGTTCGTGCAAAATGTCTTTTACGCGCGCAAGGCTTTCGTTGGCGCGGTCGAGTTTTCTTTCGGTCTCGTCCTTTTGCGCCTTGAAGTTGGCAATGCCCGCTGCTTCTTCAAAGATGCTGCGCCTGTCGATGGGTTTCGCCTGAATAATCTGCGCGACGCGTCCTTGCCCGACGATGCTGTAACCTTCGCGGCCGATACCGGTGTCGTGCAAAAGCGTGATGACGTCTTTAAGTCGGCATTTCTGCTTGTTGATAAAGTATTCGCCGACGCCGCTTCTGTCGATTTTTCGTCCTAAAACCACGTCGTCCGACTCGATCGGGAAAATGCGGTTTTTGTTGTCGAAATACAAGTTGACTTCGGCGTACGACAATGAACGGCGCGCTTCCGTACCCTTAAAAATAACGTCGGTCATCGACTTTCCGCGCATCGCCGAGGGGCGTTGATCGCCAAGAACCCATTTTACCGCTTCCGCAACGTTGGATTTGCCGCAGCCGTTCGGTCCGACGATGACGGTGATACCGTCCTGAAAAGTAATTTCCGTCTTGTCTGCAAAGGATTTGAACCCCTGCAATTCCATTTTTTGAAAACTCACAAAAAATCTCCTATATCTTGTGATACCTGATTATTATAACACAAAATATAGGAGATTGAAAAGTAATTTAAGTCCCTTAAATTATTTATTCGTTATCAATTTTTTGTACGCGACTTTCGCCGCCATTTGCTGGGCTTCTTTTTTGCTGCCGCCCGCGCCTTTGCCCATTTCTTCGCCGTCGATATAAACGATAAATTCAAACTTTTGTTTTTGCAGTGCGCTTTCGTCGTTCAGTGCGTCTTCGTATCTTACGGCAAGCGAGTGTTTCCCCGCAAACTCGTTGAGCATCGACTTATAATCGTAAAAATTATTGTTGTTGCATTCGCTAAGCCTGATTTTCGGTTCCAGAAATTTCAGAATGAAATTTTTTGCGTTTTTGATGCCGCCGTCGAGGTAAATGCTGCCGACAATCGACTCAAACAAGTCGCCCATCACCGACGAATTGCGGTTTATGCCCATTTTCGTCTCGGATTCGCCCATAATCAGAAACTCGTTAAGTCCTGTCTTTTTTATGGTTTCTGCAAGGGGTTTTTCGCTGACGATTGCCGCGCGCATACGGGTGAGTTGTCCCTCGTCAAACGACGGGTGTCGTTTCATCAACGCCTCGGCAATGACGAACGAAAGTATGCTGTCGCCCAAAAATTCAAGATTCTGATATGAACGTTTTGTACCCTTTTTTACGCCGCTATTGTGCGTAAAAGCGCGAATTAACAGGTTTTTGTCCTTAAATTTGTATCCGATGATGTCTTCGACTTCCGAAAAACTTTCAAGCATTTTCAACCTCGTAATCGGAAAGCGCGTCCCTTATCGCGCCGGTAATATCGCGCCGCGCAAGGTTTGCAGCCTGCAACAGCCCGACCGTAACCGAGCGAGCCTTGGAACTTCCGTGGATTTTCACAACGACTTTATTTGCGCCTAAGAATACCGCGCCGCCCTTTTCGTTGACGTCCATAGTATGTTTCAGTTTTCTGAGTGCGGGTTTCAATAAAAGCGCGCCGATTTTCGCGCGGAGTCCGCCGGCGGTAATATTGTCTTTCAGCATTTTGAAAATGGAAAGTCCCGCGCCTTCCAGGCTTTTCAAAGCGATATTTCCGTTGAATCCGTCCGCAACGATGACGTCGTATTTGCCGGAAATAATATCCCGCGCTTCCATATTGCCGAGAAAGTTCAGTTTGCTGTCTTTAAGCAACAAAAATGCCTCGTGATTGAGTTCCGTGCCTTTTTTGTCTTCCGTGCCGTTTGACAAAAGCGCGACTCTCGGTTTTTCTATGCCGTATAACTTATTCATATAAATCGAACCCATCAATGCGAAATGCAAAAGATTGACGGGCCCGTCGTGATTTTGTAATACGCGTCCGCCATAATCGCAAAATGCAAAAGGTTTTGCGGCTTGCAGTCTACGTTCGCGCCGCAATCGCACAGCACCACGCCTTCGTTATTGCCGTCGACGGTCGGAAGCAACGCCGCCATTGCGGGACGGGATATCCCTTTGATTCTTCCGATTTTCAGAAACGCGCCGGTAAGCAACGCGCCCGTCGAGCCTGCCGACACGATGCCGCCGATATCGTCGCGGTTTTTCAGCGCGTCAAAGGCTTTCACCATACTGCTTTCGGTTTTTTTGCGGATTGCGTCGGTGGGTACGTCGTCGTTCGTAACGACGTCTTGCGCGTCGATGATTTCGATGCGGTCGGAATTTCTCGTGACAAGCGTTTTCAGAACGTCTTCCTTTCCCGTAAGCACGAGAGAAAGATCAAGGTCGTTGTCAAGTGCGTCAAGCGCGCCTTTTACTATTTCTTCCGGGGCGTTGTCGCCGCCGTAACAATCAAGTACGATTTTTGTCATAAATACCCTTGTTTTTCTTAATTTATCAATTAAAAACAGTATATCATATTCAAAATGCGTAAGCAAGCGATTTATTATATGCAAGACCTTCGCGTGCGTTTACGACGTTTTTCGACAATATTCATTTTTCCGGTAAAAAAATAACCCTGCATATGCAGGGTCGTTTTTGTTTTTAATTAAGCGTTCAATGCTGCTTTCGCTTTTTCGCAAAGAGCGGTGAAAGCGGGCGCGTCGTTGACGGCGATGTCTGCAAGAACCTTACGGTTAAGGTCGATACCTGCGACTTTCAAACCGTGAATGAGCGTGCTGTAAGACATATCGTTCATACGAGCGGCTGCATTGATACGAGCAATCCAAAGTTTGCGGAAATCGCGTTTTTTGGCTTTACGTCCGACGTAAGCGTAGTTTTGCGATTTCATAACAGCCTGGCGAGCTACGCGGTAAAGTTTGGACTTGCCGCCCCAGTAGCCTTTGGCTTGTTTCAAGATTTTTCTGCGTTTTTTAACGGCGTTGACGCCTCTTTTAATTCTCATATTCTATACCTCCGACTTAGTACGGCAATTGACGTTTGATGTTGTTGGCGACTTGTCCTTCAAGGTAGTAACCTTTTCTCAAATTGCGCTTTCTTTTGGTGCTTTTCTTTGTTAAGATGTGCCTTCTGCCCATTTTGCTGCTTTTAACCTTACCGGATTTGGTAACGGTAAAACGCTTGGCGACAGTAGTTCTGGTTTTTTGTTTAGGCATATTTCTGTCCTCCAATGATTATATAAAGTTATTACTTTTTGTTGTTGACGGGACTTATCGTCGCGGAGATGATACGTCCTTCGAGTTTGGCGGGTTTATCCACCTTGTAACTGCCTTCTTCCAGCATTTGCAGGAATTCGGAAACGACTTCGAAAGCGAGGTCGGAATGTTGCATTTGTCTGCCTTTTAAGCGCAAAGCGATTTTGATTTTGTTGCCTTTTGACAAAAACTTTGCGGTCTGGTTGGCTTTCGTTTTCATATCCCCGACGTCGATTGTCGCCGAAAGTTGAATTTCTTTAAGTTCGACAACGCTTTGTTTTTTGCTGTCCTCTTTTTCGCGCTTTTTCTGGTCGAAAAGATATTTTCCGTAATCGATAATTTTGCACACGGGCGGAACGGCAGTCGGTGAAATTTTCACAAGGTCAAGACCCTGGTCGGCTGCGAGTTCAAGAGCGCTTCTGCTGGACATAATGCCAAGCATCTCGCCGTTTGAGCCGATAACCCTGATTTCAGGATCGCGGATTTGCTCGTTAATTTGCGTGGATTTATCCGGTTTTATAAAATTATCCTCCTTGCGCCAAGCGCATTATAATGCAAAAAAAGGTAGTTTCCGCAAACAGAAACTACCCTTACAAAAGATTGACTTTTTAGTAAGAACCGGTGAGCCTGATTGCTGTCGGTGAGAAAGGTAATTTCTACTTGCGGACTAATAATATCAATATTATATTTTATTGTCAAGCAATTTTGAACTTATTTATCCAAAATTTCCAGAAGTTTAAGGTCGATTTTGGTCTTGTCGCCCTCTTTCATAACCTTGATGACTTCCGCTTTTACTCTGTCGCCGATGTTCACGACGTCTTCAACCTTTTCGACGCGCTTGTCGGCAAGTTTCGAAATGTGAATCATGCCGTCTTTGCCGGGAGCGATGTTGACGAATGCGCCGAATTGAAGGATACGTACGACGGGACCTTCAAACACGTCGCCGACCTCGGGATCTTTCGCGATTGCAAGGACGATTGCCTTTGCGCGTTCTGCGCGGTCGATGTCTTCGCAAGCGATAAATACCATTCCGTCGTCGCTGATGTCGATTTTGACGCCGGTTTCGTCGATGATCTTGTTGATGACTTTTCCGCCGGATCCGATGACGTCTTTAATCTTGTCGGGATCGATGTTGAAGCGGATAATCTTGGGCGCGTATTTCGAAAGTTCTTTCTTCGGTTCCGCGATGCATTCCGCCATCTTGTTAAGGATGAAGAGCCTGCCCTGACGAGCCTGTTCCAAAGCGGTGCGAAGGATTTCTTCGTTGATGCCCTTAATCTTGATATCCATCTGGATTGCGGTGATACCGTCTTTCGTGCCGGCAACCTTGAAGTCCATGTCGCCAAGGAAGTCTTCAAGTCCCTGAATATCGCTCATGATAGCGACTCTGCCGGTTTCGTCGTCCTTGATAAGTCCCATTGCGATACCTGCGACGGGAGCCTTAATAGGTACGCCTGCGTCTTCAAGAGCCATCGTGCTGCCGCATACGCTCGCCATAGAAGTCGAGCCGTTGCTGCTCAGAATGTCCGATACCGTACGGATTGCATACGGGAATTCGAGTTCGTCGGGAAGGACGGGTTCAAGCGCGCGTTCTGCAAGTGCGCCGTGTCCGATTTCGCGACGTCCGGGCGATTTTGCGGGTTTCGCTTCGCCGGTCGAATACGGGGGCATGTTGTAGTGATGCATATATCTCTTGTAATTGTCGTCGTCAAGACCTTCGAGTTTCTGCACTTCGGAAATCGTGCCGAGCGTGCAAGTCGTCAAAGCCTGGGTTTGTCCGCGGGTGAATACCGCGCTGCCGTGAACTCTCGGCAAAATGCCGTGTTCGCACCAGATAGGACGAATTTCGGTGAGCGAACGACCATCGGGACGAATACCTTTGTCAAGGATTTTCGCGCGGACTTTGACTTTCTTCAAAGCGTAAAGCGCGTCGCCGACAGAACTTAAATCGTCGGGGAAAATGTCTGCGAAGTGTTCAATCGCTTCTTTGTTAAGAGCGTCGTCGCGGGCTTCGCGTTCGGTACGGTCAAACGTATCGAGGACGTAATCCATCTTTTTGTCTGCCCACTCGAAAACAGCCGCTTTGACTTCGTCGCTGGGGAGATAGAGATGAACTTCCTGTTTTGCTTTTCCGCACGCTTCCTGAATACCTTCGATCCAGGTGATGATTTTCTTGATTTCTTCGTGGCCGAACAGGATTGCGTCAAGCATTTCTTTTTCGGAAATGATGTTTGCGCCCGCCTCGACCATCATGATTGCGTCTTTCGTACCCGCAAGGCTCAGATGAAGTTTGCTCTTTTCGCGTTCCGCGGGCGTGGGGTTGATGATATATTTGCCGTCAACGTATCCGACGACGACCGACGCCGTGGGGCCTGCGAAAGGAATGTCGGAAATGCTGAGCGCGATCGAGCTGCCAAGCATGCCGAATACCTCGGGCGGGATTTCTTTGTCAACCGAAAGCGCGGTTGCGACGACTGCGACGTCGTTCAAGCAGCCCTTCGGGAACAAGGGACGAATGGGACGGTCGATAAGACGCGACGTAAGTATCGCCTTATCGGAAGGTCTGCCTTCTCTCTTTTTGAAGCCGCCGGGGATTTTGCCCACTGCGAACATTTTTTCTTCGAAGTCAACGCCGAGAGGGAAAAAGTCGATTCCGTCACGGGGTGTTTTTGCCATCGTAGCATTGGTAAGGACGACGGTTTCGCCGCATCTTATGAGACAACTGCCGTTTGCCTGACCGCAGTACGCGCCGATTTCAACGGAGACTTCGCGTCCGCCGATTTCGGTTTTGAAAATTTTTCTTTCCATATACTCTGTCCTCCAAAGACTTCCGCAATTCCCGCAAGAAGTCCAAATTTACGTTTTTAATGTTTTTTTTCAAAAAAAACGGGGCGCAAAAGCACGCCCCGAAAAAATTACTTTCTGAGTTCCAACTTCTTAACGATAGCGCGGTATCTTTCGATGTCTTTGCTTTTAAGATAGTTGAGCATATTGCGGCGTTGACCGACCATCATCAACAAACCTTTGCGGCTGTGGTGGTCTTTCTTGTGCGTCGCGAGATGCGCGGTGAGTTCGTTGATACGAGCGGTGAGAAGCGCGATTTGTACTTCGGGTGAACCGGTGTCGCCTTCCGACCTTGCGTTGTCCAAAATAATTTTTTGTTTGGTTTCCTTATCCATTGTTTTGCCTCCTTCGGTGGATAAATAATTCGCCTTAGGCAAAGTATATCTGCGGAGATTTAGATAAACGTTGCGAAAGGTACGAGAAGAATATTATCATAAAAATAATTTTATGTAAACCGAAAACGCCTACTTTTTCCAAAAATTTTCGTGTCTTTCCCTTAAAGTTTCGGCGCGTTCGATATATCCTTTCACGTCTTTGACGTCGGCAAGACGCTCGATGCGGTTTTCTTCCCTGAAAAGCCGTTTTGAAATCGCGCCCGCGCCCGCCGCAAGGATATTGCAGTTTTCTTCCATAATATCGACGTTGTAAACGCACTCGGTACCGGGCTTTGCGTAGCCGCTGTTTTCAAGGTTTCCGGTGTTGTACTTCTGACGATACATATAATACGGTTCGTAACCCGCGTCCGTCAGCGCGCTTACCGAATAATCGATCATTTTTTCGGCGTCTTTGAGATTAAGCGGTTCGTAATGCGATTCGGTCAGGACGCTACCGCGTTTCAGACTTAAATTGTGCACCGTGATGTTTTCGGGATTAAGGCTTATCGCCTTATCGACGGAATATTTGAAATCGTCAAAGTTTTCCCCGGGGAGCGTCGCGATTAAATCCATATTTACGATAAAATCGTAATTTTTCGCAAGGTCGTACGCCCTTAACGTGTCTTCGACGGTGTGCGCCCGTCCGATAAGTTTCAGCGTTTTGTCGTGGAAAGTCTGCGGATTTACGGAAATTCTCGTGACGGCGGTGTCCGCCATCATATCGAGGACTTCAC
>OHBX01001163.1_pt1 | contig 11018 bp, 10 predicted proteins | sample 1577441 | NCBI WGS metagenome assembly OHBX01 (sample SAMEA3879561, study PRJEB24766) | human gut metagenome | biome: human-associated habitat; feature: feces | place: USA | collected 1985/1987 | reverse complement strand
CAAAGTCCCTGATAGCTGTTCCCCGTGTCGATCAATACCACGTGTGTGCCCTGTTCATAATACTGCCTCGCCAAATGATTCATGAAGAATGACTTGCCGCTACCGGAGCCGCCCAATACGAATTTATTTCGGTTCGTGGTTACGCCACGTTTCATCGGCAGGTCGGAGATGTCCACGTGCAGCGGTTTTCCGCTGATACGGTCTGACATCTTCAGTCCGAAAGGTGAAACGGAGCTGCGGTAGTTCGTTTCTTCCACCCAGAAGCAGAGGGCCTGTTCGATGAACGTATAGAAGCTCTCCTCTGCCGGGAAGTCAGCGCCGTTTCCCGGCATTGCCGCCCAGTACAGCGTGGCGGCGTCCACCGTATTATGGCGTGGCTTGCACTCCATCAGGGCAAGCTGGCTTCCCACATCGTTGCGTATGCGTTTGAGTTCGTCCCGGTCGTCACTCCATGCCATGACGTTGCAGTGGCAGCGTACCGATACAAGCCCCTTGCTGTGGGCTTCGTTCAGGTACTCGTCTATCCACTCCTTGTTCACTTGGTTGGCACGGGAATAGCGGGAGAGTGATTGCATATTCCGGGCGGTCTGCTCGAAGTTCTTCAGGTTTTCGGCGTGGTCGTCTATGAAGATGAACTGGTTATAGACGTGGTTACACGACAACAGCACGCCCACCGGGGCGGCAAAACTTAACCTGCAATCGCTTCTGTCTGTGGACAGCTTCTCAAATCGGCAGTCCGTCCCGACCTTTCCGGGCAAATCTTCCACGTCCGAAAGCGTGTGCAGGCACAGTATATCGTCCCCGACCCGCATTTCTTCCGGGTACAGCCCGATGTCTTTCAGGCAAGTAGTGTCGGTTTGCGAGAGCGAGAAGTATTTCTCGATGATGCCCGCCTTTCCGTCCTGCCCGGTGATTTCCGATGCCGCCAGCCGGGTAAGGGTGACAAACCCGCTGTCGTTCATAATCCTTTCAAACTGCCCGACCGCTTCGATGAACTTTGCCGCCGCTTCCTTGTCGGCTATCTCCTGCGGTACAATCCTGCCCCGGCAGAGGGTGGAGAAGTCACTCTGTCGGCGGCTTCTTTCCCTTGTCGTTTTCGTCAGGAACAGGTAGCAGTAATGGTTCAGGAACGGGCGTTCATTGAAGTGCCGTTCAAAGGAGCGGCTTAAAAAACTAAGCTCGTCCCTTTCGGTGTCGGGCTGGTAGTTCTCCTTGATGAAGAAGTCCTGCTTGTGTACTATGGAGTAGTCGGGCAGCACCTTGATAGCCTTGTACCATGCCGAATGTATGGCTTCGTACTCGGCACTGGTGACGGTGAACAGTTCGGGCAGTTCCACCCTGAAAGCCACCGTTATGTCCGCATCCTTTGAAATGATGCAGCCGTTCTCCACCGCCAAAAGGGGAAATTTCCTTTCCAGCGTGGTAGCCTTTAACATATTCCTCATGTTCTTTCTTCCTTTCTTCTTTTGTAGTTGAACAGCCGGGGTATCGCCTTTCGGCTGATAATGAAGCGTGGGTGTCTTTTGCGTGCGGCTGCTTTCATCAGCCCGTGCGTGCCGTACTTGGCGTTGAGCCGGAACGTCTGCCACACGAGCAGCAGCGAAGCCGACACGATGAAACCGATACATAGCCACTGGTTCACGCCTGCCATGAACAGGACGATGAACGCCACGAAGACGGCAAGCAAGCCGCCTGCAAAAATGAAAAGGTACTGGCTTTTCAGCCCCTTGAACTCCACCGGCTTTCCGATACCCCTGTTTACCGGATATTCAGACATAGCCGCTGGTTTATAGGAAGAACGACCGCAGGATAGTGGCGGCGACAATCAGGAAGATACACGCCCCGAACCAACTGGCGGCGGTCTTTGAGGTATCGGGGTCGCCGCTTGAAAATTTGTTATATACTTTTACCCCGCCAATCAAGCCGCAGACCGCCCCGATTGCGTACACTAATTTTGTTCCGGGGTCGAAATACCCGGTGATTAGGTTCGTGGCTTCGGTGATGCCCGCCTGCCCGTTTCCTTGTGCGTAGGCACTTACCACGGCGGCAAGTATAGCCGCCGACAAGAAGATTTTCTTTCTCATTGTGATTTGTTTTTAATGCCGGGCGGCGGGTGGATAGTCCGCCTTTCCCGGCTGGTGAATAATTTGAAATTTTAGTGGTCGGGGATAGTCCCGTTTGTCTGTTTGGTTTTCAGGTTGCCAATCAACCGTAATCCCGTTGTTTCATGCTGTCAGGCTTATACATTATTATATTATAGGAAATCGTTCATGTCGAACGCTTCGTGTTCCTCGCTTGTATCGCCAGTTCCGGCAGGGACAGCAGCCGTAGCCAGTTCCGCTTCGTTGCGCCCCAGCAGTTCCGCTACCTTTGCCAGCCCGCCGTTGATGTTCTCCACCACCGCATCGTAGAGGTTCGTCCCCTCAATGCTTGCCAGTGTCCCGGCGGTTTGCCGTTTCTCCGCTTCGGTTGGGTTGTCGGCGTTCGCCGTGCGTACCGCTTCGCCCAGTTCGTCAAAGCTCACGCCCGTAGCCCGCCCGGTATCATCGTCACCGTCCATGTACCCGGCTATTTCCTCGTCCTCGTAGTCGGGTTCGTCATTCTCGTAACCGGGCGTTTCTTCCGCTTCGGGTGTTGCTTCCGAAATGTTTTCTTCCGACTGTTCGCCAGCTTGCGGCGCAAAAATAGTATCATTTCCAGCAGTTTGCGGGAGGTGTCCCGATTTGTCCTGCGCTGTCCCGATTAGTCCACTCTTGTATCGGCTTTCACCTACCAGCGTGTAACTTGAAACCTTATTTTGTGGAAGTGACACATCATCCGCTTTGCTCGTTGATGTCCGGCTGTCCGTGTAGCGATACCACAGCCACAGGGCGATATAGTACACCGCCAGCCCGGTAAGTATGCAATAGATTACCATAATCAGACAGGCTTTTGGAAGTGGCTTTCGTACAGGGTGTTTATCTCGTCTTGGTACTGCTCGAAGTGGCGCAGTAGAATGTTCTCCACGTAGCTGCTTACCGTCACCTTGCGCCCGCCTATCACCGTCACGATACGCATCAGCTTCTCGTGGGTGGTTCGGCTCACGTACAAGGGCTGTCGGTCTGCCAGTTCTACTTTCTGAAAGTAGGTTTCCCGGTAGTCGCCCGAACCGCCCTTGCGCTTGCGGTTTGTCGTTTTCTCCACCCGCACCGTTTCCGTCTGCTGTTCCTCTTGGGTAACTTGTGATGCAAGATTGGTATGTGGTGCATCATTCGGTTTATTATCTTCTTTACTGGGAACACCCTGCGAGATAAGCTCTTTCATGAAATCCTCGTCTATCTTCGGCATCCCGCCGCTTTGCTTTGCCATATCATTTTAATTTGATGTAGTACACTATTTCGGTTATCAGTTCTTCCAAGTTGCTTCCCCTTACCAGCGGGCGGCTGGCGGGAAAGAGCGTGGAGCGGAACACCGCCTTTTTATCTGCTACCAGTTCCTTTTTGTAGCGTTTGGTATCGGGGATAAAGGTTTTCATCAGCGGCAGTTCCAGTTCCTTAATGGTCTTGTCGTAGGCGGTGTAAAGGTCTGTTTTCTCCCTACCGTCCACCATGTTCCAAAAGAGGTACAGCCCGGCAAGTCGGCAGGCTTCATTCTTCACTAATAGCTTTTGGATAGCCATTGCGAACGACAGGCTGCTTTCCAGCACCACCTTGTCGGCGGAAATGGGGGTGAAAATGTAGTCCATGCCCGCAAGGGAGTTTATCACGCCCTCGCTGTTCACCGTGCCGGGCAGGTCGAAAAACACTATATCCGGCACGTGTCCGGCGGCTATATGTTCGTCAGCCGTTGCAATCGCCTTTTCAGGTGAACTGCACAATACCGGGTAGGCTTTCTTCCCCAGCCGGGTGAACTGTTCATACGCCATTCGCTTGTAATCTTCATCCGCCCCGACCTGCTCGGCATCCCGCTTTCGCATCCCGGCAATGGAGTGTTGCGGGTAGTCGCAATCGACCACCGCCACATCGTAGCCTTTGAGGTAATAGAGGTAACTCGCCGCCAGTACGGTAAAGGTGGTTTTGCCGACCCCGCCCTTTTGGGTGGAAAAGGCGACATAAAGGGGTGTTTTCTCGTTTTCCATATTGCTTTCGTTCATTATTGGTTGATAGATAGATTTATTTATTGCTTTCAATCATTCTTTCCATATTGCAATCTTGAAATATTGAAAGACTGTTTTATTTCAATCTTGTTTTCCAGCTTTCATTCTTTCTTGAAATATTGAAATCCTGCAATCACGTTTTATTGAAATCCTGCTTTCAATCATTCTTTCCTGATTGGAATATTTCTTTCAATCTTGCTTTCAATCTTGAAATCCGATGCAAAAAAAGGGAGAAAAAACGTCCCCTGAAAACCTTGTCCCGATTTGTCCTGCGCTGTCCCGTTTTGTCCACCAACCGCCTATTTTACAGCATTATAAATCACCGTTACTTTGCAGCGGAGTAACGAACCGCAGGGGGCGCAGGTGTAAAACAGGGCTGGTGAATGGCTGGGCTTACCGTTCCACGCTAACCCCAATCCGTCCGTGACGGATTTCGATTTTCGTCAGAAAATAGCAAGGTGTGTTTTGTAGCATACAAAACCGTTTTCCGTGCCTGAAAACGCCTTGCCCCTGTCGGGGGTAAAAATCACTCCGAAGTCGTAATTTTTTAATCCAAAGAAGCATGGAAACAAGAAGAACCAACAAGGGCGGTCGCCCCGCCCTCGCAGACCCGGCGAAGCATCGCCATGTCCTTTACCTGAACGACCGGGAGAATGCCCGCTTCCTCTCGCAATGGGAGCAGTCGGGCGTCACGAGCAAGTCCCGTTTCATCGCCGCCCGGCTGTTCGGCGAGCCGTTCCGGGTGGTGAAAGTGGACAAATCGGCAGTAGAATATTGCGCCCGGCTGACCGAATTTTACGCCCAGTTCCGGGCGGTTGCGGTCAATTACAACCAAGTGGTAAAGGCTCTGAATAGTAACTTTTCGGAGAAAAAGGCACTGGCTTTTCTCTATAAACTGGAGAAAGCGACCACCGAACTGGCTGTGTTGAACCGTCAGGTTATCGACCTGACAAACGAGTGCAGGGAACTATGGTTGCCAAAATAAGCACGGGCGGCAATATGTTCGGCGCACTGGCATACAACCAAAACAAAGTGGACAGCGAGGAAGCAAAGGTGCTTTTCTCCAACCGGATGCTGTTGGGCGAGGACGGGAATTTCTCTATCGGCGAGTGTATGCGCAGCTTTGAAATGCAGATGCCCGTCCAGCTATCCACCAAGAAGCCGATACTTCATATTTCCATAAATCCACACCCGGAAGACGTGCTTTCGGACAGCCAACTTTCTGACATCGCACGGGAGTATATGCGGAAATTGGGCTATGGCGACCAGCCTTATTTGGTGTACAAGCATACCGACATCGACCGCCACCATATCCACATCGTGGGGTTGCGGGTGGACGAGAACGGCAAGCCGCTGAATGACAAGTTCGAGCATCGGCGCAGCAAGCAAATCACCCGTGAACTGGAGCAGAAATACAACCTGCACCCGGCAGAACGAAAGGAACGTGCCGAACGCCCCGAACTTAAAAAGGTGGACTATGCCGCCGGGGACGTGAAGCACCAAATCGGCAATACCGTGAAAGCGGCTTGCTACGGCTACCGTTTCCAGTCGTTCGGGGAGTACAAGGCTTTGCTTGCCACCTATAATATATGTGCCGAGGAAGTCAAAGGCGAGGTAAACGGCAAACCCTATCAGGGCATTGTCTATTCCGCCATGAACGACAAGGGCGAAAAGGTGGGCAACCCGGTAAAGGCTTCCCGCATCGGCAAGTCGGTAGGTTATGAAGCGGTGCAGCGCAGAATGGAGAAATCGGGCGAAGCAATCAAGAATGGGAAACTGAAAGAGCGCACCCGGAAGATTGTAGCCGATGCCGTGAGGAATACCCGCAGCCGCAAGGAACTGGAGCGGGAACTAAAGAAGCAGGGCATTGACGTGGTATTTCGTCAGAACGACAGCGGGCGCATCTATGGCGTTACGTTCATCGACCACGACAGCCGGGTGGTGCTGAACGGTTCACGGTTGGGCAAGGAGTATTCGGCGAATGTGTTCAACGACCTGCATTCCGATGAAAGAAAAACGGATATACGGCAGGAACAATCCCCACATCAGGAACAGTCGGACTTCATGCCGAAAGCAGACATCGTTTCAGGTATAGCATCCGTGCTGGGTGCTTTCAGCGGTTTACTGGGTGGTGGTTCATCCGCTGGTGACGAGCCGCAGGACACCGCCCAAAAGAGAAAGAAGAAGAAAAAGAAGCGCACAAGGCGCATCGAATAACCAAAAAACATAACAATCATGCAACAAGAAGATGATTTAAGAGGGCTTGCAAGGGTCATGGACTTTATGCGGGCTGTCAGTATTCTATTCGTGGGAATAAACGTGTACTGGTTCTGTTACTCCACCCTGAAAGAGTGGGGAGTAACTTTTGAGGTGATAGACAAGATACTGTGGAAATTCCAGCGTACCACCGGGCTGTTCTCCTCTATCTTGTGGACGAAACTTTTCTCCGTGATGTTCCTCGCCCTGTCGTGTATCGGCACTAAGGGCGTGAAAGAGGAAAAGATAACGTGGACGAAGATACATTGCAGCCTTACAGTGGGTATGGTGCTGTTCTTCCTGAACTGGTGGCTGCTGGAACTTCCGCTGCCACATACGGCGGACACTGTGTTTTATATCGCCACGCTGTCGGCGGGCTATATCTGTATGCTCATGGCGGGCACATGGATGTCCCGGCTTTTGAAGAACAACCTTATGGAAGATGTCTTTAACATGGAGAACGAAAGTTTTCAGCAGGAAACAAGGCTTATCGAGAACGAGTATTCCGTAAACCTGCCGACCCAGTTCTATTATAACAAGAAATGGAATAACGGTTGGGTGAACGTGGTAAACCCGTTCCGTGCCAGTCTTGTACTGGGAACGCCGGGCAGCGGTAAGTCATACGCCGTGGTAAACAACTACATAAAACAGCAGATAGAGAAAGGTTTTGCACTCTATCTGTATGATTATAAGTTTGTGTGACGTGGAAAGTTACGCCAGTAGCTGTCTGTCAATCGTTCATCGATAGAGCAGACCTATTGTTTCACCAATAGTAGCCTACGAGCAGGTGCGCTTGTACAAGGGTATCAAGCTGCTCGGACAAGGTAGCCCTCCCGAAAGGGTAAGAATGAACCGTGAGGGAAATTCAAAGGTCGCAAGCATTATGCGGTTGGGGAGCTTGGCTCGGAAGGTATGGTCAACGTAAGTGAATTGCTAATAAACGTCGTTAAGTCGAACAAGCCTACTAATGCTATCAGGCTTGAACCAAAAGGTAAAATGGCTGGTTGTCCCTGTGAATTTTGGGGGCACGTGAACAATAGAGCCATCGGCGAAGAGGCAAGACCTAACCCATTCCCGGTACTGGTGTAAAACACGGTAAGCCCATATATCTCCCGTAAGGGTAGGAGAACCGCAAGGTAATCTGACGGATATGTGGGTAAAGGAGAACCGGAGAAAGCGAATGCCATCCCGTAATCGGGTGGATAGGGATTGAGCCGAAACCATGAATTGTTTTTGACAACATTATCCTACGTGAAAGCGGGCAGACTTCCGGTATGGTGACGTTTTACAAGATAACTTTTAGAACTTATGAAAGAAGAAAAGCAAATGTACGAAAACAAAAAATCGTGTGCGTCTTCTGACTGCAATGGTCGGACTTGGGAAAGCATAGACTGGAACAAGTACGAGCAGGCAGTCAATAAGCTGCAAGCGCGTATTGTAAAAGCTCAGAAAGCAGGTAAGTTCGGCAAGGTAAAAGCCTTGCAATGGACACTTACCCACTCGTTTTATGCCAAAGCATTGGCGGTCAAGCGAGTTACTTCCAATAATGGAAAGAAGACTTCAGGGGTTGATAAAATTCTTTGGTCAACTCCGCAATCGAAGTTCAAAGCCATTGTGACACTAAGAAGAAGAGGCTACAAGCCCCAACCGTTAAAAAGAGTAAATATCAAGAAAAGTAACGGCAAACTTCGCCCGTTGGGAATACCGACAATGAAAGACAGAGCCATGCAAGCACTTTATCTGATGGCATTGGAACCAGTGTCTGAAACTACAGCAGACAACTATTCCTTTGGTTTCAGGAAAGACCGCAGCACGGCAGACGCTATGGCTCGATGCCATTCGCTTCTGTCCAAGAAAACATCTGCCCAATGGATATTGGAGGGAGATATTAAAGGTTGTTTCGACCATATAAGCCATGAATGGTTGATGAAGAATATCCCTATGGATAAATCCATATTACAAAAATGGCTAAAATGTGGGTACGTATATAACAGAGAACTTTTCCCGACAGAAGAAGGTACACCGCAAGGAGGTATCATATCACCGACACTTGCCAATATGACGCTTGACGGTTTACAGAACCTATTGGAAACCCATTTCCCGTGGGAACGGGTATCAGGAAAATCAGGATGGTACTGCCCGAAAGTCAGATTGGTGCGTTATGCAGACGACTTCATTATAACAGGTGATACTAAAGAAATATTGGAACATAGTGTAAAACCTTTGGTAGCTGATTTCCTCGCAGAAAGAGGACTGACACTATCAGAAGAGAAAACTAAGATTACACACATAACGGATGGTTTCGATTTTCTTGGTTTCAATGTACGGAAATTTGGAGATACCCTGCTGACACAACCCTCTAAAGATAGGACAAAACGAATGTTGAGCAAAGTCAAAGATGAAATCAAACGATTTCGTGGCGATGCTCAACATGAGCTGATTATGCGATTGAACCCGATACTTAACGGATGGGCAAACTATTACAAACATAGTGCAGCCTCAAATGTCTTTCGTAAGACAGATTATCAAATCTATAAGAAGTTATGGCGGTGGGCACTCCGCAGGCATGGTAACAAATGCAAAGGGTGGATTAAGAACCGCTATTTCCATAGAATTGATGGTCGTGACTGGGTATTTGCAGTCAAAAGGAAGAACGAAAAGCATGAGGAATATTTTATTCCAATCACTATTCTGTTCAATACGAAGATTGAAAGATACCCTCAACTGAAATGTGATGTCAATCCTTTTGACCCTGAATGGAAGCAATACCTTGAAAAAAGGAGAACTGCCAAAATGAAAATGAGTTTGAAAGGTAAGAGGTCGCTTATCTCAATGTGGGAAAGACAAAATCGAAACTGCGTGTTATGCGGACAGCCGATAACAGCAGAAACCTCATGGCACACCATGAGCCAGCAGAAGAATGGCAGAAACCACCTCTGTTTAGTTCATGATGGTTGTTATCAAAGTGTTACACATAAAAAGAAGAAGTAAGTATGAGCGTATTTCTATTTGAAAAGGAATATTGTTTGCTTGAGCCGTGTGAGGGGAAACTTTCACGCACGGTTCTTAGGGGGGAAAGCACCCGTAAGGGTGCTGACCTACCCGACCCAGATTTGTCCGAAATTGCTTATAACCATCTACTTAAACACACTCAGAATTACAAAGTGAAGCCGGAATTTTATGTCATCAATTTCGATGATCCGCGACGTTCGCACAGGTGCAATCCCATCAACCCGAAATTCATGGCGGACATCTCGGATGCCTACGAATCTGCCTACACGATTATGCTCAATTTGAACAAGACCTGGGTGTGACCTGTAAAGTCGCGTAATTGATTGTTAAACAGTGATATTAGTTGCATGATTTAACCCGCTGTTCCGTCAGCGGTAGCCTACTATAAGGTGCATCTCCAGTGATGGGTTGTGCCAAGCTTATAGGACAAAGTACACTTTCCGAAAGGACAAGACTGAACCGTGAGGGAACGTCAAGGGCGGTTAGTATCATACTGCCGAGTGGCGAGGCTGGATAGCATGGTTAACATAAGTGAACTGTCTTTAGCCATCGTGAGGTTTGAAGGAGCGGAAGATACTTTAGCTCTCACCAAAAGGTAAGCAGTCGGATAACCCCTGCCCATGTTGGGGTTACACGGACATGGCACTGCCGGTGGACTTGACAGAACCTAAACTATCCTTTTGTCAATTACGTGGAACAGGGCAAGCCTGTATCTCTCTCGTAACTACGCGAGTAAGCGAACCGCAAGGCAAGCCGAAAGGGGTGCAGGTATGAGATAACGGAGAAAGCGAACGCCTCCCTGTAATGGGGAGGATACGGATTGAATCGACATCACGGGCTGATTGTGGATAACATCATCCGACACGAAAGTGGGCAGACTTCCGTATATGGTAACTCTTTACAAGATAACTTTTAGAACTTTCAAAAGGAGGAAAGCAAATGAACGAAACTAAGACATCGTGTGCGCCTGCTGACAACAGGAATCTGACTTGGGACGGTATGAACTGGTCCAAGTGCGAAGCCTATGTCCGAAAGCTTCAAGCGCGTATTGTAAAGGCTCAGAAAGAAGGCAGACATAACAAGGTGAAAGCCTTGCAATGGATGCTCACTCACTCTTTTTACGCCAAGGCATTGGCTGTAAAGAGGGTTACTTCCAACAAAGGGAAGAAAACGTCTGGAGTAGATAAACAGCTTTGGGACTCTCCCAAGCGCAAGTACAAAGCAATCAGTGAACTGAAACGCCGTGGCTACAATCCGCAGCCACTCCGTAGGGTTCACATCAAGAAAAAGAACGGTAAACTCCGACCGTTGGGAATACCGACCATGAAAGACAGGGCGATGCAGGCTTTATATCTCATGGCATTGGAACCGATAGCCGAAACGACAGGCGACCGTTTCTCCTACGGCTTCCGAAAGAAGCGCAGGACAATGGACGCAATCCGTCAGATTGATACGGTTTTAAACCGCCAACATTCTCCCGAATGGATTTTGGAGGGAGATATAAAAGGCTGTTTCGACCACATCAGCCACGACTGGCTCATTGAGAATATCCCTATGGATAAGACAATACTCAGAAAATGGTTGAAATGTGGAGCTGTGTTCAACGGAAAACTAT
>OHBX01001161.1_pt1 | contig 11031 bp, 7 predicted proteins | sample 1577441 | NCBI WGS metagenome assembly OHBX01 (sample SAMEA3879561, study PRJEB24766) | human gut metagenome | biome: human-associated habitat; feature: feces | place: USA | collected 1985/1987 | reverse complement strand
CACGCCATTAAAGCGATTCTCCAGGAAGAACTTGACCCGGATCTCATCTGTCAGGTTCTGGGTATAGTAGCTCTTCATGATGGCGCTGATGGTCGTGCTGCCATCCAGCTTCTTCAGGATATAGAACGCATCCAGGTCGCCGTACAGGTCCAGAATGCCGAAGGAATGTACGTCCGGCACGTCATGGAGGAAGTACTCGTCATTTTTGGTGCGGATCTCCTCCGCCATCTCCTCCACCGTGCCGGTAACGCCGCCATTGGTGGTCAGCTGCACCAGATCGCAAATGTCGCCGGCCCAGCTTCCCAGATCCGCCGTGCTCTGGATCTTGGTGTGATACGACATATCCATAGCGCCGAACATATGGGCGAATTCCACGGTATTGCCGTTAGGCAGTGTAAACTCGCCCAAGCTGCGGAGGCGGCCGGCGCTGGTGCTGTTCGCCGTGTCCTGCTCCGCCACATAGCTGGTAAACATCTTATTCTCCGGGCCGCAGAACGTCGTCCATGTACCGGAGGTATACTTCTCAACGCCGCAGCGGATATAGTTGATCACAAGCGCCACGGCCTCCTCTTCGGGATGCTCCCGCACAAAGGCGCTTGCGTATGCTTCAAGTGTTGTCAGTGAATCGATAAAATCCTTGTATGTCGTAATCGGTTCCGGAGCAGATTCTGCCGGATCCCCCTCCGCGCCGTCTGCCGGAGAGGAGTCCCCCTCCTGCTGCTCGCCCTCCTGCGGGGCCGCGGGCTCCACCTTGTCCTGCTCGCCCTCCTGAGGCACCGCAGGCTCCACCTTGTTCTGCTCGCCCTCCTGAGGCGCCGCAGGCTCTTTCCCCGTCTGTTCGGCAGTTATGCCTGCCGTCGTACCTGCCGTGCTGCCTTCGTCTGTCAGCTCCTCCGCAAAGGCGGAGATTGGAAGCAGACTGAGCAGCATGACCGCTGCCATGACCAGCGCCAGCAGCTTTGATCTTCTCGCTCTGTTCATAAGCCATCCCTTTCTCTCATTATTTCCGCGTCTCTTTGTGTCCGGCTTTTCCGCACATGCAGTCCCCTGTAAGGGACTGCATGCGCGGTTCAGCATCCTTTGCCGAGACCTGAGGTCTCGGGTCAGTTCACTGGTTGCTCATCTTGCCGTTGGCATCGAAGTAGTACATACCGCCCACGAAGCCGTAGTCGTTGTTACCGGCAACCCACATGTTGGCATTCTTGTACATCATGCCGCTGCCGGTGTTGAAGAAGTAGTAGTCCTCGCCGATCTTCGTCAAGCCCTTGGCGCGCACGCCGTCAGCGTAGTAGAAGGTCTTTCCGTCGCCTTCCACAAAGCCCGTCTTAATGAGCTTTGCATCTGCGCCAAAGCCGTACCAGCCGTTGCCGCTCAGCAGCTCGGTATTCACATAGACGGACTTCTTAGCCGCCAGCTTGCCGCTGTACTCTGCAAAGTAGTACTCGCCATCCAGCTCGTACAAACCGTTGTACATACGAGCGCCGTCAATGGTGAAGTACCGCTCGCCGTTCACTTCAACGATCTTCCTGACACCGTTCTCCAGATCGGGAACGACCATCTTGCCGTCGTCATCGAAGTAGTACATACCGCCGGCAATACCGTAGTCGTTGTCACCGGCAACCCACATGTTGGCATCCTTATACAGCTTGCCGTTTCCGGCGTTGAAGAAGTAGTAGTCCTTGCCGATCTTCGTGAATCCCTTGACCAACTCGCAGTTCGCGTAGTAATACGTATCACCATTCACTTCAACGAAGCCGGCGATCTGCATCACACCATCGGCATCGAAGTAGTACATACCGGGTTTAAGGGAGCAAATCCCATTGGTCTTGGTGACCCAGTAGCTCCGACCCTTGATGATCTCGCCGGTAGAGGTTCTGGCATAGTAGTACTTCCCCTTGATGCAGAGCAAGCCCTCGCCGACCTTGATGCCGTCGATGAAGTAGAACTCCGTGTCGGAGCCCGTCTCCTCGGCAATACCGTTCTTACTGGTATCCGCATCGTGCTCGATAATGCCGTTGGCGTCGAAGCGATACTGATAGCACGGCAGAAGCAGGTCGTTGCTCTTCTTCTCCACCTTGTAGTTGCCATCCTTGACAGCCTTACCATCCTTGCCGAAGTAATAATAGTTGACCTCGCCGTCCTCCTTGACCACCCGCTTCAGGCCGGCATACTCCTCGATGATGCCGCTGTTGAGCCAATAGGTATCATTTCCGACATCATAGACGCCGGTAACGTTCTTCTGGAACACGCCCATGTTGTCAAAGACGCAGCGGGCTTCCTTAGCCGCATTCTCGGGCGTCAGCTTCGCAATGCCGGTAGCCGCATAGCCTGTTTCGGTGTCCAGATAGTAGGTCTCGCCGTCGATCTCGGTCCAACCAGTCTTTTGCAGCTCGCCGTCCTTGTAGTACCGCTTGCCGTTTGCATCCTTAAGCCAGCCGTTCCAGAACTGCCACTGTGCATACAGCGTCATATCTCCGGTCAGTTCAAGAATTGCGCCCTCATCGGCATAGGTAGCGCCGCTGCCATCGGCGGCGGTGTTCCAGCCGATGAACTTGTAGCCCTCACGGGTGAAGGCGTTGGTATTCAAGGCAGTGTCCACACCGACTTCAAAGCGCTGAGGCTCCATACTGCCTTCGCCGCCGTTGGCATTGAAGGTGATGGTGTAGAACACACGGGCAGATGCAGAGTACTGTGCCGTATAAGTGGCATCCTCTTCAGCAACCACAACCTCCGGACTCCAGCCGGTGAAGGTGTAGCGGTAGTTGTCGTCAGGAGCCTTATCCGTACTGTCCTTGAAGGAAGGCATGGTGCCCTTCAGATAATCTTCCTCAGCTACGACCTCGCCATCGATCACCCAGGTGATGTGTGCGCCAGTCTTAGGAATTTCCTTGCCTTGTTTCAGCAGTTCATTGCAGACAGAGCAGTAGGTGTCGCCGGTGTAACCGGGTGTCGTAAGCGTTGCTTCGACCGCATTGCGAATCTCCGGTTTGTGACCGGTAGCCGGGATTACTTCCTGTTTAACAATGACTTCGTTGCAAACAGAGCAATGCTTGCCTTCCGTCAGGCCAGGCTCGGTGCAGGTCGGAGCCTTTGCTGCGTCAATGACTTCGGTGTGACCCTTGGCTGGAATCTCTGTCTGTGCAACGATGATCTCATTGCAGACGGAGCAGTGCTTGCCCTCAGTCTTGCCGGGTTCGGTGCAGGTCGGCTCAACTGCCGGATCAATGACCTCGGTATGGCCCTTGGCCGGGATCTCTTCCTGGGCAACGAGTACAGTATTGCAGACGGAGCAGTGCTTGCCTTCGGTCAGACCAGTCTCCGTGCAGGTCGGAGCCTTTGCTGCATCGATTACTTCTGTGTGGCCGGTCGCAGGGATCTCTTCCATACCGGAGAGGATTGCCTCACAAACGGAGCACTTCGTACCGGCTTTATGACCAGCCTCGGTGCAGGTAGCGGGCTGTTCCGCAACTTCAACAGGGGTATGCCCGGTTGCATCGATCGCTTCGGTCTTGGTTGCATTGCAAACTGTGCAGGTGTAGGTCTTGACACCGGCATTCTCACAGGTAGGAGAGGTCGTGATCTCGCCCTCATTCCAGCTGTGGCCCTTGGCGGGGATCTCTTCCTGTGCTTTGATCACCGTTCCGCAGACAGAGCAGCGGGTACCGTCCGTCAGGCCGGTATCGGTGCAGGTCGCTTCCTTGCCAGGAATGGTTTCTTCCTTGTGGCCGGTCGCGGGAATCACTTCCTGCGCAATGAGAACTTCGTTGCAGACGGAGCAGTGCTTACCCTCAGTCTTGCCGGGTTCCGTGCAGGTCGGCTCAACGGCAGCATCAATGGCCTCGATATGGCCCTTAGCCTCAATGGCCTCGCCCTTGGTGATTTCTTTGCCGCAGATGGCGCAGACCGTATCGCCGGTGTAGCCGTCCTCGGTGCAGGTGGCATCCTTCTTGTTGATCACCTTGGTGAGAGAATGATTGTCCTCCCACTGGGCATAAAGAGTGGTGTTCTCGGTTAGATTAACAGTCGCACCATCCGCATAGGAGTCGCCAGTACCGTCAGCCGCCGTAGTCCAGTTCAGGAAGTTGTAGCCTTCACGAGTGAAGGTGTTTGCATTCAGCGCCGTATCCTTCTTTGCGGTTACGCTCTGCGGGGCCATCGTGCCTTCGACCGGGTATTCCGCACTTCCGTTGGCTTCAAAAGTGACCGTCAGCTCCGTGGGTTCTTCGCCGCCCCAAACGCCGTTGACATAGTTAATGGTGTCGCCAGTCTTGGCGTCCTTCGTCTCGACATAGGAGCCGTCGGCGTTGTGCAGCTTGGCGGGGGTGATGGGGATGGTCACCGCATTATTGCCATTTGCATTATACTGATAGGTTGCGGTCTCCTTGCCGGGTGTGCCCTGCTGAATGTACTTGCCGGTGCCGTTGCTGGAGCAGATGTCCGCACCGCCCTTGGTGGTGTAGATGCCGCCAATAGCCGTTACGCTGCCGTTCACATCCATCTTCGCATCAACCAAGTCGTTATTGGAGCGGTTGTATGCCTTACCCGGCGCATAGGCCACGGACTTAAACTTGCAGGGGCCCCAGACAAAGTTGTCGGAGTTCCACTCATCGCTGTCGTAAATATATACATTTTTGCCGTTTGCAACTGTCAGGCCAGCGCCTTCGGCAATGTTGACCTCAACGCCCGCCAGCAGTGCCGTATCCTGATTGATGGTCACATTGCCGGACTGGATATTGATGGTGATGTTGTTGGTGATGGGCAATACATAGCTTGCAGAGTTAACGCTCATGCCTGCAAGCTTTAGCGACAACGTGTTCAATGCCGCCTCGCCGTTTACTGTGAATACAAGACGATCCGTCTTTTCATCGTAATCCTTGGTAAAGCTACCGGATTCCACTTTGAACATACCGGTGTCGCCAATGAAATTAATAGCAGTAGTATATGTGCTCATCATTGCATAAACGCCGCTATAAACCTGTTCGTTGGCGCCGGCATTCAACGTCAAGGGAACTTCGATGTTTTGTACGAAGTACTGCGAAAATGGGAACACCTCATGGCCCATGCCGGAAGATGCGCTACCTCCACGGAAGTCTGCAATCTGATAGAATTCATACACCGTAGCGCCGGATTCCGCCAAAACAGAGCCGCTGCCGGAGATAAAGCCCCATGCATAGAGTTTACCACCGTTCTTGACTGTAATGGAGCTGTTATCCGCCATTTTGATGTATCCATAATCACCAACGGGACGTCCCTGCTGGCTACCGGCAGCGGCAAAATACCTGCCGCCCAAGCTGATGGCACCATTGACGGTAATGGACGTGCCTTCGCTCATCGTCAGCGTCCGGAAAGGCTTAGACGCGGGAGTCGTCCGAATCGCCGCAGGAGCATCCGTATACAGTGTCCCTGCCTCATCGAACGGGATCAGAAGTGTAATTCCCGCCGGAATGGTATAAGTACCGCTGATAGAGCCATCAGAAGCCAGCGTAATCTTGGACTGGCCGTTTGCCTGTGCGTAAGCAACCGCTTCATTCAGGTCTGCAAACCGCTGACCGCCAGTCTCAAAAAGCGCCAGAGACTTGCTCACAAACTTCGCCGTAACGGTGCAGTCACTTTCGATATTCAGGGCGGTGGTTGCCGCAGTCGCGATGCATTTGCCTGTGGTCACATTATACCAGCCCAAGAACTGATAACCATCCGCCGGAGTCGCCACTACCTTATAAGCGGTCATGGAGCTTTGCGTGTTGCTATATTCCTCGGTAATGCGTTTTCCGTCTACTGTATAAGTACCGTTTTCGGCAGGCACAAAGGTAGCAGTCGCCGTTACGTCAGAGACCAACGCTACATTGGTCATGGTAATTATTGTAGCTGTCGTGCTGCCAGACTTGATGTAAACCTTGATGGTACCACCCGCGGCAAGCTCCCTGCTGAAGCTGCCGTTTGCGGTAACGGATTCTTCGCCGACCTTAATGGTGCCGCTGTTCTGCTCGATGGCATAAGCAAAGGACAGTGTAGCCTTTGTAGCCTTGTTGTTTTTGATGGTCAGTGTGGAATTATAGGATGTATCGCTGCAGGTTCCACCAACAGATACGACTGAGCCTGTAATCGTTGTGCCTATTGCATTCCACGCATCATCTGCGTCGCCATCAAAACTCAATCCAATGTTCTCGTCAGCCAGACCGGTCACGGTGCCGCTGGTCGCCGCCCACGCCGTGGTGGTCATGGCGGCAGCAGTGTCAAGCACCATCAGCATGGCAAGCGCCAACGACAGGAAACGTTTGAAAACTTGCTTCATCTTCTTTGTTTTCCTCCTCTTTTTTGGATTTTCTCTCGTTGTGTATAGTAAATACTCAAGCCCAGTGCCAGAGTAATAAGCGCCCAGACATGGCCGCGGTGCAGCAGCGCCGTTGTCTCGTAGGTTCGCAGCCACTCGGTCAGGAAGCGGAACGCGCCATACGCGATCATGTACAGGGGGTAGATCATCCCCACGCGCTTGCTCTGGCGGACGGGTCTGCCCAGCCAGAACAGCAGGACGATATAAAACAGGATCTCCAGCTCACGGGTGGGCCAGCGGATGGACATACCCGGTATGACCTTGCCCGCGCAGCAGCCGCTGAGAATGCAGTTGAAGCGGGCGCACATCAGTGTGAAGATCATGCAGATGGTGAATACGTCGAATACCTCCGCCGGTTTTCGCCTGGTCAGCTTCGCGCCCAGGTAGTAGAACAGGGGGAGGATAAATATGCCGCCGAACAGGCTCATACTCCCCGCCTTGCTCATGTCGAACCCCACCTCGACAACGGCAAAGACCTTCACGCACAGCACGCCGCAGATCGTGTGCAGCACCGCGATGGGCAGTGCGGCGTACCATTTGATACGCAGCCGCTCCTTGCAGAGCATCAGCCAGAGGAAGGTGAATGCCGTGCCGACGGTGAGCACCGCCAGCAGCGTTATTTTATCGTTCATCACGATCACCCGCTTTCCTGCACTTGTCTCATGTGTTCTGCCGCGTCCGCAGTACCCGGGCGGGTACGCCGGCGGCAATGGTATGCGCCGGAATGTCCTTGGTTACAACTGTCCCCCCCCCGATGATACATCCGTCCCCGATATGTACGCCGGGCATGATCATCACACGATCCCCGATCCACACATCGTTGCCGATGAAGACCGGCTCCTCGGGACGGAAGCCCTGTTCCATCATGGGGATATCCGTTCTGGCGAACTCGTGGTTCCGTGTGATGATCGTTACATCCGCGCCCATCATAACGTGATCCCCGATGTGGCAGGTGCCGTATATCTTGGCATTGATCCCGATGCCGGAACGGTCGCCCAGTGTGACCTTCTCGCTGAAAATGGCGTTCTTCTCGATATTGACCTCTTTACCGCACTCCGCCAGCATCAATTTGCCGCAGAAGCGCCGCAGCGCCGTCTGACCCAGATGCAGGGAGCTGTACGATACCGGAAGGTGCTTAGCGACCGAATGATAGAACAGTGCGCCAAGCTTTCTCCTGACTCCCATTGGCCTTGGTCAGTTCGCCGGCTGGAAGCCGTCCAGCTGCTGGAGCTGGTAGATCAGCTCGTTCACGCACTCCTGCAGGGTGTTGATGCGGGCCGTGTCCGCCTCGGACCACTCCGGCTCCGCCTTGATCTCGCTGATGTTCAGCCAGACCGACTGCATATTGCCGTCCGCGTCCGGCGCGCTGCCCAGCTGATAGCCGCCCTCCGCCGCGCCGATGGCGATCTCGAACAGCAGCACATCCGCTCCGTTGACCGTGCCATAGAAGCTCATGGCATAGGTGCCGTCCGCGGAGGTGTCCTTCGTCTGCACGTCGCCCGCCCATTCCTCCGGGAAGGTCAGCGTACCGACCGGCGTCTCGAGCTCCAGCTTTTTCGCGGGATCAGCCGGGATCCTCGGTACCCTGCGTCGTACCCGGCTTGTTGGGCTGGTCGTTCTGCTTTGTGTCGTCGCCGCAGCCGACCAGCAGCGCGCCGACCAGCAGTACGCACAGAACAAAGCTCGTCCATTTTCTCAACTTGCTCATTTTTCCCCTTCTCCTTTTTGCAAAGCATTGACAATTTTGCCGGTTTTTTATCCGTCACCGGATGCTGCGCGTGTATTCCTTGAATTTCATTTGCTTCTGCACGCCTGCATACTCCGTGTAGGAACGTTCCAGATCCACGAGCTCCGCGTGAACCTTCTGCCCGCGCTCCTCCACCGGCGGCGGCGTCATGTAGTCGCCGTACAGCGTGGTGAGCAGCGCATCGTAGTGGGCGGATACGGGAAATTCCCCGTCCTCGAAGGGGAGCTGTACCGTTTCCGTGAACCAACTGCGGGGATAGATGCTTTTTTCGTAGCGGGATGAGGCGCCGAAGAAGGAGTGTACCATCTGCGAGTCGGTGTCCTCCCGGTTCACGGCGTAGGCCCACAGCGCCTTTGTCGGCAGACAGCGGCTGACCTGCATCGCCAGCTTCTTTTGCAGGCTGTCTGTCCGGTAGCCGCGCCGGTCGAGTCCCCGCGCGATCACCATCTTGGACGCCCAGAACTGGCGCTTCCGCTTGGCCGGGGCGTCCGAGAGCGCGTCGCAGGGGAATATGTCGATGTATATGCCCTGATGCGCCAGCGGGTCGCGAGGGATATAGCGCTCGATGCAGGCGGTACCGTTTTTCCGGAGCTTTGAGAAAAACATGGGCCAATGCTCCGAAAACTCCCGCTGCAGGTAGTAGACCGTGCCATCCAACTCGGCGGGCGCCAGCGCCAGAAAGCGCTCGTAGTCCGGCCGCAGCATGATCACGTCCAGATCGTCATCCCACGGGATGAATCCGCCATGCCGCACGGCGCCCAGCGCCGTACCGGCAAACAGTGTATATGTAATATGGTGTTTTTTGCACACGCGGTCGATCTCGTGCAGCATTTGCAGCAGGGCCAACTGGTGTGCGCGCAGTGCGCTCGTCTCCGTTTTGGGCATCATCGGTATTTCTTCAATCCATTGAATGTGTAGCACGCCATCGCCTTCATGCTGGGGATGAGGGGCAGCCTCAGGTAATCGCGGTAGACCCTCCAGCGGTTTTTGGCGCTTTTCAGCTTGTTAAATGACCGCGAGCCGCGTATGATGCGATAACTAGCTAATACCTCGGTTACACCGGCTGCGGTAAAACCGGATCGCAGCAAATCCAGCCAAAAGACATAGTCCTCATGATATAGGGCAATGGAAAAACGTTTCTCCCGGACAATGCTTGCACGTAATAATACGGTCGAACAACTCATGACGCTACGCGCCAGCATTTTTTTCAAATCTACTCGATCTTCCACAATGAAATCAGCGTGGCACTTTCTGCCGTATTCGTCGATCATGGCATACGAGCAGTAAATAATATCCGCTCCAGTCTCCCGCACCCTTTCCAACTGCTTCTCCAGTTTTTGTGGACGCCATATATCATCTGCATCCAGAAATGCCACATACTGCCCCCGGCACATATCCAACGCAAGATTCCGGCTGCCTGCCGCGCCGCGGTTGATTCTGCTGAATATCGGTCGGATTCTCGAATCTTGGTCGGCAAAAGTCTGAATCAGCGCTGCCGTTCCATCTGCCGAATGATCGTCAACTACGATCAGCTCCCAATTTTCCATTGTCTGTGCTTGTACCGAGCGAATCGCTTCCTCGATATACCGCTCGGCATTATAGGCAGGCATGACCACCGAGACAATAGGGATGTCACTCATCTTGCACCTTTATGCTCAAACACAACGCCGACTGTCCGCAGGAGACACTTAATGTCCATCCATACAGAGCAGTTGCTGATGTATTCCATGTCGTATACGATCTTTTCCTCCGGCAGCAGATTGTACCCGCCGTTCACCTGTGCCCATCCGGTAATGCCGGGCGTGACCTTCAGGCGCTGGGAAAAGCCGTGTATGTACTGTTCAAATTCCTCGTAAAAGAATTCCCGCTCCGGCCTTGGCCCCACGAGACTCATCTCACCCTTGAGAACATTGACCAATTGCGGCAGCTCGTCCGCTCTGCTCTTGCGGATAATGCGCCCCAGCTTTGTGCAGCGCTGGTCATTTTCACTGGCCCATTGCGGGCCGTTTTTTTCAGCGTCCAGCCGCATCGTGCGGAATTTATACATGGTAAAGGGAACGCCATCCTTTCCCAACCGCTCCTGCGCAAAAATTGCCGGGCCCTCGGAGTCCAATTGAATCAACAGCGCCAGCAATAGCATGGGGATCCCCAGAACCGCAAGACCCAACAAGGACACCAGCACATCAAATGCTCTTTTCACTGCCTTATAGAGCGGTTTCGACGGGGCGGCAACCGGAGCAACGTAATAATTCGCCTGATGATTTGCAGCCGTGCTCCGCTCATAAACCTGTTCGCCCGACAGTACAGCTGTCTCCATTCCCAGTTTCCCCCCCTTTTCCCGCCGAGCACTCAGTCGGCGGTCGTTTCGACCGGTGTAAAGAGCAGATCCAGCGCCAAGCGCTGCAGCTTCTGCTCGTCCGGATAGAACTCCATGAATTTCTCTCCTCGGACGACCTCACCCTCCGGTGTATCCAGCACCGTCAGTTGACTGTCCAATACCTCCTGATACAGCTGCGCCAGCGTCGTTGCCGAGCAGTCGCTGACCAGATAGGGCGACAGCTCCAGCAGCGCCTTGGCCGAAAATGCTTCTGCCGGCTCCGCCTTCATTTTTTCGTACAGCGCCTCCAGATAGATTTTCTGCCGCGCCATACGGTTGAGGTTCGTCTGATCCGCCACCCAGCGGCGGGTACGCACAAAGGTCAGGGCCAGATCGCCCGTCAGATGTACCTCCTGCCCCTGCGGCAGCCGGTCCGTGACCTCGGAGAAGTCATCCTCCACCAGCACCGTCACGCCGCCCACCAGATCGTTCAGCACCGCCACCGCATCCATCGTCAGGGTGACGAAGTGGTCGATCTCCACGCCGTACAGCAGATCGGAGACAGCCTGTACGGTGTTGTAGCCGCTGTCCACGCCGCCGCTGCCGTAGGTGTGCGCCAGCGCCAGCTGTCCGGTG
>OHBX01001143.1_pt1 | contig 11198 bp, 11 predicted proteins | sample 1577441 | NCBI WGS metagenome assembly OHBX01 (sample SAMEA3879561, study PRJEB24766) | human gut metagenome | biome: human-associated habitat; feature: feces | place: USA | collected 1985/1987 | reverse complement strand
TGCCGCGACGATACCCTTGGGCTTGACTCTTGGGAGCAGGCGGAAAGCAGAATGTTCGAAAGCGCGGTTCGCGTGGCTCTTGCAAAAATAAAAAGGCAAAGCGATGATTTGAGCTGCCTTTTGGGCGGAGATTTATTGAATCAGATAATCTCCTCCGGCTTTGCGGCGCGGGAGATCCGTGCACCGTTCATCGGCCTGTACGGTGCGTGTTCAACCATCAGCGAGGGACTGATGCTCGGCGGAATGCTTGTTGACGGAGGCTTTGCAGAGCTTGCCGCGTGTGCCGCAAGCAGTCACTTTTCGGCAGCCGAAAGGCAGTTCCGCTATCCGCTGGAAATGGGCGTTCAGGCCGTTCCGAGCAGTCAGCGTACGGTCACGGGTGCGGGAAGCATAATCATTCAGGCGGCGGGTGAATTCCGTCCGGGTGCGGGCAATGTGTTTGAACATGTTGCACTTACGGGCGGCACAATCGGCAGCGTGGAGGATTTCGGCATTACGGATGCAAATAATATGGGGGCGGCGATGGCTCCTGCCGCGTTTAAAACGATTAAGACTCATCTTTCGGATTACTCGCGCAGGATGGAGGATTACGACAGGATAATAACAGGAGATCTCGGCATTTTCGGCAGCGATATGCTGTATGAACTGCTGCGCGGTGAGGGGATTGAAATTGCCGACAGGCATGAGGATTGCGGCAAGCTGATGTTCAGTCCGGAGCAAAATGTCAATTGCGGTGCGAGCGGCTGCGGCTGTGCGGCGACCGTAATGAGCAGTTGGTTCCTGCCGAAAATTGAATCCGGCGAAATCCGCCGCGTTCTTTTCCTTGCAACGGGTGCGCTCATGAGTCCTGTCAGCAGCCTTCAGGGTGAAAGCATTCCTTCAATTGCACATGCGGTTGTGATTGAGCATATTGATTGACCCAAACAGCGGTCGAATAAAAAAGCGGCAGAACAACAAAAACTGAGATTTGAAAACATAAAGAATTTGGACGGTTGAATTGAATGAGCAGTATAACGGATTATTTACTTGTTTTTGCAATCGGTGGTGCGATTTGCGTCATCGGACAGCTTCTTATGAGCCTGACACGGCTGACGCCTGCAAGAATCCTTGTGATTTTTGTTACGGCGGGGGTTGTGCTCACGGCTGTCGGACTGTATAAACCCATTGTCGAACTCGGCGGAGCGGGCGCAACAGTGCCGCTGACGGGGTTCGGGTATTCGCTTGCAAACGGCGCAATTGACGGCGCAATGAACGAGGGTTTGCTCGGTGCAATAACCGGCGGGGTGAAGGCAACCGCGGGCGGTATCGCCGCCGCAGTGCTTTTCGGGTACGCTTTTGCATTGATTTTTACGCCGAAAACAAAAAAGTAAACACAGCGAAAGTAAACACAGCCGGCTTCCGACAGATGACGGAAGTCGGTTGTGTATTGTCAATGTTTGATGGATTGTTTAAAATACGAAACAACTGCCCAATCAGTCAATGGAGTGAAGAGCGGCGCCGACAGCGGTGGCAAATGCTGCATTTTCCGGAACGATAAACTCAACGGGATAAAGTGTTTTAAAAAGCTCGATCATTGTCAAAAGCTCCCGCAGTCCGGTAAGCGCACCTGTCAAAATGACTTTTTTGACAGAGGAGTTTTTGCAGGCAAAAACCGCAAGGGTCAAAATGGTTTGCAGCACCATATTGACAACGCCGAGAGCAAGATCACAATCGGTTGCGCTGTCCTTTACGTTTGCAAAGTTTGCGGCGGTGATTTCCGAACCGAGCTTTTCAATGTCATTTTTGGAAATATCGCCGATTGTAAGATCAACGTGTGAAAGGCTGCCGCGCTCCGCAAGCGCGCAAAGACTCTCGTGATCCGATGCACCGGTAAGTTTTTTGCCGAGGCCGACGATGGTTCCGCCGCCGACGCCGCTGCCGCCGATGTGGGAATAATCCTTGCCGTGGGCATGAATAAACGCTGTGCCGGTGCCCATGCTCACAACAACCGCTTCATCCAACCCGGCAAGAGCAAGCCCGCCCCGCGCGATCGCGGAAAATTCCTCAATGCGCTGAGTCGGAATGCCGTAAATGTCGCCCGAAAGATAGGATGAGCCGACGCCTGTCACAAGTATGCGTTCAACATCGCTGAGCGAGAACTTGTTGGCGTTGATATAATGTCCCAATGCGCCGTAAAGTGAGGTTATTTGATCGTAAGCACGAACCGTCATTGTTGAAATCAGTTCGCCGCCCGGAGTCAGTCCGACAATTTTTGTCGTTGAACCTCCAACGTCTATTCCGAGAATTATGCCCATTTGTGTTCCTCCTTGGTCTGCCCGATGTGCAAAATACGCACCTCTCGCGCCGATACATGCGCGGCTTTGCATAAAATCCTTAGGTAAACGCTGATTAATCAGCATCAAATGCAGCGCAGCGTCTCCTTGAATTGCCGCCCGCAAATACCGCTTGATCAATCGTCATATCCTGCCGATGTAACCATTATAAAGCATTAATGCCGTATTGTAAAGACCAAAAGAAACATGCTCAGTTTCGAAGAAAAAGGCAGAGCGAATGTCGGAGCGGAGCAGAATACGGCGAAATAATTCATAACGGCTGACAACTCTGCGGCTATAATAAACAAAAATACACCTATGCAGCAAATTAAAAAACGTTCATCTTTTGAAAAACAGAGAACATGTACATAAATCAGCACAGCAAAAAAGCAAAAAACAATTGACAGGACAAAAAATGCAGTATATACTTATCTTGTCGATACGTACAGCAATAAATACGCTGAATAGTTTCGCATAAGGTTTTTTCTTTTAACGGAGGAATGAATTTGAATATGCTTTTGGCTCACGGTGCAACGGATGAGCACCCGGAAGGACAGTCGATTGAAGCCCACCTGAAAGGTACGGGAGAACTTGCGGAAACATTTGCAGCGGAGTTTGGAGCCGCAGCAAACGGAAAGTTGTGCGGGCTTGCTCACGACATAGGAAAGTATTCGGATGAATTTCAGCTGAGACTGCGCGGCGGAAAGAAGGTCGATCATGCGACGGCGGGAGCAATCGAATGCTTCAAAATCAAAGCAGCGTTTGAGGCTGTATGCGTTATCGGCCACCACAGCGGATTGCCCAATGTCGGACATAAAGACGCTGACACAACCGAAAGCCAAACATTTTTTGGCAGGAAGCTGCGCGCCGAACAGGGAGGAATTCCGGATTATCGGAAAAATTGGAACGGACACATAGCATTACCGCAGGATTATTTTAGACCCTCGGGCCGTGGGTTCGCAACAGCATTCTATATAAGAATGCTGTATTCCTGCCTTGTTGATGCGGATTATATCGACACGGAAACCTTTATGAACGGTGACGCAGGCAGAGGAAACTACGAACCGCTTTCTGCGCTTTGTGACAAGCTCACAGCATACATCTCAAAATGGAACAATCCAACAAGAGAAATCGACATACTGCGGCAAAAAATTCTCAATTCATGCATTGAAAAGGCGTCTGCGCCGCGCGGAATTTTCTCATTGACGGTGCCGACGGGCGGCGGCAAAACGGTTGCGTCCATGGCATTTGCGCTCAACCATGCTGTTGCAAATTCAATGAAACGCATTATATATGTAATACCGTACACATCGATTATTGAACAGAATGCGAAAGTTTTCCGAGATATTCTGGGTCAAGAGAACGTTGTGGAACATCATTCATCAGTTTCGTACGAATTATCGGAAAATGCTGACGAGCTGGAATATCGAAGTGCGCTTGCAACGGAAAACTGGGATGCTCCGGTGATCGTGACAACTGCCGTGCAATTTTTTGAGTCTCTTTATGCGAACCGTTCGTCAAAATGCAGAAAGCTTCACAATATTGCAAACAGCGTTATTATTTTTGACGAGGCGCAAATGATACCGTCAAACAATCTGCGTCCCTGCGTTGCGGCGATTGCGGAGCTTGTGCGCGCATACAACGCAACCGCCGTTCTGTGTACCGCAACTCAGCCGGCTATTGACGAAATGCTGCTTGAATACAGTAAAAAAGAAAGCGTTGTTGAATTATGTCCCGATGTTGACGGCATGTTCGAAAAGTTTCGCAGGACAAGCTTTGAAAAGGAAGGGAGGCTGACAACGGATGAACTGGTTTCAAGGCTTGAAAGTCAGCAGCAGGTGCTTTGCATCGTCAACACGCGAAAATTTGCTCAAGAGGTTTATGAGGCATTGCCGTCGGAGGGGCGTTTTCATCTGTCCACGCTTATGTGTCCGGTTCACCGTAAACAGAAGCTCGACGAAATTCGCGAAAGACTAAAATCCAGCAAAACATGCAGAGTCGTTTCAACCTCGCTTATAGAGGCCGGTGTTGATGTTGATTTTCCTCGTGTGTTCAGAGAGATGGCCGGGCTGGATTCAATACTGCAGGCGGCAGGGCGCTGCAACCGCGAGGGTAAACGGAGTGCGGAAAGCAGCATTGTTACCGTTTTTGAATCCGAAAACAAGGTGAACAAGCTGATTGCGGTTAACCGTGATGCTGCGGAGGAGACGGTGCGGGACTGGACGCAGCCGAACACAACGTCAACTATAGAGCGTTATTTTAAGGCGTACAGGGATTTTTTGCGGAATGATGACAAGTCGGGCGTCATAACAGCGAGCGAAAAAGGAATATCGGGCTGTGGATTGCCTTTTGAATGGATTGCAAAAGAATTCAAGCTGATAGACCAAAACACCTTCACGGTTTATATCTCTGTCGGAGAGGGAAAAGAGCTTATTTCAAGGCTCAGAGAGGGAGAACGCTCCCGTGAACTGTATCGAAAGGCCGGAATGTATTCCGTATCGATATACGAAAATCATTTCAATGCTCTTATCAATGCCGGGGCGGCGGAACCCTTCGGTGACGATGCAGCAATTCTGACGGATTTGAGTCTTTATTCGGATGAAAAGGGACTTGCAACAGATGTGAGGGATGGAAGTGCGCTGTTTAACTGATAATGAATGCTTTATTAATCGGTAAGTGAACGGAAAGGCTTTGCAGGTTATATGAATACCGAATTTGACCAAACGGGGCTTGACCGTAAACGATAAAAACATAATACAGCATAGGAGGAATAAGGAAAAATTGACCGCAAAAAGGAACAAAAAAGAAAAGAAAGGAGAGACGGTATATGCCAATATGTATTGAGGTAAGCGGGGATTATGCCTGCTTTTCAAGACCGGAGATGAAGGTTGAACGCGTGAGTTACGATGTAATAACACCGTCTGCGGCACGCGGCATACTGGAAGCAGTTATGTGGCATCCGGGAATGCGTTATGTAATTGACAGGATCCATGTGTGCGCACCGATCCGGTTCACAAACATTCGACGAAATGAAGTGAAGGATGTTATCAGCGCGCGAAACGTCAAAGCGGAGATGAATAGCCGAAGCGGCGATCTGTATATTGCAGCATCGGAATCCATTCAGCAGCGTGCTGCGATGGTGTTGAGAGATGTGCATTATGTTATTGAAGCTCATTTTGAAATGACTGAGAATGCTGCTCCGAGCGACAATCCCGGTAAATTTTGCGACATGCTGAGAAGGAGGGTTGAAAAAGGTAAGTGTTACCATCAGCCCTGCCTCGGAACACGTGAATTTCCTGCAAAGGTAGTAAAATGCGTTGAGATGCCGCCCTGTCCGCCGGAGCTTAAAGGTGAACGGGATCTTGGCTGGATGCTTTTGGATTTGGATTATTCGGATAAAGAAAACATCAAGCCCGTGTTCTTTCGTGCAAAGCTTGTTGACGGCGTATTGACCGTGCCGGCAATGGATTCGGCGGAGGTGACAGGATGATATTGCAGGCATTGACGAGCCTTTACGAAACGTTGGCCCAAAAAGGCGAAATCTCCAAGGAAGGCTGGAGCCGTGAAAAAATCAGCTTCGCGCTCTCTATTGACGAGGAAGGCAATCTGCTGCGCGTAACGCCGCTTTTTGACACGGTCGATGGACCAAAGGGCAAAACGAGGGAAGTTCCGCAGAAGATGACCGTTCCGGCGGCTGTGAAAAGAACGTCAGGCGCGGCGGCGAATTTCCTTTGGGATAACTCCTCCTATATTTTGGGTGTGAGCCTGAAGAAAGGGGAGGATGATGCAGAAAGAGAAAAGCGAAGAAATAAGGACATTAAATGTTTCGAGGCTTGCCGCGAATTTCATCATTCAATGCTGGACGGCATGGAATATCCCGCTGCAAAGGCGGTGCTGAACTTCTTAGACAAGTGGGAACCGCAAAAGGCGGAGGAAAACAATCTTGTTGCACAATATGCGAAAGAAATTCTTTCGGGTGCAAATATGGTTTTTCGCTTTAACGGAGGCTATGTTCACGATGATCCACAGCTTGCATCTGTCTGGCAGAAGGCGAATGCAAAGCAAAAAGATAACATTGGGCAGTGCCTGGTAACGGGAGCGCTTGATGAAATTCAAAACACACACCCTACGATCAAGGGTGTGCAGGGCGCGCAGTCGAGCGGTGCGGCACTCGTGTCATTCAATGCATCGGCATTCTGTTCTTATAACAAGGAACAGAACCAAAATGCGCCGGTCGGAAAATATGCAGCCTTTGCATATACGACTGCGTTGAATCATTTATTGGCGGACAGGAAAAATGTCCACAGGATCGGCGATGCTGCCGTTGTCTGCTGGGCAGAAAATGCGGATAAACAGTACGAGGATTTTGCAGCTGAAGTTTTTTTCGGTGATAATGTCGACAAGTCGGATGAACAGAGGCTTTCAGCGCTGCGGACAAGCTTGAAGCTTCTTGCAGACGGACTTCCATGCAAGGAGATGGATCTTGATCCGGACAGAAAATTCTACATTCTCGGCCTGTCTCCGAACGCAGCCCGTCTCGCGGTCAGATTCTTTTACTGCGACAGCTTCGGGAAAATTGCGGGGAATATCTACAAGCATCATGAGAGACTGGAAATCGTGCGTCCCTCATATGATAAGTTCCCGATCCTCCCGTTGTGGAAGCTGCTCAGCGCAACGGTTAATCCGAATGCGAAGGATAAAACGCCGAATGCAGCAATGGCAGGTGCAGTTGCCCGTGCTGTGTTTTCCGGCGGCAGATATCCGGCGTCCCTTCTGGAGTGCACCTTTCTGCGAATCAAAGCAGAACGCAACATAACCCGTGAACGCGCGGCGATAATCAAAGCTTATTATCTGAGAAACCCAAATGAAAAATGCCCAAAGGAGGTACTGACAGTGAGTTTAAATGAAAACAGCAAAAACATCCCCTATACCCTCGGAAGGCTGTTCTCCGTGTATGAAGAGATTCAGCAGGCAGCAAATCCGGGTATAAACACAACAATTAAGGACAGGTATTTTGGCTCTGCTGCCGCAATGCCTGCAACGGTGTTCCCGATACTCAGCAATCTTGCGCAAAAACACCTGCGCAAACTTTCGGATGCACAGCGTGTATATCTTGATAAAAAGGTTATGACGCTGAAGAGCGTTCTCGGAGAACAGTATCCGGCGCATATGTCGCTGCCGGAGCAAGGCTCGTTCGACCTTGGCTACTACCATCAAACACAGGCTCGTTATACAAAAAAGGAGGATAAATAATTATGGAACCCATTAAAAACCGCTATGACTTTGTTGTGCTTTACGACGTTGAAAACGGCAACCCCAACGGTGATCCCGATGCGGGCAATATGCCAAGAGTTGATCCCGAAACCGGTTACGGAATTGTAACCGATGTCTGCCTTAAGCGGAAGATTCGCAACTATGTTGAAACGGCAAAGGAGGGAGAACCCGGTTATCGCATTTACATCAAAGAGGGAGTTCCTCTTAATGCAAGCGATAGGGAGGCTTGCGAAAAGTATAATGTCAGCACGGATGAAAAGAAATTGAAAGAGGCAAAGAAAAACGATCCTGAGCTTGATATAAAGATCAGGGATTACATGTGCGGAAACTTCTTTGATATTCGCACTTTCGGTGCTGTTATGACAACGTTTGTCAAAGGTGCGCTGAATTGCGGACAGGTTCGCGGCCCGGTGCAGCTTGGATTTTCAAGGAGCATTGATCCCATTATTTCGCAGGAGATTACGATAACCCGTGTTGCAATAACGACCGAGGCTGACGCAGAGAAAAAAGGTACGGAAATGGGACGCAAATATATTGTTCCTTACGGTCTCTATCGCTGCGAAGGCTATGTTTCGGCCAACCTCGCGCGCAAAACTACGGGCTTTTCGGAGGCGGATCTTGAACTGCTTTGGAAGGCGATAATAAACATGTTTGAAAACGATCACTCGGCTGCACGCGGCAAGATGGCTGTTCGTGAGCTTGTCGTGTTCAAACACGAGTCAGAGCTCGGGAATGCTCCGGCACATAAACTTTTTGAGCGTGTTACAGCGGCAAGAAAAGCGGATTGTGCAGTTGCCCGTTGCTACGGTGATTATGATGTTGCCGTTGATACGGATAATTTGCCCGAAGGAGTCAGCTGCATTCGGATGATATGACATATTCCGAAGAGGATTATCTGCTGCTATCCGGAATTCAGCACTTCAAATTCTGCCGCAGACAATGGGCGCTTATCCACATTGAGCAGCAATGGGCGGACAACTACCGCACGGTGGACGGCACACTGATGCATGAAAGAGCGCATGATACCGGGTTGAAGGAAAGCAGAGGCGATCTTTTCATTACGAGGGGGATGAATTTTTTTCATCCACCCTCGGGGTTTCGGGACAGTGTGATGTACTGGAATTTCGCCGTTCGGCGGACGGGATAGAGCTGAAGGATCGTGATGGTCTTTGGCAGCCCTATCCCGTTGAATACAAGCGCGGAATGTACAACGAGCGAACCGGTGATACATTGCAGCTCTGCGGTCAGGCAATGTGCCTTGAAGAGATGCTTGCGTGTGATATTCCGCGAGGAGCATTGTTTTATGGCGAAACGCGGCGCAGGGTGGAAGTTGAATTTGACAGAGCATTGAGGGACGAAGTACGGGATGTGCTTTCCGAAATGCATGATCTGTATAGAAAACGATATACCCCGAAAGTGAAACCTACCAAGGCATGCGCGTCATGTTCAATGAAGGAGATTTGCCTCCCGAAACTGATGAAAACAACGACCGTTGCAACGTACATTAATAAGGCACTGGAGGAATCGCAATGAAGCGGCTGCTGAACACGCTGTATATTATGTCGGAAGACGTATATTTGACGTTGGATGGAGAGAATGTTGTTGCAAAGTGCGGCGAAAGGATCACGGCACGTTATCCTCTGCACACATTGCAAAGCATAATTGACTTTTCATATATGGGCGCATCTCCTGCGTTGCTCGGTAAATGCGCCGATATGGGAGTTGCATTCACTTTCTGCAGCCCGCGGGGGCGATTTCTTGCACGGGTAACGGGCGAAGCAAACGGTAATGTTTTGCTTCGGCGAAAGCAATATCGTGTTGCGGATGATGAGGAGAATTCATGCCTGATTGCAAAAAATATGATATTCGGCAAACTTTACAATTCTAAGCAGAGCATTGAGAGGACACGGCGAGATCACGCTCTGCGCGTGGATTGTGAAGCTTTGGCTTCCGTTTCACAGCTGACGGCGGGACTGTTGCCGCTTGTTCAAAAGGAAACACGGCTTGACGGACTCCGTGGACTTGAGGGCGTTGCAGCGAATGCGTATTTCAGCATATTCAACGAATTAATTCTCAACAGCAAGGAACTTTTTCGGTTTACGGTGCGTTCGAGGCGGCCTCCGCTTGATGCCGTGAATGCGCTGCTGTCGCTTGCGTATTCAACGCTTGCCCTTGATTGTGCATCTGCGCTTGAAAGCGTCGGACTGGATTCGTACGTCGGATTTCTGCATCGTGACAGGCCGGGCAGAACTTCACTGGCACTTGACCTCATGGAAGAACTGCGTCCGTGTATGGCAGACAGATTTGTCCTTACGTGCATCAATAACAGAATGTTTGACAGAAACGATTTCGATTTTCGTGAAAGCGGGGCTGTACTGCTTAAGGATGATTCACGGCGGCGTTTCTATCGAGCATGGCAGGAACGCAAAAAGGATGAATTGAAGCATCCATATCTCGGCGAAAAGCTGCAATGGGGGATGATTCCGTATGTTCAGGCCCTGTTACTGGCAAGATACCTTCGCGGGGATTTGGATGCTTATCCTCCGTTCCTTTGGAAATAACCGTGTTGAGGCGGAAAGGAAGGTTTAATTATGTTTGTGCTTATAACCTATGACGTTAACACAGAGGATGCGGACGGAAAAAGACGATTACGCCGCATCGCAAAGCAGTGTGTAAACTATGGACAGCGTGTGCAGAATTCGGTATTCGAGTGCATACTCGATCCGGCGCAGTGCCGCAGGTTAAAAGCTGAGCTTTGCAGCATCATGGATGCTGAACGTGACAGTCTTCGTTTCTATTATCTGGGTAACAAATATGAAAACAAGATTGAGCATTTCGGAACAAAGTCGGGTTACGACCCTGAGGGTATGCTGATGCTTTGATTATTTGCCGCGAATACTAAGCGGTCAGAAAAAATCAGGGTGGTTCGCGCAATTACATGCGGACAAAACATGCTTTTCTTCAAGAATTGTTAAGCGGATAAGAAACGAAACGCGCATAAAAGGCAGGTCTTTGCTTGCAGTGCCGCCTTTTTTACTGTATAATGGAAAATGAACAGCGGGGAATGATCACTTTCATACTTGCTGTTTGCGGAAATGTTGATTACGTCTATTCGTTTCCGCAGTCGCCGCCTTCACGGGCGGCGTGGATTGAAATGGTGCTTATCGGTGCAGTTTTGATATGCTTTTGGTCGCCGCCTTCACGGGCGGCGTGGATTGAAATTTTCGCCAGTACAAAGCGCTGTTGCCGTATATCGTCGCCGCCTTCACGGGCGGCGTGGATTGAAATGGTTGAGTTTGTGTATCAAGCGAACGCAAATAAGTCGCCGCCTTCACGGGCGGCGTGGATTGAAATAAAGGGAGCAACCGCAACAATTACCATATACAAAGTCGCCGCCTTCACGGGCGGCGTGGATTGAAATAGCGAAATGTGTATTATGACAGGTTTTCCGCAATGTCGCCGCCTTCACGGGCGGCGTGGATTGAAATAAAATTGAAAGACAGTTCAGACCTTGCCGAAACAGTCGCCGCCTTCACGGGCGGCGTGGATTGAAATAACTCCGCGTCACGCGGGCTTTGGCTGACAATCTCGTCGCCGCCTTCACGGGCGGCG
>OHBX01001140.1_pt1 | contig 11240 bp, 13 predicted proteins | sample 1577441 | NCBI WGS metagenome assembly OHBX01 (sample SAMEA3879561, study PRJEB24766) | human gut metagenome | biome: human-associated habitat; feature: feces | place: USA | collected 1985/1987 | reverse complement strand
CTGAACTATGAAGATAGAGGCGCAGAAGTCGAGGTAAGCTTTCGCAAAACGGGCGGTTCCGGCGAAAGGCTGAATGCGGCTCTTGCCGAAAGTGCGGCGGGGAATCCGCTTCCCCCGTGCTTGGGCGCAGCAGCTCAGTGCGCTGCGACTGTCATCGCGGGTCGTTTTCGGCTTGGGTACTGATGATGCGCTATTCACGCGGGTTTTTCTGCGTTGATGGTGCTTTTTTTGTTTTTTGCCCGAAAAGCCCGTTTTTTTGCAATAATTATACCACGGAGGAACATAAAATGGAACAAAAAATCACATCCACCATTCGCCTTCGCATGAGCTCTCAGGATGCTCATTACGGCGGAAATCTTGTTGACGGCGCACACATGCTTGCCCTTTTCGGCGACGTTGCAACCGAACTTCTCATCAAGTGTGACGGCGATGAAGGCCTGTTCAAAGCATATGACATGGTCGAATTCATAGCACCCGTCTATGCCGGCGACTATATCGAAGCATACGGCGAAATCACCCATATCGGCAACAGCTCCCGCAAGATGAGCTTTGAAGCACGCAAGGTTATTGTTCCGCGCACCGATATTAACGACTCCGCATGCGATTTCCTTGAGGAACCCATCGTTGTTTGCAGAGCAACGGGAACCTGCGTGGTGCCCATAGACAAACAGCGCAAATAAATTGCACTGTTTGTCATTGGCAGAAAGTCTTTGCCTTTCTGCGATGCGGAAGATACAGACAAACACCGCAAATAAACTGCACTGTTTGTAATCTATACTTGTCTGCATTAGTTTACAGGAGGTACACAAATGGCATGTTTTCTTGTTCCGGTTGCCGAGGCAATCGTTACAACAATTGTTGAAAAAGCTCTGAAATCCACCGAGAAGAAAGCTGCCGTCAAGCTTAATTCTGCCGACGGCACAGCTTTGGAAGTATCAAAAACCCCGTTTTCTGCCAAGCTTGGTTGGCTCAACAAGCTGCTTTGGGGCGGCTCCGCTCTCTTAGCTTTCGAGCACGTTTGGCATGGAGAAATCGTTCCGTTTTTTCCTTTTCTGACAGCTGTTAAAAGCGGTGAAACCGGAGAAATGCTTGCGGAAATGGGCAGTGCCGGCGTAATGATGGCCGTTATTGTTACCGCCGTCTGGGTCGGCATGCTCGCAGTCTCCCGTTTTGCGGAAAAGAAATCGCTCAAATCGCCCGCGGACTTGCTCGGAGGAATGCAAAGATGACGTTGCTTACAACGGTATTTGCTGCAATTGCCTCCACAATTGTCTGGTACAAAAAAGCACCTGAAAACGAGATGAAAGTCGGCATTCTCTGCTGGATGTATTGGGGAGCATCGCTTATGTGGCTTGTGGATGCAATATTTGAGTATATTGAAATCGGAGCCGGTCTTTTTACCCCCGCCCCGGTCGATATGCTCAACGATCTTTTTCTCGGGCTTTCCGTTGTTGCGCTGGGTCTTGTCATATGGCTTGTTGTATTGCTTATAAAAGATCCAAAAGGTGTTGTAAAATCAGCATTGTTCGGAAAAAAATAATCTTCCGCAAGGGAACGCAAACTTATATTTTTGTGTTCGCTGTGTAAAAACCAAAACAAAAAGCAAACGCCGAGGCGGAATTGCATACGGGCAGCGAAACGGAACTGCCGGTTTTCGATTTTCGGTTCCCGTTTTTTCCACGGTACGTTTGCCGCAAAATAAATAATTTGAAAGGAACTATCGGAATCCATGGAAAAACTCATCATCACCGCCTGCATCTGCGGCGCGGAAGTCACCAAGGAACACAATCCCGCCGTGCCTTACACGGTTGAAGAGATTGCGAACGAAGCCTATTCCGCATACAAAGCGGGCGCAAGCATCATTCACCTGCATGTCCGCTACGATGACGGCACACCCACCCAGGATAAGGCACGCTTCAAAGAATGCATGGATGCCATCTATGCAAAATGTCCCGATGTTATCATTCAGCCCTCCACCGGCGGTGCAGTCGGCATGAGCGATGACGAAAGGCTCCAGCCCATCGAGCTTATGCCCGAAATGGCAACCCTCGACTGCGGCACCTGCAACTTCGGCGACGAGATCTTCGACAACACCATGCCCACCATGCGCGCCTTCGGCAAGCGTATGCTGGCCAACAACATCAAGCCCGAGTATGAGTGCTTCGAGATCGGCCATCTGGATACCATCCTGACCATGGCCAAGAAGGGCGAGGTTCCCGGCGCTCCCATGCAGTTCAACTTCGTGCTGGGCGTCAACGGCTGCACCCCCGCCACTATTCCCAACCTGTGCCATCTGGTGAGCCAGATCCCCGCCGGCTCCACCTGGACTGTCACCGGCGTCGGCAAGTCCGCCTGGACCATGGCCGCTGCCGGTATCGCCATGGGCGGCAACGTCCGTGTCGGCTTCGAGGACAACGTCTATCTGGGCAAGGGCCAGAAGGCCGGCTCCAACGGCGAGCTGGTGGCCAAGGTCGTCCGCATGGCCAAGGAGTTGGGCCGCGAGATCGCTACCTCCGCTGAGGCCCGCGAGATCCTGAGCCTCAAGCCCCTGAAGTAAGTTACCACATAGAATCAAGATATATTTTTTAGGAGGATATTTACAATGGCTGAATTGAAAGGCAACAAGTACGGTTCCCACCGCGTTATCGAGCCCAAGGGCGTTCTGACCCAGGCTGCTTGGAAGGTCGACAACGACATGACCAAGGTCTACTCCAACGAGATCGTCTGCGACGTGACCTCCCTGAACATCGACTCCGCTTCCTTCACCCAGATCTCCGAGGCCTGCGGCGGCGACGAGAAGAAGATCGGCGAGATGATCCTGGGCATCGTTGCTGAGCGCGGCAAGCAGCAGAACCCCGTGACCGGTTCCGGCGGTATGTTCAAGGGCGTCGTCGCTCACATCGGCGAGGACCTGAAGAACAAGCCCGGCTTCGACCTGAAGGAAGGCGACAAGATCGTCTCCCTGGTGTCCCTGTCCATGACCCCGCTGAGAATCGACAAGATCCTGGCTATCCACAAGGATATCGACCGCGTTGACATCGTCGGTAAGGCCATCCTGTTCGAGTCCGCTCTGTATGCCAAGATGCCCGAGGATATGTCCGAGCCTCTGGCTCTGGCCGCTCTGGACGTGGCCGGCGCTCCCGCGCAGGCCCGCAAGCTGCCCCACGAGGGCGACAGCGTCCTGATCCTGGGCGCCAACGGCAAGTCCGGCGTGCTGTGCGGCTGGGAGGCCATGAAGAAGGTCGGCCCCAAGGGCAAGGTCGTGGGCGTTGTCCGCAACCCCAAGCAGGTTCCCGGCCTGATGGAGCTGGGCGTTTACACCGACGTCATCGTCGCCGACTGCACCAAGCCCGTTGAGGTTATGGAGGCTGCTCTGGCTGTCAACGGTGGCAAGGAGTACGACCTGTCCATCTGCTGCGTGAACATCGAGTCCTGCGAGATGTCCGCCATCCTGCCTGTCCGTGACGACGGTATGGTGTACTTCTTCTCCATGGCTACCTCCTTCACCAAGGCTGCTCTGGGCGCTGAGGGTATCGGCAAGGACGTGACCATGATCATCGGCAACGGCTACACCAAGAACCACGCCAACATCACTTTGGATGTGCTGCGCGAGAACCCCAAGCTGCGTAAGCTGTTCGACGAGAAGTACTGCTAAACGACTTCCTTCAAAGCTGGGGGGCCCGTGTGGCTCCCCAGCCTTTGACCTACACCGAAACAACACGATATTGTGAAGGAGAAACGACTATGAAGACTCGCAACGGTTTGTTCGCCGATGTTCCCGAGAATCTGTGGAACGACTGGCATTGGCAGGTCGCTAACCGCGCTGAGACGGTTGAGGATCTGAAGAAGTACATGAACCTGACTCCCGATGAGGAAGAGGGCGTCCGCAAGACCCTGGGCAAGCTGCGCATGGCTGTTACCCCCTACTACCTGTCCCTGATCGATCTGGACGATCCCTTCGATCCCATCCGCAAGATGGCTATCCCCCGCGCGGAGGAGCTGGAGTATGCCGATTATGAGGACGCCGATCCCCTGCACGAGGATACCGACTCCCCCACCCCCGGCCTGACCCACCGCTATCCCGACCGCGTGCTGCTGCTGATCACCGACCAGTGTTCCATGTACTGCCGTCACTGCACCCGCCGCCGCTTCGCCGGTCAGAACGACTGCGAAGTGCCCATGCAGCAGATCGACAAGTGCATCGACTATGTGGCCGCTCATCCCGAGGTTCGCGATGTCCTGCTGTCCGGCGGCGACTGCCTGATGGTCTCCGATGAGAACCTGGAGTACATCATCAAGCGCCTGCGCGCCATCCCCCATGTGGAGATCGTCCGTCTGGGCTCCCGCACTCCCGTTGTGTGCCCCCAGCGTATCACGCCCGAGCTGTGCGCCATGCTGAAGAAGTATCATCCCATCTGGCTGAACACCCACTTCAACACCCCCAAGGAGTTCACTCCCGAGGCTGCCAAGGCCTGCGCTATGCTGGCTGACGCCGGTATCCCCCTGGGCAACCAGTCCGTGCTGCTGGCCGGCGTGAATGACTGCATCCATGTGATGATGGAGCTGGTCCACGGTCTGGTCAAGATGCGTGTCCGCCCCTACTACATCTATGCCTGCGATCCTTCCCTGGGTCTGAGCCACTTCCGTACTCCCGTGTCCAAGGGCATCGAGATCATGGAAGCTCTGCGCGGCCATACCTCCGGCTACTGCATCCCCACCTTCGTGGTCGACGCTCCCGGCGGCGGCGGCAAGACCCCCGTTATGCCCAACTACCTGATCTCCGAGACCCCCCGCAAGGTCATCCTGCGCAACTTCGAAGGCGTCATCACCTCCTACACCCAGCCCGAACACTACGTTCAGGATTGCCACTGCGACGTCTGCACCGGCAAGAAGAAGGTGGAGAAAACCGGCGTGGCATGGGTCGCCGAGGGTACCAAGCAGCGCTATCTGGAGCCCACCAAGCTGCTGCGTAACGAGCGTCACGTCAAGAAGTAAAAGAGAGGTTAAACTATGGAAAGCAAACTCGGCTTGAATATGGAGCTGGTCGAACAGGCGCGTGCCTCTGCCGCCAAGGTGGCAGACGACACCCAGCAGTTCATTGACCAGCATACCACCGTCACGGTGGAGCGCGCTGTTTGCCGTCTGCTGGGTATCGATGGCGTCAACGATATGGACGTTCCTCTGCCCAACGTGGTGGTCGACCACCTGATGGCAAACTCCCTGCTGCCCGCCGGTGCTGCGTGGGCCATCGGCAACGCCATGGTGGAGACCGGCAAGGATCCCCAGGGCGTGGCGGAGGCTGTCAACAGCGGTGAGCTGGATCTGAGCAAGATCCCCGCTCACTCCGACGCAGAGATTCGTGCGGCCATCACCCCCGTGGTGAACGCTACCGTGGAGCGCATCAACAAGAACGTTGGCAAGCGCAACGCCTACCTGAAGGAGTGGGGCGATAAGGAAGGCCCGTACCTGTATATCATCGTGGCTACCGGTAATATCTACGAGGATATCATTCAGGCCAAGGCCGGTGCCAAGCAGGGCGCCGACATCATCGCCGTCATTCGTACCACCGGTCAGTCCCTGCTGGACTATGTGCCTTACGGCGCTACCACCGAGGGCTTCGGCGGCACCTATGCCACCCAGGAGAACTTCCGCCTCATGCGCGCCGCGCTGGACGAGGTGGGCGAGGAGCAGCACCGCTACATCCGGCTGTGCAACTACTGCTCCGGTCTGTGTATGCCTGAGATCGCCGCTATGGGCGCTCTGGAGCGTCTGGACGTTATGCTGAACGACGCTCTGTACGGCATCCTGTTCCGCGATATCAATATGCAGCGTACCATCGTCGACCAGTTCTTCTCCCGCGTGATCAACGGCTATGCCGGCGTGATCATCAACACCGGTGAGGATAACTACCTGACCACCGATGACGCCATCACCGCCGCTCATACCGTGCTGGCCTCCCAGTTCCTGAACGAGGCATTTGCCAAGTCCGCCGGTATGCGAGAGGAGCAGATGGGTCTGGGCCACGCCTTCGAGATGGATCCCGCTGTGGAGAACACCTTCCTGTATGAGCTGGCACAGGCACAGATGGCCCGTGAGATCTTCCCCAACGCGCCTCTGAAGTATATGCCTCCCACGAAGTTCATGACCGGCAACATCTTCCGCGGCCACATTCAGGACGCCCTGTTCAACATGGTGACCATCCTGACCAACCAGCGGCTGTGCCTGCTGGGCATGATGACCGAGGCCATCCACACCCCGTTCATGTCCGACCGTGCTCTGTCTATCGAGAACGCTCAGTACATCTTCCGCACCATGAAGGATCTGGGCAGCGAGCTGACCTACAAGGAGAACGGCATCATCCGCAACCGCGCCAACGAGGTGCTGACCAAGGCCACCGACCTCCTGAAGGAGATCGAGAAGCTGGGTCTGTTCACCACCATCGAGAAGGGCATCTTCGCCGATGTCAAGCGTCCTAAGGACGGCGGCAAGGGCCTGAACGGCGTTGTGGTCAAGGACGACAAATACTTCAACCCCTTCGTTGAAGTCATGAAAGGCAAGGTGGGAGCATGAGCAGCGGACTGTATAACACCCATAAGATCGATTTCGATACCACGCTGGATCTGACCCGTCTGAAGCCCTACGGCGATACCATGAACGACGGTAAGGTGCAGACCAGCTTCACCCTGCCTGTCAAGGATGACGAGCGCGGTGAGGAGGCTGCCCGCCAGATCGCCAAGAAGATGGGCCTTGAGGAGCCCAACGTGGCGTATCACACCGCGCTGGACAAGGAGTTCACCTTCTATGTGGTCTACGGCAGCTGCGTCCACTCCGTGAACTACGAGGATATCCACGTCATCACCGTGGAGTCCGACGTGATGAGCATGGAGGACACCAACGACTACATCCGTGAGCACATCGGCCGCAAGGTCGTGATGGTCGGCGCCTCCACCGGCACCGACGCCCACACCGTTGGTATCGACGCTATCATGAACCGCAAGGGCTTTGCCGGCCACTACGGTCTGGAGCGCTACGAGATGATCGAGGCCTACAACTTGGGATCTCAGGTCCCCAACGAGGAGTTCATCAAGAAGGCACTGGAGCTGCACGCCGACGTGCTGCTGGTCTCCCAGACCGTTACCCAGAAGGATGTTCACATCCAGAACCTGACCAACCTCATCGAGCTGCTGGAGGCCGAGGGCCTGCGCGACAAGTTTGTTGTCTGCTGCGGCGGTCCCCGTATCACCCACGAGCTGGCCAAGGAGCTGGGCTATGATGCCGGCTTCGGCGCCGGCAAGTACGCCGATGACGTGGCGTCCTTCGCTGTGACCGAGATGGTCAAGCGCGGCATGAAATAAGATCCTCAGCAAAAGCGGAGAGCCGCTAACCCGACTCTCCGCTTTTTGCGCGGAATCCCTTCTGATTAAGGTGATTTGCGCAAAAACAACATGGCTATCCCTTGCTTTTTCGTGCAAAGGGTGCTATGATGCTATTGTTAGAAAAGTCACGAAGCCCCGTCTTCGCGACTGTAAACCACCGCCCGGCCGCCGTACCTGGCGAGCCGCCCGGTGGGATAAAACAAGGAGGAACAGAAATGGCAAAGAAACCTGTACTGACTGCCCGTGAGGCAGCGGCAATGATCCCCGACGGCGCCACGATTATGTGCGGCGGCTTTCTGGCCTGCGGCCAGGCCCGCGCCATCGTCAAGGAGCTGGTAGCCCGCGGCACCAAGGATCTGACCCTGATCGCCAACGATATGGGTCGCGCCACCGGTCCCAAGGGTGAGGAATTCTTCGGCATCGCGGAGCTGATCCACAATCATCAGGTCAAGCGCGTGATCGCCACCCACGTCGGCATGACCCCCGAGGTCGGCCAGCAGCACACCGAGGGTACGCTGGAGGTCAACCTGCTGCCTCAGGGTACGCTGGCTGAGTGCATCCGCGCTGCCGGCGCCGGTCTGGGCGGTGTTCTGACCCCCGTGGGTATCGACACCCTGGTGGAGGAGAGCCCCTTCTGCATGGGCCGTCAGACCATCGATGGCAAGGATTACCTGCTGATGAAGCCCATCCACGCTGATTTCGCCCTGCTGGGCACCTATAAGTGCGATGAGTTCGGCAACTGCTGGTACAAGGGTACCATGCGCAACTTCAACGTTGTCATGGCCACTGCCGCTGACACCGTGATTGCCGAGTGCGAGTACATCGTTCCCGTGGGCGACATCGAGCCCGAGAACATCCATACCTACGGTATGTGCGTTGACTACATCGTGGAAGGAGACAGAAAGTAATGGAAAAGTCCGAGATCAAAGGCTTTATTGCCAAGCGCTGCGCCAAAGAGCTGAAGAACGGCGACGTCGTGAATCTGGGCATCGGCCTGCCCACCCTGATCCCCAACTATCTGCCTGAGGGCGTTGAGGTGATCATCCATGCTGAGCTGGGTATCGTCTCCGCCGGTGTGTCCCCCAAGGAGGGCGACGCCAACTACGATCCCTACCACGTTGTGGATGCCGGCGGCAACCCCTCCTCCGTGGCTTTCGGCGGCGGCTTCATCGACTCCGCCACCAACTTCGGCCTGATCCGCGGCGGTCACGTGGACGCCTGCTTCCTGGGCGCTCTGGAAGTGGACGCCGAGGGCAATCTGGCCAACTGGATCATCCCCGGCAAGAAGATGCCCGGCATGGGCGGCGCCATGGATCTGTGCGTCGGCGCCAAGCACTGCATCGTCTGCATGGAGCACACCGCCAAGGGTAACCCCAAGATCTTCGAGAAGTGCCGTCTGCCCCTGACCGCTTCCCACTGCGTGAACAAGATCATCACCGAGATGTGTGTGTTCGAGGTCACCAAGGACGGTCTGCTGATGACCGAGATCAACCCCGAGTTCACCGTCGAGGATGTGAAGGCCGCTACCGCTGCTCCCTTCGCCGTCGCCGCTGACCTCAAGAGCATGATCGATTGATCTGCCTGAAAAGAGCAAAAAGAAAAGACCCCATGGGGTCTTTTCTTTTTGCTCTTTTTTACCGCTTCAGGCGCTTGTCGCACTTCTTGCCCAGCCATGTGCCAAGGCTCTGGAACACCTGCACCAGCAGCACCAGAATGACCACCGCCACCAGCATCACCAGATACTTGTACCGGTAGTAGCCGTAGTCGATGGCGATCTTGCCCAGACCGCCGCCGCCGATGATGCCGCTCATGGCGGAGTAGCCCAGAATGGTGGTCAGCGCGATGGTCACATTCTGGATCAGGGACGGTACGCTCTCCGGGATCATCACCTTGCAGATGATCTGCATGGGCGTGGCGCCCATGCTCTGAGCGGCCTCGATGATGTTGCCGTCCACCTCCCGGAGGCTGCTCTCCACCAGACGCGCCACAAAGGGAAACGCTGCCGCCACCAGCGGAACGATGGTGGCTGTGGTGCCAACGGCGGTGCCGATGAGCAGGCGGGACAGAGGGAACACCATGATCATCAAGATCAGGAACGGGATGGAGCGCAGCAGGTTGATGATGACGTTCAGCACCTGCATCAGCCAGCGGGGGAGAGGCAGCACGCCGTTTTTCTCGCCTACCACCAGCAGTACGCCTAAGGGCAGGCCGATGACCAGCGACAGCGCTGTGCTCACCACGGTGACATAGAACGTCTCCCATACGGCGAAGGGCAGAGAGGGCAGCACGGTCAGCAGATCCTGCACGGACTTCTGGGAAAACAGATCGCTGTACATACTCACTCCACCTCCTCTACCTGTACGTTGGCCACATTATGGAGAAACGCCACGGCCTTGTCAAACTGATTGCTGGGGATGCCAAGCATCATGCTCCCGTATACCGTTTCGGACAGCTTCTGGGTGCTGGCGGAGATGACGTTGCAGAGGATACCCTCCTCCGACGCCAGCCGGGCGATCATGGGGATGCTGGTGGTCGCGGCATCCTTGAACACCAGCCGCACCAGCTTTTCGCCTGCCGGATCGTACACCTGCGCGTCGGCGCCGCCGGGGAATACCAGCCGCCGCCCCGCCGCGGACTTAGGCGCGGCGAACACCGTGCCAACCAGTCCGGACTCCGCCACGCGGCCCTCGTCCAGAATGGCAACGTGGGTGCAGATCTCCTTCACCACGCTCATCTGGTGGGTGATGATGACCACGGTGATACCGAGTTTTGCGTTAATATCCTTGATAAGCTCGAGTATCTGACGGGTGGTCTTGGGGTCGAGCGCACTGGTCGCCTCGTCGCACAGCAGAACCTTGGGGTTTGTTGCCAGCGCACGGGCGATCGCAATACGCTGCTTCTGACCGCCGGAAAGCTGTGCAGGGTATGCATCGGCTTTGTCGGGCAAACCGACAAGCTCCAAAAGCTCACGAGCCTTGTCCTCTGCGTTCTTGCGCACAGATTCGGCCTCACGCTTTGCGTTGCCGATGAACTCGTCCTTTGCGGTGACAACACGCTTTGCCTCGGAAAGCTCGACAGGCAGGCGGGTCTTTATCTCATTGAGGATCTCAAGCACCGCTTCACGCTCGACTATGCATTTATCGTTGCCGAGGGGTACGCCCCATGCCTCTGACACCATGGTATAAAGGTTTTCGATGAGTTCCATTACTTCAACTTTATTTTCGTTCATATTAACGCCTCCATAACTGAGCTTTTTTCTCTATTTCTTCAATGATCTCATAGGGAACGAAGCCTGTGAGATCGGCACCGTACGATGCCATTTCCCGAACGACCGAGGAGCTGAGGAAGGTGTATTTTTCGCTGGCAGTCAGAAACATAGTTTCCAACTCCGGGTTTATCTTTTTATTTATCAAATTCATCTGGAACTCATACTCAAAGTCGGACGCAGCCCGAAGTCCCTTAACGATGACCGGCTTATAAAACTGCTTTGCATACTCGGCAAGCAGGCCGTTCGAGGTTGCGACCTCGACATTGGGAAAGCGTTCGACGACTTTCTGCACCATCGCCACCCTCTCCAATGGTGAACATCGGCTTGGTCTTGGTGGAGTTATACATGATGCAGACGACGACCTTATCAAAAATTTTTGAGGTCCTCCTGATGATGTTGAGGTGTCCGAGCGTTATTGGATCGAAACTGCCCGGACAAATGGCAAGACTCATATGTCTGTCTCCTTGCTGTAGGTAGTGAGCTTGACCTTACCGTAATTGTACTCCTTGCGCTTAAAATAAGGCAGTTTCATGTCCGGCATAGGCTTTTCACGCCCACTTTCGCACATAATTATACCACCTTCCGACAATATGTCA
>OHBX01001137.1_pt1 | contig 11258 bp, 8 predicted proteins | sample 1577441 | NCBI WGS metagenome assembly OHBX01 (sample SAMEA3879561, study PRJEB24766) | human gut metagenome | biome: human-associated habitat; feature: feces | place: USA | collected 1985/1987 | reverse complement strand
TCTTTCTGTTTCTGATTCTGGAAATGACATAGGCAAGCGTGTTTTGGGACAGTTCTTGTTCTGGTTACAAGAATCGAGGAGCAGAGTATTCCTTGTTGCAACCGCAAATGATGTCTCGCTGCTACCTTTTGAACTATTCAGAAAAGGCCGCTTTTCAGAAATATTCTTTATCGATCTTCCGAATTGTTCCGAACGAAGAGCAGCCATCACACAATATGTGGGGCGTTCCCTACACATTCATTTATCAGAAAAAGATATATGCCAACTGATTGCAGCTTCAGATGGATTTTCTTACTCTGATATAGAATATGCAATCAAAGAAGTAGCCCAGTCAGCGCTTATAGAGGGGCAAGCTGTAATTACCCCTCAACTATTACTTAAGTGTTTTGAGAATGTTGTTCCGATCTCCAAGAATAATCCCGATATGGTTGAAAAAATACGCAAGTGGGGTTCAGAACGAGCTGTTGCAGCATCAAACATAGCAGGAGGAAAAGCCGATGAGCAATTATGATTTGCAGAGCAAGCTCAATCAGCTCCAAGGTGAGCTAAGGCAGGCTGAGCGAGTTAATGCGGAACTCCGTGGAGAACTCTCCACTGTAGAACAAGGTGTGAACCGCGCACATAGAGATCTTGAAGATTATAACGATAAGATCAGAGGTACCCTTGACAATTGTAACGGGACGATGACTTCCTCGCATCAAAGAGTAATTGATGCCATTGAGGTGCAGGGCGAGATTGAAAGAATGTATGTCCGCTTCAAGCAAATGGAGTTGGCCAACAAAAAGATCCGTGCTGCAAACAACAAAAAGTATTATGACTTTGCAAACTACAGGACTGTAAGAAAAATTGTTCAAGGAATGATGGACAATTTAGATGTTACTATGGTTAGCGATAAAACTATCACCAAGTCCGTCGAAGTACAGCACCTTCAGACTCCTGATTACTGGCTGACATGTGTCCTGATCAGCATTATGGCATGGAAGAATAATGACCGCGAACTCTCTGATCGAGCCTTGGCGCGTGCAGTCAGACTCGACAAGAAAGATAGTGCCATTTTCTATATGCTGTTTAATCTGCGGATGGGCCGTGACGAAGCAGCCCTAAAGTGGTTCTATACATACCAAGAATGCGACCTTAAGGGCAGCGATCAAAGGACCTTCCTGATGCTGTTTTCTTTGGTGAGCAAAACTCTGGCAGACAATGTCGACGACTCTACTAAAAATGAAATCTTCTCTTTCATTAAAAAGGTCATCGATTCTAATATGAAAGCCTCCGGCTATGATGAAGCTGATATTGTCGGGCAAATTCGCCAGTATATCAGACGTATGCAGCCGTCTGACCAACTGGAGTATTCTATGCTCAGAAAGTATTGCACAGAATTTGACGCCCTGTCAGATATTATGATGCAAGCCAAAAATAATATCAGCATCCTTGAGTTTATTTTACAGACAGTTAATGTTCCCGCTGAGCAGAGAAACACCTTCTTAAAAGGTTATATTGACGAACTGATTGCTACACCGAATCAGGCAGAGAAAGATGTTTATGATGAAATCGCGTACAATGAGCTGGTCATTCGGTATGAAGGTGAAGTGGATTTGGCGCGGGAGGCATTTTCCGCAGAACAGACCAAGAAGGCAAATGACCTGAACCTGATTGCTGAGATGATCGATTGGATTTATGAGCGTGATGTTCAAGATGTCAATGGCCAAATACGCTTGAATATGTTTACACTCACAAAATCATTGCAAGAACAGGCCGTCGACGCCCATGTCGAAGATTATCGAGGACGCCGCAAAGTCACGCACCAAGTATCGATTGGAGAATACTCCACAGAGGTCAATTTCAAACGAGAGGATGAAGAGTACAGCAAAGTATCCGCTTTCTTCACTCAAAAGCGCGATGGAGCTGTCGCTGAGATTAAAAGCTGGAAATCGTACCTTGGTTTTGGCATTGGCGCAGCCGCAGCAATCGGTGCGTTCTTTGTTGGATATTGGTTGTTCGCTGTTGCTCTGATTGGCATAGGGTATGGTGTTGGTGTAATGATCTCCAACAAATCCCAGATAAAGCATCTGGAACAGAAGTGTGCCGAAAGCATTAAAACGACCAGCGATATTCTGCAGCAACTATTTGCAGAGTTTAGCAAGTATCAGGCTGAACTCGATGAATACGATAGCTATTATGAACGTATAAAGAACGAATTCAGCAAAATCTAAACGAGTCGCTGGAGAGTATTTGGAGGTGGAATAGTGGGATTGAATCTATTGCTTCTTGTCGTAGGACTCGTTATTTGTTTTGGCGGAATTTACATCCGCAAAGTGTGTTCTGCAATTTTAGGCCTGATTTGGGGTGCTCTTTGCTCTTTCGCAGTCATCTTAATGACTGTAGGCCTTTGGGGCATTGATGATGAGACTTTCATTATAGTAGCAGTTTGTGCGATTGCGTGTGCTCTGATATCTGTAATATACGATAAGCTCTGTGCCGCAATAAATGCGTTCTTATCATCATTCTTCCTGGTTGCTATCCTTCTGCTAATGGCAGATAGCATGGAGAGTGCAACATTGATTATAATTGCGGCCGTCATCGCATTGATTGTAAGCATAATTTCGGTTAAGATCTACAACTATTCATTCATTATTATGACCGCTTTTTCGGGAGCTTTCATTGCCTCGATAGGTGGTTGCGGCATTATTTATAATGCTGATGCTTCTCGTGTGTTTCTAAACCTAATGCTTGGCGATGATGTGGCTGGATTTATTCTTATTGGAACTTTGGTTCTTGGTGTCCTTGGATGTATCGTCCAATGGAGAAGGCTCAAAGGGAAAACGGCAAATGGAGCAAATACAGGGCATAAAACTACTGTCTCGGAGAACACTGCCGGTGCTTTTGCCCCCGCCGAAAAAGCTTCCATCCAGAATCCCTTTGTTCGAGAAATCAAAGAGAACTGGGGATTGCTGCTGGCGCCCATAGTTGTCACACTGTTTTGGAACCTGTGGGGCAGTCGACTGTTGTGGACTCTTTTCCCATCAATGTACAATTACGATTTTCTGCCACAAACATTGTGGCATTATATGCCGTCAATCATTACAGCGATTTTAAGCGGATGGGAAATGGCAACGTTTATTGTCGCCATTAAAACAAGAAGCAAGAATTTCTGCATTCTTTGGATGCTTCCAAACATGATTATCGCACTTGTTTACCTCGTAAAAATGTTTAGACTCCTTACGACTTATGGTGGGTTGGCATGGATATTTGATTTGGCATATGTTATTGCCTGTTTCGTACCATTTCTTTCATGGTGGATCATTCGAAAATTGGAAAAAGCCTTTGCTGCTTTTTCCCGCAACGATATTAAAGCATATGTACTGTGTGGTATATGCGCGTTCCTTGTATTACGAATAGTCGGTAGCATTACTTCCTTCATCGAGAGACAGCTAATTGCATATGACGGCTATACATCGATTGGGGAATCCTTATTGCTTCTGATTTTAAACATTATCTCTATGACAGTCGTTATCCGAGTGATCTACAGGCATAATGTCTACGCTAAGGACCATTGCACGAGTGTGCTTAATAATAACAAGGAGGGCGAATAATGTTAGACCAGGAATTATTGGCTAAAGCTGAGGCCAATGATGTGCAGGCGATATTTGAGGTCGCCAAAGCGTATTACATCGGAGATGGTGTCGAGGAAAACAATGACAAAGCCTTTGAGTTGTTCAGCAAAGTTGTTGCGCTCGACCCGAATTTTCCAGATGTGTACAGTCGTATTGGTAGATGCTACGAAAAGGGCTGGGGTACTGCTCAGGATTTGAAAAAAGCCGTCGATGCCTATACTACAGGCGCCAATCTTAATAGTGCTGGATGCCATTACTATTTGGCCTTGGCCTATGAGAACGGGACTGGTGTTGCGCAGGATGAGCAGAAGGCTATCCAACACTATAAGATTGCTGCCGATTTGGGCGACACGGATTCCATGGTAGAAATGGGGCATCGATACAGAGCTGGTAATGGCGTTGAAAAAGATGATGTCATTGCCACCGAGTATTATCGTAAAGCCGCTGAAAAGGATGACTCCAATGGTGTTTACCAGCTTGCCAGAGCTTACTATGATGGCCTTGGCGTAGAAAAGGATGTCCCGAGGTCAACTCAGTTATGGGAAAAGTCTGCAGAATTGGGACATTGGGGCGCACAGTTCTATACCGGTATCAACTATCTTACCGGAGATGGCGTTGAGAAAGATGCTAAAAAAGCGGCGTTTTGGTTTGAAAAGGCTGCGGAACAGGAGCATCCGGATGCAACATACAAACTGGGGGCGTTGTATTTGGATGGGGTTGGTGTTGAGCGTGATCCGACCAAGGGCATTGCGTATATCATTCAGGCAGCGAACTTAGGTGCAAGTGATGCATATTTTCTGGCTGGTGTTACCTACTTCCAAGGCAATTACGGATACCCCGTCGATAAGGCAAAGGCCATTGAGTATTGGACAAAGGGTAGTGAAGCAGGCGAAGGCGGCTGCACAAAGAATTTAGGCATTGTTTACAAGACCGGCGATGGCGCTGAACGCGATCCAGCAAAGGCATTAGCTTATTTTGAAAAAGCTGCTGAACAGGGGAATATTGATGCGCTTGAGCAGTTAGGCCTCGCCTATGTCGGTGGGGGTATTTCCGGCACACACGACGAAGAAAAGGCCTTAGAATACTTCGAACGTGCTTATAAGGCCGGCTCTGCCGACGGGGCATACTTTTTGGGGCTTCTACTCGAGACGGGTGAACAGGTTGAACATGACCTTGCGCGTGCTTATTCTGTTTATTTGTTTGCAGCCGAAAGAGGCAATTCCGATGCAATGATTAAGATTGGCTATTTCCTCCATGAGGGCGAAGGAGTCGAAAAGGATGTAGCCAAAGCAATTGAATGGCTCGAAAAAGCCAAGGCCGCAGGTAACCCCAAAGCCGAAAAGTACCTAAGCATCTCCTATCGCAATGGTGAAGGTGATCCCAAAGCAGCATTTGAACATTATTTGAAGCTTGCAGAACAAGGCGATGCCGAAGCACAATATCAAGTCTACAATGCGTATGAAAACGGTAATGGCGTTGAGAAAAACGAAGCGTTGGCAAATGAATGGTGTAAAAAAGCCGCTGACAATGGTCATATTATTGCCGCTGCTTTAGTCGGTTTCCATGAGATAATTTTTGGAAAAGAAACCGAGGCGGTTAAGTACTGGGAAGTTGCTGCCAAGGGTGGACATTTGAAAGCAGCTACGGATCTTGCAAATCTCTACCTCGAAGGTTCAGATGATGTCCCTGTGAATAAGGCAAGAGCTATCGAATTGCTCAATGACGCAGCAAATTCCGGATTCGCCGAAGCCCAGAATAGCTTGGGCGTTTGCTATATGGCTGGAAACGGCGTTCCTGAGAACCCTACCGAAGCAGTCAAATGGTTTGAAAAGGCTGCAGCACAAGATGAAGAGTTCGGTATGAAGAATCTCGCTATATGTCTGCGTAATGGAAATGGCACTGTGACCAATAAGGCAAAGGCCGCCGAGTGGTTTGAGAAAGCGGCGGCAAAAGGCAATATTCAGTCCAAGTCGAATCTTGCTGATATGTACGCTGATGGCGAGGGTGTCCTTGTAAACTATCAGCGAGCAGAAACGCTTTATAAAGAGATCATTTCCAGCGGTAATGAGACCTTCTATGATGATGCGCTTTTCTCTTTAGCGCTGCTTTATGCTACGAAGACAAACGACCATTACAAGGCGTTTCCACTTTGGCAGGAGGCTGCACAGAGAGGTAGCGACACAGCACAGTACAACCTCGGCTTGTGCTATCACAATGGCTGGGGTACAACCAAAGATGATGACCAAGCACTTTATTGGTGGCGAAAGGCTGCAGCACAAGGACATCATGATGCGCAGCATAACATTGATGTGCTGATGAACGAGAGAAATTCCTACGGCAATAGCAACTATCAGAGTTCTTCTCAAAATTCTCAGCCGGCTAAATCCGGTGGCTGCTATGTGGCTACTGCCGTCTATGGCTCCTATGACTGTCCTCAGGTTTGGACGCTTCGCCGCTTTAGAGACTATAAACTCGCAGCCACTTGGTATGGCCGCTTATTCATTCGTGCCTATTATGCTGTTAGTCCGACAGTCGTAAAACTGTTTGGCAAGACTGAATGGTTCAACCATTTTTGGAAAGCAAGACTTGACAAGATGGTTGCAACACTGCAGGAGCAGGGCTACGAAGATATTCCGTACAATGACTGACCGGCACAAAAGGAGAGAATTATGATTAAAATTGATGAGCTTCGTGAATTCCGTCCTACATACCGCTTCGAGGATGGAGCAAGCATCTCGTTGGAAGCTGTACAGAACGCATTAGCGGCAGAAGCTGAGAAGCATGATGTCCCTGTTGCTTTCTATGCCGATCAGGTAAAGTCCGGCAGCTTGTTCAATAAGCAGATTGAGGATTGCATCGTCATGTACCATCCGGAACATCGATATGACTACTTCACCTTCTGCATCCGAGTTCAGCACCAAGGATCCATGGCTTATGTCGCCGTCAATGACTTCGGGTCCAGCAAGCAAATGGATAAATTCGCCCGTGCAGAATACGCCAAGCAGGATCGAAAGGGAAAAGAACTGTCGTACCAAATTGGCTCAATGATTGGTGCCGGAATTCGAAATATAGGAAAAAGCAAACAAAAGCTGGAGGAGGAACAGAACTACTACGGTGCTGTCCAGTATGTTCTGGATCAGGTCATTGCCTAAATTTCCCCATAAGACACAGAAAATTAGCCTGGCATTAGGAAGCAGGTGATGAAGGATGCCATATAAAAAATCGAGGTTCAATTTTACATATAGGCAAAGTGAAGATGCCTATGTAGTCTTCAATACATATAGCAAAGCGTTGGTTGTGTTAAGCAGTGCTGAGTTTGAACAATTTAATGCTCAGCATTTTGATGATTCTCAGATGGTGCGGGAATTGGCTGACAACGGTATCCTCGTTGACGAGACATTTGATGAAATTGGTTTTATGACATACTGCCATAATATGACCAAGTTTTCCAAAGGTTCGTTGCATCTTGTCTTAGCTACTACCATGGATTGTAATTTTGCATGTCCCTACTGTTACGAAAACCGCAGAAAGGGAAAAATGAGTATTGCAGTTCAAGACGCAATCGTTCAGTTCATAGAAGCAAATATAAACAACGGTGTCCACAAGCTGGATGTTACATGGTATGGTGGAGAGCCGCTCCTGTATCCAGACATTGTCGAATCTTTGGCAGCAAGGATTAGAAGCCTTGCCGACAGATCTGGCTGTGAATTGACGATGTATATGGTCACCAATGGATATTTGTTTACTCCTGATTTAGTTGAGCTAATTGATCGAATCGGAGTTGTAAAAGTTCAAATCACCCTGGATGGATTGAAAGAGCATCATGATTCCCGGCGTCACTTGAGAGATGGTAGAGGAACTTTTGACAAAATTATTGAAAATCTTAGGCTGTTTGAGGAATACGCTATCAGGGTTGATATTCGCATGAATGTCGACAATGAAAACTGCCGTGATTACATTGGATTACAGCAAAAGCTTGCAGAGCTTGATAATCCAAATGTCGTTCTCTATCCTTCTCCGGTTGAAGATATTAATCCGGATACAGAAAACGAAGTCAGTGATTTCATGACTTTTGACGAGTTTGAAAAGTTTGCCGGAGACATATGTAAGGAGGGTGACGCCTCAGCTGCCACCAAAGTCCTTGATGACAGGTATTGTTACTGTCAAGCCGAAACAGAAAACAGCTATGTTATTGACGAATTGGGTAACTGCTATAAGTGTTGGGATCAGGTCGGACGTGTGGAGACATGCTGCTTTAACATTACATCTCCTGACAAAAAGAATTATTCCAACATTGTCAAGTTTATGTCTTGGGATCCATTTCGAGATGAGAAATGCGGTCAGTGTGTTTTCCTCCCTGTCTGTTTTGGCGGCTGCAAGTTTCACCGGTTAAATACCGGCAAATATGACTGTGGTTTTACAGCAGAATCAATGAAGAGTTATCTTGAAAACGAATTCTTCAGTGATTAAAAACTTTGAAGGAGGTGAATTAAATGAAGGTTATCCAGAAAGCAAAGACTACACCAAAGACTTTCACACCCCATGCTAATGCGTGTGAGCATGATTGCCTCGCTGTCTGCAAGAAGTGCCCGCCGAGAACTTGCTAATTTCTCGCATAGGCATCAACAACTCGCGGGGATGCACTTATTTTATGTAAGTGCATCCCATTTTTATATGAACAGGTGTCTATATGTATTATTGCTTTTTAAAAGAGGATATAGAGCAACTAACATATGATCCGCTCATCATTCAAAAAGAATATGCAATGCGGCTCGGTTCTCTGTATGTTGGTAGTTTGGAGCAGCAAACAATCTATGATGCTTCTGGTACAAAAGTCTCTATCGCTGATAAAAGAGTTTTGTTGCGGTGTACTTACGACAACATGATAGCTGGGATTCGATTGCTCAGCAAGCAAGGAGCGAATCTCGTAGAAACAGAGCATGATGTTGAAAGAATAGAATCTTGGTATCGGTTAGGACTTACAAGAAGGTCGATACAAGAGGTTGAACTCTCAGAACTGATGTTCGGGTCGGGCAAAAATAGCCACTACGGGCCGGGGAAAATAAGCCAAATGTAGCCGGAAATAAAAAGCCACTACCATAGCTCTTTCAAACCTTGTACACTGGAAAGTGCCAACAGCCCAGTGGAAAGGAGCGTAATGAAAGAGCCAAGTGGTAATGGCTATGTGCCGATTATAGCACAAGCCATAGAAGAAATGAAAGCAGAATGGGGAGATACATTCTCTCTGGAGCAAATCAACTTAGCTGAGCTCGAACGCCGTACCGGCATCTCCCGCGGAAAGCTGCGTCGGCTCAAGAAGAATGGCTTTCAGGATAGCCGTCGAAACGGTGATTCCGGAAAACACAAGATCACCAAACTTACCGGCTATAGCGGGATCATTGACACGCTGTTAAAGCAAGGCGTCAGCAATTCCACAGTCATCCTGAACCGTCTGCAGGAGTCTGGCTTCGAGGGTAAGTTGACCATCGTCAAAGACTACATCGCCGCTCACAAATACCTTCTCCCCGCCAAGCGCCAGCAGGTTGCACCGCAGGGCAACCGAGGTCGCCGTTATTCCTCAGATCCCGGTGAGACCTACCAGATGGACTGGGGCTTTACCGATGTGCTGGATCACGACGGAAACATCTACCGCGTGGCCTGCTTTGCCATGATCTGCCACCATTGCGGAGAGCGTTATATTGAATTCTTTCCTAATGCCAAACAGGAAAACCTGTTTATTGGGATGATCCACGCTTTTCAATATATGGGTATCCCCAGATATGTGCTGACAGATAACATGAAGAGCGTTGTACTCCACCGTGATTTGGACGGCCGTCCTGTATGGCAGAAGGATTACGAAGCCTTTATGCGCACAGTTGGATTTGATACAAAGCTCTGTAAGCCGCGGCATCCGTTTACCAAGGGAGCTGTGGAACGACTTATCCGTTTTGTGAAAGAGAACTTTCTTTCAGACCGGGTATTCTGCGATGTAACAGACCTCAACTGGCAAGCTTTGGAGTGGTGTAACGCACAAAACGGTATCTACCACAGAGCGGTAGACGGCGTACCACAGCAGATCCATGATGCAGCTTGCAGTTCACATCTGCGAAGGCTGCCTGATAGCGACGAAGTGAGAGGGTATCTCTGCCCAAACCGACGTATTTCTTTTGACGGCTTCGTCAACTACGAAGGGCGACGTTTCGGTGTCCCATACAGCTATGCAGGCAGTACAGCTCGTGTTATGCGCAGTGGCGATACGCTCTACATCTACTCCACAGATATGAATTCTTTGCTCGCTACCCATGCAGTAACGTGGAGCCACCGTGACAGCTTCTGCGAGGGGCAATACGAAGTCCAACCGGAAGAATTTCCCACCGCTCCAGTAAAGACGCAGCTTCGCCAGCTGCCAAAGCCTGCCAGCAACCTCTCCTTTGCAAAGTTTGACTTTGATGATGAGGAGGAATTGCTGTGACGGAGACGATATTTGAAAAGCTCGCTGCAGCAGTTGCCACGCTGAAATTGGACTTCTCTTCTGAGGAATTTGCCCTTTATGCAGAGGAACACGAACTGTCCGAACTCGAGATGGCAGCCGTGGAGAATGTGTTTACTTATCTTAGTGAGAAAAAACAGCAAGCCACGGTACACACTTTGCTCAGGCTCAGCCGTTTGCCTACCAAAGCGCCCAGGACATTTGAAAACTTCGACTTCTCATTACTCAAGGGAAGGGATGTAGAACGTTTGAAGGCACTGCCATCCCTCAGCGCCATCTACTCGCACAGGAATCTGGCATTTATTGGCCCTGCCGGGACGGGCAAGACTCATTTGGCGCAAGCATTTGGTTACGCCTGCTGCCAGCACGGTATGAAAACCTACTTCATTAAAGCCTCGGAATTGCGGGACAGATTCCTCGCAGCCAAGCGAAGCGGCAAAGCGGATTCCTGTCTCAATGCTCTGGTGCGCCCCAGCTGCCTTATTATTGATGAGATAGGACACTGCGAGTTCGACAAGGAATGTACTCGTATGTTTTTCGATCTGATTGACCGCCGCTACAACAAGGAAGGCAACTTTAACATGATCTTCACCAGCAACAAAAATCCAGCGCTATGGCGTGAGGATTTCAACGAGGATACTACCTTGCTCTGCGCACTGGACCGTATCTTTGATGATGCTATGGTGTTCAAGCTGCGCGGCGAGAGCTTCCGCGGGAAGAAGTTGGAGACGATCTCCCTGCAGACTGGCAAGGTAAAAGCCGTTGAGTCTGTGACGGAAATGAAAGGATAATTTGAGTGTCATACTGGGCTGTTGGTGTACTATAAATCTGTCTCGGCTATTGCAGGCGGAGGAAAAACAGCAGTTTTGCTGAATACATTTTCAAAAGGATTGGCTCGCTGCTCCGGCTCAAATTGGGTGTTTTTTCCCGACCCAAATTGGCTGTGCGCTCCCGGCGCTAACACCACATTGGTATAGATGCTATTATTCACATAGCACATAGAACACGATATGGGGTTTAACTCCACAATGTCTATATACGAATCGCCATTGCAGTCAACAAATTCACCTAAATCCAATGCGTAGTTGTCCGGGAAAACACCCAAGCTTCTAATGTGATCTGCCATATGTACGGCTATATTTTTGTGTGATTTT
>OHBX01001136.1_pt1 | contig 11259 bp, 12 predicted proteins | sample 1577441 | NCBI WGS metagenome assembly OHBX01 (sample SAMEA3879561, study PRJEB24766) | human gut metagenome | biome: human-associated habitat; feature: feces | place: USA | collected 1985/1987 | reverse complement strand
CGGTAATCTGTGGAACACCGATACCTGCAACCACACGGGTAGTACAGATAGAACCAGGTCCGATACCAACCTTAACAGCATCAGCACCAGCTTCAATTAAAGACCTGGTTGCTTCACCGGTTGCTACGTTACCTGCGATAACCTGAAGATCAGGATAAGCAGCTTTGATTTTCTTAACTGCATTTAAGATATTTAAGGAATGTCCATGTGCGGAATCTACAACGATTACATCGACATGGGATTTTACCAGTGCATCAATACGATCCATCATGTTAGCAGTAATACCAACAGCAGCACCACAAAGCAGTCTGCCCTGGTCATCCTTTGCGGATAATGGATATTTAATCTGTTTTTCAATATCTTTGATTGTGATAAGACCTTTTAAGTGAAAATCTTTATCAACAATTGGAAGCTTTTCTTTTCTTGCCTTAGCGAGAATTTTTTTCGCTTCGTCTAATGTGATTCCTTCCGGAGCAGTAATAAGACCTTCGGAAGTCATGCTTTCTTTAATTTTCTTTGTATAATCTGTTTCGAATTTCAAATCACGATTGGTGATGATGCCGACTAATTTTCCGTTTTCTGTAATAGGAACTCCGGAAATGCGGAAGTTGTGCATTAAATCTTCTGCGTCAGCTAATGTATGATCTGGGGATAAGAAAAATGGGTCTGTGATAACTCCATTTTCGGAACGTTTTACCTTGTCCACTTCCTCCGCCTGAGCCTCGATAGACATGTTTTTGTGGATGATTCCGATACCACCCTGTCTTGCCATAGCTATTGCCATGCGATGTTCAGTTACTGTGTCCATTCCAGCACTCATCATTGGAATGTTCAATTTGATTTTCTTAGTCAGGTAAGTGGTAAGATCAATCATATTAGGAGTAACTTCCGAATATGCAGGAACCAGCAAAACATCATCAAATGTAATTCCTTCACCGATAATTTTACCCATTTTCTCGTTTCCTCTCTTTCTTATTAAAAAGTGTGTAATATAATAAAGCCTTTAATTTCTCAATTCTAGCAAAAAAATAATATACTGTCAATTGTTAAAACAACTATTCCATTTTATACAAAAATATGTTATTCTTTTAGACGGACAACGGGGTCAACCAAGGGTGAACGTTGTCCTTTTTTCAAACAGAGGGGGAAAAAGGATGGAATTTCGACCATGCATAGACATCCATAATGGCAAGGTCAAGCAGATTGTGGGCGGAAGTCTTAAGGATGAAGGAAATCAGGCAAAAGAGAATTTTGTGGCGGAACAGGATGCCGCTTATTTTGCAGAATTTTATAAAAAAGATAAGATTCGTGGCGGACATATCATTCTGCTGAATCCGTCAGACAGTTCTTATTATAAAGAAACGAAACGTCAGGCACTGCTTGCACTTCACACATATCCGGGCGGTATGCAGGTTGGCGGCGGCATTCATGCAGAGAATGCCAAAGAATTTATCGAGGCAGGAGCCAGTCATGTAATTGTGACATCTTATGTATTTAAGGATGGAAAAGTAAATTATAATAATCTGGAGAAAATTCTTGCAGCAGTAGGAAAAGAGCACCTGGTTCTGGATTTGAGCTGCCGGAAAAAAGATGGCGACTACTATATAGTGACAGACCGCTGGCAGAAATTTACCGAAGAGAAAATCATGCCGGAGTTATTAGATAAATTAAAGGAATATGCGGATGAATTTTTAGTACATGCAGTAGATGTAGAGGGAAAAGCATCCGGCATTGAAGTCACACTGGCAGAAATGTTAGGAGACTGGGGCAGAATTCCAATTACATATGCCGGAGGAGTCGGTAGTTTTGAAGATTTAAAGCAGTTAAAAGAACATGGAAAAGGCAGGCTTAATGTGACGATAGGCAGTGCATTAGACCTGTTTGGCGGCAGAATGGCATATAAAGAGGTTCTGCAGTATATAAATCAAGTATAAGGAAAAGGAGAGCGGCAGTATGAAGTATACAAAACAGGATATTATCCGTATGGCAGATGAAGAAGATGTGGAATTTATCCGGCTTCAGTTTACGGATATGTTTGGAACCTTAAAAAATGTGGCAATTACAAGAAGTCAGTTAGAGAAGGCACTGAATAATCAGTGTATGTTTGACGGCTCATCCATAGAAGGCTTTGTCCGGATTGAGGAGTCCGATATGTATCTTTACCCGGATTTAGACACATTTACTATTTTCCCATGGAGACCACAGCAGGGAAAAGTTGCAAGAATTATCTGTGACGTTTATTGTGCAGACGGAACACCTTTCGAAGGAGACCCAAGATACATATTGCGGAAAGAGATTGCGCGTGCAGCAAAGATGGGCTATACCTTTGATGTGGGACCAGAGTGTGAATTTTTCTTATTCCATACCGATGACAATGGTCAGCCCACAACCGTTTCCCATGAGAAAGCAGGATACTTTGACTTAGGACCGGTAGACTTAGGTGAAAATGCAAGACGTGATATGGTGCTGACCTTAGAGGATATGGGATTTGAAATCGAGGCATCCCATCATGAAGTAGCACCGGCACAGCATGAAATTGATTTCCGTTATGATGAAGCATTGGCAACAGCCGATAAGATTATGACTTTTAAACTGGCAGTTAAGACCATTGCAAAGCGTCATGGCTTATTTGCAAGCTTTATGCCAAAGCCAAAATATGGAATCAACGGTTCCGGCATGCATATTAATATGTCACTTTCCCAGAATGGAAAAAATATATTTGATGACCCATCCGGTGAACTTGGTTTGAGCAAAGAAGCATATTATTTCATTGGCGGAATAATGAAACATATGAAAGGCATGTCAGCGATTACCAATCCGCTGGTAAATTCCTATAAGAGACTGGTTCCGGGCTATGAAGCACCGATTTACATTGCATGGTCTGCAACAAACCGCAGTCCGCTGATTCGTATTCCGGCATCCAGAGGGGCAGGAACCAGGGTGGAATTAAGATGTCCGGACCCGGCAGCCAATCCATATCTGGCATTGGCAGTATGCCTTGCAGCAGGCTTAGATGGAATTGAAAATAAGATTATGCCACCGGAAGAGGTAAGAGAAAATGTATTTGAAATGAGACTTTCCAGGAAAGCGGAAAAGGGTATTGAATCACTTCCGGGAGATTTAATGGAAGCAATCGAAGAGTTCGAACACGATGATTATATCAAAGGGGTTTTAGGACCACATATTACAGAGAAATATGCAGAAGCCAAGAAGGCTGAGTGGGCGGACTACAGAGCCCAGGTGACACAGTGGGAGATTGATGAGTATCTGTATAAGATTTAGTAGATGTAAGAAAATGCTACAGGAGATAAGAACTTGAATAATGTTATTGTTGCATTCCCTAAGATAGAAAATGCCAAAAGTATAAAAAATATACTTGTGCGCAGTGGATTTCATGTAGATGCAGCAGTCACAACAGGGGCTCAGGCATTGCAGTATGCGAATTCGTTAGATGGAGGTATATTGGTCTGCAGTCCAAGATTTGTGGACATGATGTATACAGAACTGCATGAATATATTCCTGCTACATTTCAGATGCTTCTTGTTGCTTCGCCGGATATCTGTAATGAGCATGAAGTTGCTGATATTATGTGCCTTTCCATGCCGCTTAAAGTGCACGAACTGATACAGACGGTAGAGACCATGTCTTATACTATTACCAGAATGCGTAAGAAACGGCGTACGGAACCGAAGGTACGGAGCGAAGAGGAAAAACGCATGTTACAGGATGCTAAAGAACTTCTGATGATACGAAATAACATGAGTGAAGAAGAAGCACACCGGTATATCCAGAAACGGAGTATGGATAATGGAACCGGACTCATCGAGACGGCACAGATGATTTTGAGCCTTATGCATGCATAAGTATGAAAAATAGGTTAAATATAGTAGATTATTTAGAGAGAAGAAAAGGAGATATTATGTATCAGATTAATGAAAACTACCAGAAATTACCAGGAAGCTATTTATTCAGTACCATTGCCAAAAAGGTAAATGCATTTACCCAGGCAAATCCGGATAAGAATATCATCCGTCTTGGAATCGGGGATGTCACCCAGCCAATCGCTCCGGCAATTATTGAGGCTTTACATAAGGCAGTTGATGAGATGGCAGATCCTGCAACCTTCCATGGATATGCACCGGATTTGGGATATGATTTCCTGCGTAATGCTATTGTAAAAAATGATTATCAGGCAAGAGGATGTGCAATCGAAGCAGATGAAATTTTCGTATCCGATGGAGCAAAGAGTGATTCTGGAAATATTCAGGAATTATTCGGACCGGATGTAAGAATTGCTGTATGTGACCCGGTATACCCGGTATATGTGGATTCCAATGTTATGGCTGGAAGAACCGGTACATATAACCCGGATACCCAGATGTGGAGCAATGTAATTTATATGCCATGTACCAGAGAAAATAATTTCGTGCCGGAATTCCCGAAGGAGACACCAGATGTAATTTATCTGTGCCTGCCAAATAACCCAACCGGAACAACCATCACCAAAGCACAGTTACAGGAATGGGTAGATTATGCCAATAAAGAAGGCGCACTGATTATCTATGATGGTGCTTATGAAGCATACATTTCAGAAGCAGATGTGGCTCATACCATTTACGAATGTGAAGGAGCACAGACCTGTGCCATCGAGATTAAGAGCTTTTCAAAGAATGCAGGATTTACCGGAGTACGTCTTGGATATACTGTAGTACCAAAGGATTTGAAATGCAATGGCGTATCTTTACATGATATGTGGGCAAGACGTCACGGCACCAAATTCAACGGCGCACCTTATATCGTACAGCGTGCCGGTGAAGCAGTATATTCCGAAGCTGGAAAAGCACAGTTGAAAGAACAGGTTGCATATTACATGAAAAATGCAAGCGTAATCAAAACCGGTCTTAAAGAAGCAGGCTTCGAAGTATTCGGTGGTGTAAATGCACCATATATCTGGTTAAAGACACCGGAGCAGATGACATCCTGGGATTTCTTTGATTACCTCTTAGAAAATGCCAATGTAGTAGGAACACCGGGATCCGGATTCGGACCAAGCGGAGAAGGATACTTCAGACTGACAGCATTCGGAACATATGAGAATTCAGTTGCAGCATTAGAGAGAATTAAGGCATTATAAGTCAGTATCATAAGGATATACGAAAATATAGAAGGGACAGCGATTTTAATTGCTGTCCCTTTTTTACGCGAGTAGCGAGAAAAAATCTGTAAGAAAAGAAGGAGCCAGGCTTGCCTGAGCGAGCTTCTTTTCTTACAGATTTTGGCGAGCACCGCGATAACTCGAGAAACTCGCAAAGCGTGTTTCTCGTAGTTTATGGGCTTTAGCCTGTTGAGTGCATCGGAGTTTCTCCCAACGGAGAAATGGAGATGTGCGAAACAATAAACCACCTGCTATGCGGGTGGAGTCAAATTGCTTATAGCAAAAAATCACCTTTTCGTTACAATAGAGTTGTTCAGGCACTATTGCAGAAAGGAAAAGGTGATTTAATGGCAAATAAAAACAATGAATTGGCACACACAAAATGGATGTGTAAGTATCACATTGTCTTCACTCCAAAGTATAGACGAAAAATCATATATAATCAATTAAAAGTAGATATAAGAGATATTTTGAAACAGTTGTGTGCGTATAAAGGAGTGGAGATATTGGAAGGGCATTTAATGCCGGATCACATACATATGTTAGTAAGTATTCCGCCAAAATATAGTATTTCATCATTTATGGGGTACTTAAAGGGAAAATCTGCACTTATGATATTTGATAGACATGCAAACTTAAAATATAAATTTGGAAACAGACATTTCTGGTCAGAGGGATATTACGTATCTACAGTGGGATTAAATGAAGCTACGATAAGAAAGTATATACAGGGACAAGAAAAATATGACATTATGCAAGATAAGTTAAGTGTAAAGGAATATGAGGATCCATTCAAAGAGTAGTGAGAAAAAATAGCCCCTTCAAGGGGCTAATGTAACGAGTCAAGTGCAATAGTGACTTGAACGAAGAGAAAGTCTAGAGCGCCTTGAGACGCTGTCGGGTACCAAGGGCTTTTAGCCAGCGTCCCGAGCCACCCCTTTTAGGGGTGGCGGCGACTGGCATCCGATATAACAGACTATGCCCAGAAGGCAATTCGTTTAGGCGTACCCCGTTTCCTTTTGAAACCATCAAATATGGACGAATTAGAAGAAGCAATTTCTGCCATGTGTGAGGTGGCAGAGAAAACCTATGTCAGCCAGTGGCATTTGAGTAAATTATTAAACCGTCATACCGGTCAGAGTTTTTTTGATATTTTAAATCATTGTCGAATTGAACATGCCAAGAAGCTGTTAGAGGATCCGTCCCTTCGCATCGGGGATATTTCTGATGCTGTAGGATTCCTGGATCTGGCACATTTTTCCCGTGTATTTAAGAAGCAGGAAGGAATGTCTGCCAATGAATGGAGAAACCAGAAGCTTGGCAGTTAGAATATGAATTTGCAGGTCGGATATCGGAAGGTTTTCCGAATAGCAGGCAAAAAAACACGCAGTCCCGGAATTCTTCCGGGATGGTGCTAAAATGCCGGCTTCAATGATTTTTTTATCTGTTCCGTGGTTACGGTTTTGCTCGCATCATAGGAGCGTACACTTCGTCTGTTTTCCAGTACGGTCTGAAATTCCATATTGATATCCTCCGTTTCATATCTTAGTGAGTTTACTGCAACTAACTGCGTACTAATTCATGGGGGAACGTTTGTCAATTGATTTTTCATTACATAAAAATATAACTATACACATAAAATGGTAGTGTATATTGCAATGAAAGTGCAGTTTGATAAAGAAAAACGTATGAAGTATGCGAAGAGTGAGGAGCAGAAATCATCTGACAGGACAGAAGCAGAGCCAGAGAGAGTCAATGCAGAGAACGAGTATGTTCCAATGGTAGCTGAACCACAGGAGTATCAGTATAATGCAGGTGTATTTGAGGCTAGAGATGTGGATGGGGTTAAATAGGATGCACAGAAGATAAGAGAAGATAAAGCCAGATAGATGTGAGGACGTGGGAGAAATCCTGCGTCCTTTTCTGTTATTATTTTATCATGAGGCAGAATATTAATTCGATGTGCCGGGGACGATTATTGGACAGTATAAGTGATATAAATGAAGTATAAGAAACAGATAAATGGGTTATGAAGTAAAGATGTCCTTTTACGGAGGTGGTAGTTATGCATATATTAGCATTGATTTTAATGTTTGTAGTAGGAGCAATTATTGCGGCTTGTGACGGCGATTATTCAGGAATAGCAGCAATCGGTAAGGTTGTTGGATTTTTCGTATTACTATTTGCTATGTTATGGTTATTTACTCAGCCTGCTTTATTGATAATTGTTATTGTAGTACTGATTTTGATTGTGGTGTGCTGCTCTGCAAAGTAGAAATAATTTTTGATTATGAATCTGGAATTTGAAGAGTATATTGCAGAAAAAATATATAGTGTACCAATAGTAAGGCTTACTGGTATGATAAAACTTCTCTTATATGTTTATTTATGGTATCATATAGGAGAAGCTTTTGGTTTTATTGGGGAGTTTGGAGGTACAATATGCCTAAATCATCAAATCAGAAATTGAAACTGATATATCTTATGAAAATTCTTCTGGAGCGGACGGATGAAACACATAGTATTACGATGCCTGAGATAATTGAAGCATTGGCAGCATATGACATAAGTGCTGAGCGTAAGAGTTTATATAATGATATTGAAAATCTTAGAGTGTATGGTCTGGATGTTATAGGAATGCAGGAAGACAGGACATATTCATATCATATAGGGAACAGACAGTTTGAATTGGCAGAATTAAAATTATTAGTTGATTCTGTACAGTCGGCAAAATTTATTACTGCTAAGAAGTCAAATGAGCTTATTAAAAAGATAGAAGGACTTGCTAGTAAGTATGAAGCATCTCAGTTACACAGACAGGTATTTGTAGCTGGTCGTGTAAAGACAATGAATGAAAGTATTTATTATAATGTTGACAGGATACATACAGCAATAGCAGAGAATTCAAGGATAACATTTCAATATTTCCAATGGAATGTTGATAAGAAAATGGAACTGCGTCATGAGGGGGCACTTTATGAGGTTAGTCCATGGTCTTTATCATGGGATGATGAAAACTATTATCTTATTGCATATGATAGTAATGATGGGATAATAAAGCATTTTCGTGTAGATAAAATGCTTTCTATCAAGTTAAATGGCAAAGTAAGAGAAGGAAGACAGGCGTTTAAATCCTTTGATATGGCTGCATATGCCAGAAAAACATTTGGCATGTATGGAGGAAAAGAGGAATGGATACGAATTGAATGTGATAATTCTTTTGCAGGTGTAATGATAGACCGTTTTGGCAAAGACGTATCCATGATCAGACTGGACGATAAACGTTTCGTAATCAATGTGGAAATTGCAGTTAGCAGACAATTTTTAGCATGGATCATAGGGCTTGGTGAGGGTGTAACACTTGCAGGACCAGATAATGTTGTTGAAATGATGAATGCTGAAATAGACAGATTGATAGAACAATATAAAAAATAAGAACAAAGATTCGATATGCAAGGTGTGTTTATGGGACACCTTAGTTTTTATAATAAGAATCAGATAAGAGATAAGCTCTTACTGGTTCTTATTTTTTTGAAACAGGAAAGGTTATGGTATTAGATTAGAAAAAAGTATTACATGTTAAGGATTGTAAGGAATATTGCATTATGTGTGAATGTTATGAGGTATGTAGAAATGATAGGACATTTAGAATAGGAGGTGCCTATGGGAACGGATTCTTTATATTACATAATGGATTATAGTGGTCACTATTATAGAACCGATAAAGCAGATCAGTTGGTAGCTGTGGCGGGGGAACAGGACGCAACAGTATTTACATTTGCGCAGGCAAACAGCCGAATATGTGTGGGTAAGAAAGCAGCATTTTATTGTATGGTTCCGATTGAAGAAAATGTGGAAGATATGAGCCGGGAAGTATCTGGCAGTGATGAAATAAGTGACAATTTCAGTGCATTACCTGTTGAAGAGCAGGAAGAAAATAATGATGAATATGTTTCACCAATAAAAGAACTAACATACGATGAGGTAATGGAACCGATTGAGAAAAATGTTGCATCATATGACCTATCAGAAATGGACTGGGCAGAATATCTTACACATTTTACATACCTGGTAGAAGGCCTAAAGGATTATAGGGATGAATTGTCGAAAAAACATTCAGATGTAGAACAGAAGATATGCGATATTCTTCATTATATTGAATTATGTGAAACAGATGATAATGAAGCAGTTGATTTGATTGAGCTGTTAAGAGTGTGCAGGGAAAACAGAAGAGATATCAAGGATGAACTGCAAAGAATTGAATATTTTCAAAATAGTTTTGGGACGAATACAAATGTTACTAAGGCAAAGCAGGCATTAAAAAGTATCAAAGGTCTGGGAACAAGAAAGTATAAACCTAGAAAATACGAAGAACTGTTTGAAAACTGTATACTTAAAGACAGACGGTTACAAAGAGATGATATACATGGAACAGTTCATATTAGCTCAGATACAAAGCAAAGATATAGCGTTGAACCTACATTTGATGAAAAGGATGGCGAGGTAACAATGGTAGAAGAAAGAAGTTATACTCCGTTGGATGAAAAAGAGAATGACTGGGTTTCATTTGCAAGGCAGCAGGCAGAGTTTTATAGAAATGCCGGGCAATATATAATAAATCTTCAGATAGATATCAAAGAGCTAGATGCTGAGATTGAAAATATCCTTTTGGAAATAGAAGATGCTAATTGTAATGTGGCTCAGGGTTATAAAGTATTTAAGAGACTTAAGGAGCTGAGGCTTGAGAAAAAAGCAAAAATAAAAGAACTTAACTGCTTGTATGCATTAACGGATTACATTGATTGTGAATCTTTGGCTGATACCTGTGAAGATAATTTGGCAGAAATTGAAGAGATAATGGAAATCGAAATCCCGGAGCATAGTGAAGTGACTAAAATGCAGCCGGTAGATGATGAACAGAAAGAGGATATGTATTTAGCAGAAGATATTAATGATATGGTTGGGTGAAAGTAAGGAGGATAATTACCATGACAAATGAGGCAATATTAAGAAAAATTCATAGAGATAATAAATTCATAAATAGAAATTTGCAGCGACTAGCAAATATAGGATTGATTGGATTACTTGGAAAGGGGGCTGAGGTGGCAAAGAAAACGGATGATTCTGTCGGAAAGACACTAGTGAAGACTGGATTAATACTAGTGGCTGTGTCAGAGATAGTACTTTGGATTGAGGATATTGTTGATTACAGACAAGAGAAAATAGAGCAGCAGCTTGATGAAGATTATGAATAAGAGAACCAAGGAACACTAATTATTTAGAGAAAATTATGAAATATAGGCTGTTTTTATAATAATAGGAGATGGAATAAGTGGCAAAAAAGAAGTTGGCATATATGAAAACTGAAAAGGGCTTCCGAGTTGTAACAGTTTATCAGGCTATTAAAATAAGAAATAGGAAAATAAAAAACAGAGATGCTGAAGCATTGTTTTATGATAGTCCAAATGTAGAGATAGGAGAATTGATGTTTCCTAAAAGAACAAGTTCAAATGGAAGAGAAGCTCATTTTTCGTATTATCCAAGTTCAACACATGCTGGAATTGCTAGTGAAAAGTCAATGACACATATAATATATGAATTGGCTATGTTAAAAGTAAAAGAATTGAAATTATATATTTGGGGTGAAGAAATACGATTGTATATTAAAAATGCTCGTCCGGAATACTTTGTTAAAACCGAAAATAATGCATATTTTATTGATGTATATCTAATATTGCGAGGCACAGAACCAAAATCATTTTATTATAAATGGGGAGGAAAAATTGCAATAGAAATTTATGTCACGCATAAGGTGAGTAAATCAAAAGCAAAAGATTTAGAATTAAAAAATTTTCAAGTATGTGAAGTAAAGATATATAATAATCAATATATTCCGGATGACTTGTGTAGTGAAAAGGAAATTTCCTTTTACACTCGGATAGTTAAAAATAGATTACTTAATGGTAAAAATGTAGGAAAAATGATTAATAATGTCAATCCACCCAAAGGATCAGAATGGGAAGCGAGGTATTTACAGTTGAATCAGTATGAAGAAGAAATAAAAGGAATGACAGATATTGTGGGAGAATATCAAAAAAAGATA
>OHBX01001135.1_pt1 | contig 11265 bp, 10 predicted proteins | sample 1577441 | NCBI WGS metagenome assembly OHBX01 (sample SAMEA3879561, study PRJEB24766) | human gut metagenome | biome: human-associated habitat; feature: feces | place: USA | collected 1985/1987 | reverse complement strand
GGCTGAGCAGGTTGGTAACGGTGGTCTTGCCGGCGCCGGTCGAACCGACAAACGCAACCGTGTCCTTCGGATTGACTTTGAACGAAACGCCCTTGAGTACCCATTCGCCGGGTACATAACTGAACCAAACGTCGCGGAATTCAATCTCGCCGCGAACCTCGTCAAGCTCAATCGCATCCGGTGCATCCGTAAGCTTCGGTTTAATGTCCATAATTGTGAACACCTTTTCGGCGGAAGCAAATGCGGATTGAAGCCAGTTGAACTGCTCCGCAAGGTTCTGAATGGGGTTGAAGAAAGTGGCAATGTACATGTAGAACGAAACGATCGTGCTTGCCGTCAGCGTCTGCCCGAGGAATGTCGTTCCGTCAAGATAGCCCTTGCCGCCAAGGTAGAAAAGGCACATCACGGTTGTTATGTAAAGCATATAGACAAGGGGTCTGAATATGCCGAACACAAGTATCTGCTCCTGTTTCGCCCTGCCCAGAAGGTTGCTCTTTTTGTCGAACTCACGTTCCTTCGCCTCCTCGCGGTTAAAAATCTGAGTGATTTTGATGCCGGAAAGATTTTCGGAAAGATAGGTGTTTATATCGGTCGTTCTGTCTTTAATCTTTCGGTATGCTCTGCGCGAGAACTTGCGGAAGATAACGGTGAAAAGCACTATGAACGGCGCAATGCACAGCACCATCAGCGTCAATTCATAGTTCAGGAAAAACATTGCAACAAGGACGCCCGTCAGCACGAAAAAGTTCTTCACAAGATTCACAAGCAGCGTTGTGAACATCAGTGAAATTGCGTTCGTGTCGTTTGTGATGCGGGTCACAAGCTTTCCGATGGGAATCTCGTTCATCTGTTCGTGCGAAAGGCTCTCAATATGGGTAAAAAGATCCTCGCGCAGATGGGAGATGATTCGCTGACCTGTCTTTTGCAGCACAATAGCCTGAACATATGCGCCGACCATGGAAACAATCAGTATTCCTGCATACATTCCGACCATTATGAACAGTTTGTTCAGCTTGAAATCGGTAACGATCATATCCTCAATGCCGCCGATGATGAGCGGAGATACAATGTCGAATGCAATCGTGAACAGCATAACGATGCCCACGAAAACAAATCTCAGCGCATAGGGTTTTGCGTATGCCATAAGGCGGCGGGTAATCTCTCCGTCATTCATATGACGTTCAAACCCCATGGTTTGTTTTTTATCTTTTACGGTTGCATATGCAATTATAAGAACAACCGAAATCAGTCCGATAATGCCGCCCGCAAGCAGCAGGGGATAGTATTCATGCATAATCACTTACCTCCGAACTCATCCTCAAGCTTTTGCAGCTCAACGGTTTTGCGGTATTCTTCACAGCGTTCGAGCAGCTCATCGTGCTTTCCGACAGCGACAATGCGCCCGTCATCCATAAAGATAATCTTGTCCATATCCTGAATCGTTGAGATTCGGTGTGCAATAAGTATTGTCGTTTTCCCCGCACGTGTTTCACGCAGGTTTTTAAGTATCACCTGCTCGGTGCTCGTATCAACAGCGGACACGGAATCGTCAAGAATCAGTATCGGTGCATTCTTAAGCAGTGCGCGTGCAATGGAAATTCGCTGTTTCTGCCCGCCCGATACAGTCACGCCGCGTTCGCCGAGGACGGTGTCGTATCCGTCTTTAAACTCAACAATGTTATCGTCAACATCCGCAAGCTCCGCCGCCCGTTTAACGGCGGCTTTGTCCGTTTCATCGAATGCAAAGGCGATATTGTTTGCGATCGTGTCCGAGAAAAGGAAATTGTCCTGCGGAACATATGAACAGTTTTCGCGAAGGGAATGCAGCGTAACGCTGTTTACATCGTGTCCGTCAACAAAGAGCGTTCCGTCCGGAACATTGTATATGCGCAGGATAAGGTCAACCAGCGTTGTCTTTCCCGCACCGGTCTTTCCCACTATGCCGACGTTTTCGCCGGGTTCGATCGTGAACGAAACATTCCGAAGCACATCGAATTCACCGTCCGGATAGCGAAAATTCAGGTTCCGCATTTCAATTTTGCCCTTCACCGAACCGATATCAACCGCGCCCGGAGCATCACTAACGTTTATTTCGGCATCGAGCAGCTCTCTTACACGGTTGAGAGAGGCTTTGCCGCGCGAAGTTTTTTCGATAAGCATCGAAACCGCCATGATCGGCCAAACTATGGAGCTGAAATATCCGATGTATTCAACAAGCTGTCCGGCATCGAATTTCTTTTGGTAAACAAGGTATCCGCCGTAGCCCAAGATAACGCAGATAACGGATTCCACAAGCAGTGAGATAAGAATGTTCAGCGTTACGGAAATTTTCGTATAATCAACGTTGACATTCTCGTTTAACACATTCAGTTTGCGGAACGCGGCAAGCTCTTTAAGCTCCTTTACAAATGCCTTTATAACGGCAAAGCCCGAAAAACTCTCCTGTGCAAAATCCGACAGATCCGAAAAGGCCTGCTGGCGGATCTCCCATTTGCGCATCATGGCTCTTCCGACGATCGTGCCGATTATAAGCAGCAGAACCATGGGAATCATTGAAAGTCCCGTCAAAAGCTTGTCCATGCGCCACATTTTAACGAGTGCAAGAATGCCGAGGAATGCAGCATCAAGGAACATCAGGATACCGTCGCCGAAACATTCCTGAATCGTGTCAAGATCGTTGGTGAAAAGGCTCATGAGATTGCCGACTTTGTTCACCTGATAATACTGCTGAGAAAGATCCTTGCAGTGATTGAACATTTTGTTGCGAAGATCCGTTTCGACGCGGATCGCCGAGCCGTAGAAGCAGACACGCCAAAGGAATCTGCCGATGACCATTACAACAATGATAGTGATTATCGGAAGACAAATATTATCCAGAAGAAAATCAAGGTTAAACGGCACATATTCCCCGTTCACAAATATGAGCTCACCGTTCATGCCGTTAATAAGCATACGATAAAGCTCCGGTATCCTGAGCTGGAAGTAATCAACCAGGATAAGTGCAAGTACGCCCAAAATCAGCACGGGTGCATTTTTAAGGTAGTAGCGATTGATGTGTTTCCCGAATATCAATTTCCTGTTCCTCCTGCAACCGTTTCACTTCAATCACATGGCTGCAACACATGGCTGCAATCTCTTCCCGAGCGTAAAAAAACGGCTGCCAAAAGCCAATTCGGCAACACATCGGGAGAGATTTCCCTTTCTAAATCGAAATGAAACAATAATTCATCTTTTATCTGTGATTATACTCCCTTCGAAGAAAAAGTCAAGCCCGGAGTTGTAATAAGGCGGGGTTTTCCGGGTCTGCCCTGTTTAAAGAGGCTTCAACACACTTTTCCGGCAAAAAAACTGCGCCGCAGGAGCTTTTCCTGCGACGCAATCCGTCGGCCATGTTGTTCAGAAATCTATTAATAATGAAGTTCTGCCGCCATTTGCATGAAAAGCAGGCAGAATCGGACTAATTAACAGAGAAACGGCAGCCTGCAAACACCCTTTTCAAAAAGGCTGATGCTTTTCGGCTGTCCTCAGCCCCTGCGCCTTGCGAAGCAGTCGCTGCAATAGATGGGCTTGTCGGTCTTGGGTTCGAACGGAACTTTGGTGGGTCTGCCGCATTCTGCGCAGATTGCGTCGTACATTACGCGGCCGGACTCGCCGCGGGCTGCGGGCTTGCGGTTCCTTCTGCACGCTTTGCAGCGAGCGGGTGCGTTGTCAAAACCCTTTTCTGCATAGAATTCCTGTTCACCTGCGGTGAAAGTGAATTTTTGGCCGCAATCCTTGCAAACCAGTACTTTGTCTTCAAACATTTGGTATAATACCCCTTTTTGTATTTTGGCACATGGAGTCGGCTGACCTGGTTTTTGCCCCCACACTCGCCTGTCGGTGGGTTCGCTACTGAGCTTTACGCCGCCCACTACTGCCACTCTCGCACCGCATTCGATTCGGAATGCCGCACGACAGGACTTACATCTAAGCCGCACCATGCTCACGGGAACTTTGCCCCGCTTATGTGGATCGTTTCGCCTGCGACTGGCATCGACTTTCAACCACAGACCCGACTCCCCTGCCGCCCTTATTATACCGCCGTTCCAATCGGTTGGCAATATGTTTTTCCTGCAAAAAATAATATATGTGTCGTGTTTTTTCGCATGTCACGTCGGTTCCGAAGCAAGAGAAAAATTATTTTGTGTTTTTTACGGAATTATTTTGAATTTGCCGGTTCTGCACCGTATGCTCACAAATGCGGTGTGCTTTGTTTTGAGCTTTATTTTGAAAGGATGCCTTTTCTTCCGTTTCTGTTTTATTCCCCATATGCCGGATTTTGCAAAAACTGCATCCGCAGGCATGTAAAATTCGAAAGCTCTTCGGTTCAGGTTTGCCCGAAGTGCTTTCTCTGTCCGCGAAGCATTCGGATCATAAATCCGCGAAAATCGGTTGTCAAACACTTAGGCGCATAAAATTTCGACAATTCTATGAAAACACGTTGAAAAATCTGCGCATTCGTGGTAAACTATGGAACACCGATAAAACAAACGCTGTTTTTAAGCCTGTTGCAAGGTTTTCAGCAGAACGAATCCGTCCGATGCAGTGCCGTTATGCGGTGCGGTGTGCTGCTTGAAAGCTTTTATATGTGCCGCAGCTTTGATACGGCTGCTCGGGTCGTAAATTCAGTTTATGGTTTGTTGTGATATTTTCAGTCACGGAAAAGGAAAGTTTATGGAAAGAACCATTACCGTCCGCGGAGTCGGCAATATCTCCGCAAAACCCGATTTCATCGTTATCGAAATGGATATCAGGGGTCAAAGCAAAAACTATTCCGAAGCTCTGGCCGATGCTTCATCAGCGGTCGAAGCCGTTTGCAATGCCGCCGTTTCGGCCGGGCATTCAAAAGATGCGCTCAAAACCATAAACTTTGGTGTTTCATCCGAGTATGACAGCGTTCGCAATTCCAAGGGAACTTATCAACGCGTTTTTGTCGGATACAATTGTTCGTACAACACTCGCCTGTCGTTCGATTTTGACAGGGATATGCTTGAAAGAACATTGAATGCAATTGCCGAAAGCAAGGCCGAACCCGAGCTTTCGATTCGCTTCACCGTGCGCGACGGCTCTGCCGTAAAAAGCGCTCTGCTTGAGGCCGCCGCAGAAAACGCACGCGAAAAGGCGCAGATCCTCTGCCGTGCCTCCGGTGTTGAATTGGGCAGGCTGCTCACCGTCAACTACGATTGGAGTGAAATCGATTTGATATCCCCCACCGGTTATGCAATTGAGCGCGCTTCTCTCAAGCGGTCGGCAGCAGTCCCGGACTGCATCGAGCCCGAAGACATCAAAGTGCGCGATACCGTTGCGTTCGTTTGGGAAATCGTGTAAGCAAACTCCCCGAAATAAGCTGAAAACACGGAGAAATTTATGAGAATTATTTTCGCAAGGCACGGAAAGGACGATGAACGCTATCGCGGCGGGTGGAGCGATCTCGAGCTTTTGCCCTCCGGAGTATTGCAGGCGCAAAAAATGGCCGAAAAGCTAAAATCCTGTGACATTACCGAAATAATCGCCAGCGATCTTCCGCGCACCATGCAGACCGCCGGCATTGCAGGGGATGCACTCGGGCTGCCCGTACACCCCGAACCGCGCCTGCGCGAAATCAACAACGGCAAACTCAGCGGAATGCTGAACACCGATGCACTGCGCGAATATCCGGGCGTTTTTTTCAGCACCCTCGGTTTCGACGAGCCTTACCCCGACGGTGAAAGTCCCCATGCTTTTTTTGACAGGATCAAAGCATGGTTCGAAGATTTTGTCGAAAAAAACCGTAATCACAACGGAAACATTCTCGTTGTGACCCATAACGGCGTAATAAGCGTTGTTTACCACATCGTGAACGGTATCCCGTGGGACAACAGAAAGCACACACACAAAACATCTTATTGCCGTCTCCGCGTTTACAATGTTGAGAACAACGAATTCGAGCGGCTTGGAGTGCTTCTCGGTGAACAACAGCCCTGAGGATCCCGGAGGTTATTCTTCTGCCGCATGCGGCATTGCAGCCGCGGCGTTGTCCTATAGCCGCCTGTATTCCCATGTCGTAAAGATATTTGCAAATGTTTAAAATGCTGCAGCCTGCGTCAAGTCCTATGTATTTTACGTCAAACCCAAATTTGTCAATCTGTACGCTCAGTCTTCCGAGATAGGGCTTCACATCGTTTGTGTTTCCCGGTGTTGCGAATATATCGGTGATGATGTCATGTTTGCTGTCTACGGTTCTGCGGTCAAGATAGAAGAAGCCTTCCGGTTTGCCTTCCCGGTGCATAAATCCGCTGCAGGGTCTGTTGTACGCGCCTTTACCGTCTTAACATCATCGCTGCCTCCGCTTGCGTTGCCGCCTTGACTGTCATAGTCAAAGTAGTTTTCTTTCTCTTCCGCTCTCTGTTTTTTGACCTCATCGCCATCGAATTTCAAAGGCTTTTTGCCGTGTGCGGCTTTCAGGTGTGTACTGTCCGAATACAGAATCTTTCCTCCCACAAGTCCCTTTGCCATTGCCTGTCGAACGATCTCGTCGAATATCCGCTGTGAAACGTCGCCGTTCCTGTATCTGCGGAGTCTGTTCTGCCGGAGCGCACTTGCATCGAGCACTTTTTCGGCCGGATCGTATCCGATGAACCATCTGTAGGCTGCGTTTACCTGTCGTAGACATTGCTGTTCCTCCGCAATGCTTTTTGCGCCTATATTGTATCACTTTTCAAAACCTTTTATAGTACGACAAAGGGCCCGGAACTCTCGTCCCGAACCCTTTGTCAATGGTCTGAAACGCACTTTTTGAAATGCGCTTTTCATTTCACAATCCGGTAAGTATCGTATTTTTTTCTTCATTTAATTAAATAAACTCATGTATATCGATAAATTCAATACCGTTATGCGAAAACGGCAATTCCAATTATCCGCTCATTGCTTTAGAATATCAACATGAAAAGTGCAGTCAGTCGAAAAATCGACAAAGCCTTGCCTGCCGAAATGCGGACGAATCAATGCCAAAGGAGGAACCGAAATGATCAACCCCAAGATATCCCGTGCAACGCTCGGACGCGCACCCGCTTACCTCAAGTTTCTGCGCGGAATTGAAGACAGCACGGCGAATATATCCGCAACAACGATTGCGAAAGAACTTGAATTGGGCGAAGTTCAGGTGCGGAAAGATTTGCGCGCACTCTGCGGTTCCGGAAAGCCGAAAACCGGATACAAAGTCGGCGAATTGACGGCAAGCCTTGCTTCCTGCCTAAGCGAAAAGGACGGCGGAACAGTTATTATCGGTGCCGGGAAACTCGGAAGGGCATTGCTTGACTATGCCGGATTTGCGGATTACGGTTTAAATATTCTTGCCGCTTTCGACATTGCTGTTGCCGAACCTGTTGCTTCACCAAAAGGTAAATATATTTATCCTGTTTCAGAGCTTGATTCTTTCTGCAGCGAACACAATGCAAGGATCGGCATCATTGCAGTTCCGGCCGAAGCAGCACAGCAGGCTTGCAACGAATTATACAATGCCGGAATAAAGATGATGCTCTGCCTTGCGCCCTGCAAGCTGATCCCGCCGAACGATACGATCATTCGCTACGAGAATATTGCTCAATCACTTGCTGTGCTTAAAGCTCAATCGCTGTGATTGGTTATAAAAGGAGTGCACATATGCAATTTGACAGAATAATTTCCGTCCGCAACAACAGAACCGTTTTTCGAGACGGAGAACTCTGCATAAAAGTGTTGGAAGATGACTTTCCCGCTTCTTTTGTGCTCTCCGAAGCAACAAACATGGTCGCCGCCGCCGAAGCCGGGCTGAATGTTCCCAAGCTGCGTGAAGTCAATTTGCACGGCAACAAACGCCTCATTACCTATGACTATATCGTCGGAAGTCCGATTTTGTGCAGCGACAGGGATGATGCTGATTTCCGCGCGCAGCGGCTGAACCTGCTTATTGATGCTCAGCTTTCGATAAACGGTACACGCTGCCCCGAATGCATCCGCAATCCGCGCACAGCGCCGAATTTTCGCAGCACAGGTACTGCATGTACGGCGCACGATGAACCGAACGCCGCGGATATCGTTCAACATGCGGCTTTTGCCGGGGATAAGCTTTGTCACGGCAGCCTTGCGCCCGAAAATGTCATTTTATCTTCAGGCGGCGAGCTTTATGTTATCGACTGGGCGTACGCTTACCCGGGAACTCCGGAATCCGATGCTGCAATATGCTGCCTTATGCTTTGGCTCACATGCGGAGAACAAACGGCACGCGAATATTTCGAGCTCTATCTAAAGCGTAACGGATCCTGCTCTTCCGATGCAATTACGACACTTTTGCCGTTTGCGGCATCCATGCTTTATAACCGTGAAAATGCAGCCGGAAAGAAACTGCTGCTTTCAATAATGAAGTAACCTCTGATTGGTTTCGGGATAAAACCGAATGCTTTCCCGCTTAATCGTTGATTACTTTGAAATTATCAATATTAAACTTAATGTTTCAGGAGGAACAACTATGAAAATCACTGTTTGTATCGGCTCATCATGTCACATCAAGGGTTCGCGCCAGGTCGTTGAACAGCTCCAGTATCTTATCAAGAGCAACCATCTCTCCGATGAAGTGGAGCTTGCCGGCACGTTCTGCATGGGCAAATGCCAGCAGGGTGTTTGCGTTACCGTTGACGACGAATTCCATTCTGTTTCACCCGCAACGGTCAATTCGTTTTTTGAGCAGAACGTTCTCGCAAAGCTTAAATAAACCGAGCGGTTATTGCTTTGTTTATCCGGACAAACCCGCGATAGATAAGGGAATGCTTTTGAAAAGCGAATTGCTCGACTTATTCCAAAAAATGAAAGGAGCTTCATGCAGTGAATTGCATCGCTTTAAAAAAATCTAACTGCAAAAATTGCTACAAGTGCATTCGCCATTGTCCTGTTAAAGCTATCAGGTTTTCAGGCAACCAGGCTTACATAATCGACAATGAATGCATTCTTTGCGGGCATTGCTTTGTTGTGTGCCCTCAAAATGCTAAACAAATCGTTGACGAAACAGAAAAGGCAAAAGTCCTTATTCAGTCGCCTGCGCCTGTTATTGCAAGCATCGCACCTTCGTTTGTTGCCAACTACGACGGCGTGGGCATTGAAGCCATGCGTGATGCACTGAAGAAACTCGGTTTTTTTGACGCTGAAGAAACCGCAATCGGCGCAACCGTTGTAAAAACAGAATATGAACGTATGCTGCGTGAGGATGCACCGGATGTTGTCATTTCGTCATGCTGCCACTCCGTGAATCTTTTGATTCAGAAACACTACCCTCGCGAGCTGTCCTGCCTTGCACCCGTTCTTTCCCCAATGCAGGCACATTGCCGTGACATTAAGCGGCGTCACCCCGAGGCTAAAACGGTGTTTATCGGGCCCTGCGTTGCAAAAAAAGATGAAGCAGAGCATTATGACGGTATTGTCGATGCCGTCCTGACGTTCGATGAACTCAGCGCGTGGTTCAAAGAAAAGGGTATTGAACCCGAGAAAAAGATTGTTCCGAAGGAGGACAGCCGTGCGCGCCTGTTCCCCACCACCGGCGGTATCCTTAAGACGATGGATTGCAGCAACAGTGATTACACATACATGGCAATAGACGGTGTTGACAACTGCATTGCCGTGCTGCGCGATATTGAAAGCGGGCGCATTCACAAGTGTTTCATTGAGATGTCTGCCTGTGTCGGCAGCTGCATCGGCGGCCCGGTTATGGAGAAGTTTCACAGCTACCCCGCAAAAGATTATGTCACGGTCACGCATTTTGCCGGCAGCAAAGACTTCCCTGTTATGCAGCCTGATTCAATCGCGCTGCAAAAAGAGATGTCTGCAATTGAGCAGCGTGCTCCGATGCCTTCCGAAAGTGAAATCAAAGAGATTTTGCTTCAAATGGGAAAGAAGCAATCTTCCGATGAATTGAACTGCGGCTCCTGCGGCTACAACACATGTCGTGAAAAAGCCATTGCAATCTATCAGGGCAAGGCGGAAGTCTCCATGTGTCTTCCCTACCTGAAAGAAAAAGCAATGAATTTTTCCGACAGCGTGATAAACAACATTCCTCTCGGCATTCTTGTGCTTAACGAAAAGCTCGAAGTGCAGAATATCAACAACGCTGCACTGAGAATCATGAATATGCGTCGTGCCGAGGATATCATGGGCTGCAACGTCGTTCGCATTCTTGAACCCGGTGATTTTGCATCGGTTCTCGAAACGGAGCGAAGCATACGTTCAAAGCCCTGCTACCTTGCGGAATACGGGCGTCATGTTGAAGAAACCATCATTTACGACAGGGAATATCGTTCTCTTCTGTGCATTCTGCGCGATGTTACCGAGGCGGAAACCATGCGCCGTCAAAAAGACGAAGCAAGGCGGAAAACCGTTGAAATTGCCGATCAGGTTGTTGACAAGCAAATGCGCATCGTTCAGGAAATAGCAATGCTGCTCGGCGAAACCGCCGCCGAAACAAAGATTGCACTTACAAAGCTGAAAGAGGTAAGTGCAAATGAATGATCTGTGCGTTGATGTCGGCTTCAACAGTCTTATAAAAAAGAACGAAGTGCTGTGCGGCGACAATGTAAGCACGATCACATGCGAAGACGGCACATTTATTGCTGTGCTTGCAGACGGCTTGGGCAGCGGTGTTAAGGCTTGCATCCTGTCCACATTGACTTCAAAGATCATTTCAACAATGGTCTCCGAAAATATCGATATTTCGGAATGTGTCAAAACCATCGCCGCAACGCTCCCTATCTGCCAGGTGCGCGGGCTTGCCTATTCAACCTTCACGATATTGAAGATTCTTCCGACGCAAGAGGCGGAGATATTTCAATACGATAATCCTGACGTCATTTTTATGCGCGATGGGAAGAATGTTGAGCTGCCCTATGTCAGCATGAACATTGACGGCAAAGAGATAACCCATACAAAGGTTAAACTTCTTGAGAACGACACTTTCATTCTTATGAGTGATGGTGTAATTCATGCCGGCGTGCAGTCAGGCGGAATGTCTTATGCCTTCGGGTGGGAACGCGAAAACATTGTTGACTACATGGAAATTTTTTCGGATGTGGGTTTCTCTGCAAAAACGCTGTGCTCCATACTGCTTGATGAATGCTACGCAAAGTATTCGGGATCTCCCGGCGACGACTCAACCGTCTGCGTTGTCAAACTCCGCAAGCGCAACCAAGTCAACCTTTTGATCGGACCGCCCGAAAATCCGGATGA
>OHBX01001122.1_pt1 | contig 11361 bp, 8 predicted proteins | sample 1577441 | NCBI WGS metagenome assembly OHBX01 (sample SAMEA3879561, study PRJEB24766) | human gut metagenome | biome: human-associated habitat; feature: feces | place: USA | collected 1985/1987 | reverse complement strand
ACGTGATGAACTGTATCAGGACGATAGTAAGCATATACGCCATAGGGTCATTACTACCACTTTCCACCTCCAACATGGATGCAGTATTGTTCTTAAGATTCAGCCGTCTGGAACGAAGGATTGAAAAGACCGATGCCGCATCCGTAGAACTGATTACAGAGCCAATCAGCATACTTTCCCAGAAAGCCATTTTCAATATAAAATGACAGAATGCTCCGGTTGTTACTGCGGTCAGTATCACACCCACTGTTGATAATAATACTGCTTTACCAGCCACCGGCTTTGCCTGCTTCCAGTTGGTTCCAAATCCACCGTAAAACATGATAAAGATTAAGGACACCGTACAAATCTGTTCGGCAATCGTAAAATTATCAAAAGGAATCTTTAAAATTCCATCTGTTCCAAACATCATGCCAAGAAGAATATATGCCAACAGCATTGGAATTCCCAATTTGTTGGACATTTTATTCAATGACAGGCACAATAAAATCACTGCTGCTACCAGTAAAATATAGCTTGTCATAAATACCTCTCTTTCCTGTTTTTATTTACCTGTTGCTCTTACGTCTTCTTCTATCCCCTTTTCTTTTATTACTTCTACCTATTCCTTCGTTTCTTCTGCCTCCATGATACTTCCTGCCTTTACCAGTCCTCTCTGCAGTGCATCCCTTGCATTCTTCCAAGGCTGCTCCTTATAACGGTAATCATTCTTACAGATGAACCATTCTAAATCATCCCGCACCCTCTCATATCCGTTAATAAAAGTCTCATTTAAAGTCATCAGAAATTCATTCAGGTATTTCTTGCCCATATATTCCGGAGCACCGGAAAACAGAACTTTATAATGATTTACACAAAAGCCTTTGGATGCTGCAAACTGTTTGCGGAAGTCTTCTTCTTTTTCATATAAATAGTAAATGGTATTGATATAATTTGTAAAGCTGTGATTAATGTAATCACACACAAAGCACTTTTTCTCTTTTTCTTCCACAAAGGTAATCACCGGATGGACTGGCTGGCTCTTTTTCTTAAAAAGTACGGCCGCCTGAGGCAGTGGTGCTTTCATTGCTTTTTTTAACTCCTTAGCTGTCTTATCCATATGGGTCTTTAACATCATGGCAAGTCCTAATTTATTCGGATATTCATATAACATTTCCAAATGTTTCTGACAGAAGCCCTGTTCATCGCTCTGCTCCCTGATATCTCCCTCCATGTAACTTGCACCCGGTCCAATGGTATAATTGATAGCATTTTCTTCTAATTTCTGATACATTCTGCAGACCGGACATTCGCTTTCCTCTGCAAATGCATCCTGTATTGGTATCGTATAAATCTCTGTTTTCATTTCAATCTCCTTAAAGATACACAAAAGGGTATTCCATATGCACTCCTTCGGCCTGTGGAATACCCTTCTCTTTGCAATTGTATACCGTTTATTACATCATGTTTTTCTCTACTTCTTCTTTCATGGAAGAAACGTTAAACTTACGGATATTTTCATCCAGTTCTGCTACTACAGAAGTAATTCTGGCAGTTGCATTCTTACATTCTTCTACCAAAGCTTCAAACTCGTTCATTGCCTCAGATGTATCTCTGGCACTTGTTGTATTTGTCTCTGCTGCTGCAGCAAGCGAATCCATTTTCTCTTCAATGGCACTCTTATGTTCATTCAAGCCACCGACTTCTGAATTGATTCCCTGAATAGAAGTGCTGACACTTTCAATTTCATGATTCAAGGCAGTAAAGATTGTCTCTGTCTCACGAATCTTTGTATTCTGCTGTTCAAATGCTTCTGATACTTTTCCGGTAATCTCTACACTGACATTAGAATTATCAATCAGTTCATTAACAATTTTATTAATCTGCTCTGAAGACTCTCTGGACTGGTCTGCCAAGGTACGGATTTCTTCTGCAACTACGGCAAATCCTTTTCCCTGTTCTCCTGCCCGTGCAGCTTCAATACTTGCATTTAAAGCAAGCAGATTTGTCTGGCTTGCAATTCCTGCAATAATCTCTGTTGCAGTACGAATCTGTAAGGCAGACTGATTGGTTCTGTCTGTCTGGCTCTGCACTTCATCAATAGACTGCCTGTTCTGTCTGCTGATTTCCACCAGCTGCTGCATAATCACCTCTGCTGATTCATTGCAGTCTTTCATTTTTAATGCACTGTCTGAAAGAAGTGTAATATTGCTGGCAATTACTTCAATGGCATTGCCGATTTCTGCTACTTTCTGCTGTACATGCTGTGTTTTCTCTGCCTGTGAAACGGTATTATCTGTAATGGAAGCGACTTCACTGCTCACCTGATCCAACGCTTCATTCATAGTGTCAAAGGACTGGCTGAATGTCGTAGACAGTTCGCTTAATTCCCTGCTGGCTCTACGGATTCCGGTCACAATCTGTGCAAAACTTCTTACCATATCATTGGCAGAGCCTAATAATTTGCTGATTTCATCATTTTTTTCATTATGTTTTGGTTCTTCTAACTGAAGGCTTCCATCCGCAATCTTATCCATACTGCCAATTACAGCTTTCAGTTTTCCGGCAATTGCTACTGCAAGCCACAGGGAACCTGCCACAAATACCGCTAAAACCACAATTAAAATAATCGTTCCCACACCTGCATTTAATGCTGTATTCTGTACCAGATGCATTATGATAATTCCGGCAAGTCCAACCAGAAGAATCGGAAGTGAAATTACTGCAATTAATCCAAGTGCCAGTTTCTTTCCTATATTATTTTTTTCTAAAGATTTGCGTTTCTCTGCCATTACTGCTCTTCCTCCTTATAGCTCTTATCTCTTATCCTTATGTATTGTCTTTTTATCCGGTTATCTTTAAATAAGCTGCGGAAAATGCCGGCATATCGAGACCACCCTGAAATACCGCTTTTTCTCCGGTCAGCAGGTCAACTGCTTCTGCTGCTCCTGCATCAAAGGATGCATGGAAGGGATTCTCTTCCAGATTGATTGCTACAAGAATCCGCTCACCATCAAAGCTTCTCTCAAATACAATCTGCCGGTTTGTTAAGAATACCTTGCGGTAGCTGCCATAGCAAAGTGTTTTTTCCGATTTATGAACCTTCGCCAGTCTGGAAATATAATCGGTAAGTTCATTCCATTCCGGTGCTTCAAAAGACGGACGAAGTGCTTCATCCCCACCATTTTCTTTCTTTCCTTCTGCAGCCCATTCACTTCCATAGTAGACACATGGGATGCCAGGAATTGCAAACAGCATTGCATATACCAGTGTAAGATGTTCTTTTTCCTTTAAAGTGCTTGCCAGACGGTTCACATCATGATTATCCAGGAAATTCAAAAGATGCCTTCCCTGATACATTCCGCAGAAATGCTGCTCCAGGGTATAATTGATTTCAAAGAGGTTGCGGTCATTAAAGCTGGACCACATTCCCTTATATGCCTGATAATTTGTTACACTATGCAACATATTCTGTTCATCCAAAAGACGGTTATAATCACCATGAATCATCTCGCCCAGGAGATAAAAATCATCCTTTTTCGAATCTACGAACTGACGTAATCTTCTTACAAAATCCATATCCAGACTGTACGCAACATCCAGACGCAGTCCGTCAATATCAAATTCTTTTATCCATCCTTCTACTGCTGAAAAGATATGCCGGATTACTTCTTCATTCCGCAAATTCAGTTTTACCAGCTCATTATGTCCTTCCCAGCCTTCATAGGAAAGTCCGTCGTTATAATTATTATTCCAGCCAAAATTCACATTTGTGAACCAGTCCTTATATGGAGAATTCTCTCTGTTTTTCAGTAAATCCTGAAATGCAAAGAAGCCTCTTCCCACATGGTTAAACACTCCGTCCAACACTACTTTGATATTGTTGTCATGTAATTTTCCACATACTTCTTTAAAGTCCTCATTGGTTCCAAGTCTTACATCTAACTTTGTATAATCCCTGGTATCATAACCGTGACGGTCTGATTCAAAAACCGGACAGAAATATATTGCATCCACTCCAAGCTTTACCATATGCGGAATCCAGTCTTCCACTTTCTTTATCCGATGAGCCAGAACACCATCATTTTCTGTTGGTGCCCCGCAAAATCCCAATGTTGAAATCTGATAAAATACACTGTCATATGACCACATAAAAACTGTTCCTCCTGTCTGTCCATCATGTGCTGTGGTTTTTCCGCTACTCGCGGAATAAAGAATGTGCCTTGGCACATTCTCGCGCCTGCGGCGGTCGCTTGCGACATCTACCTTATACGCCGCAGTGTGCATCCTCGCGGAGCGTTTTTTACTTTACAGGAAAGCAATTTCCTGTAAAGTAAAAGAGGACGGTTCCTTTTGCGGGAACCGTCCTCCTAACTTCTTCCCTCTGCCTTCGCCCATGTTGTTTCAATTACACTTATTATAACATAACTTTATAGCATAAGGGAATTTTTTTCTTGCATTTTTCCTAAATTTTTTTGATTTTTATAACGTTATTTTGTTATTTTTCAACACTGGTAAGCTGATATCCTGCTTTTTCAATCACTTCTGCAAATGCTGCATCCGGAATCTCTTTGTCCATGGTTACTTCAGCACTCTTTGTCTCAAGGTTAACAGCTGCCTTTACTCCTTCCATGGCATTTAATGCTTCTTCCACATGTTTCTTACAGTGTTCACACATCATTCCTTCAATTTTAAGTGTTTCTTTCATTTTATTATCCTCCTTATCATTTTCATTATTATCTGTCACTTTTTCGGTTGTCTGTTCTATCTGACTTCCTGCTGCTTTTTCCGCTATCTGTTCTGCCACATTTCCTGCTGTCTGTTCTAATCGCTGCGGTTTAAAAAGCTTTAACCGGAGAGCATTGCATACTACACAGACGCTGCTTAAGCTCATTGCTGCTGCACCGAACATCGGATTTAATTTAATATGAAATGCCGGGTATAAAGCGCCTGCTGCCAGCGGAATTCCAATGCTGTTATAGAAGAATGCCCAGAACAGGTTCTCCTTGATATTGCGGATAACCGCTTTACTTAACCGGATGGCTGTTACGGCATCCATCAGATCATTCCGCATCAGTACCGCATCTGCACTTTCGATTGCCACATCTGTTCCTGCTCCAATGGCAATTCCTACATCGGCTCTTGCCAGTGCCGGTGCATCATTGATTCCGTCTCCAATCATGGCAACCTTATGTCCCTGCTGCTGCAGTTTGGCAATATGCCGTTCCTTATCCTCCGGCAATATTTCTGCAATTACTTTTGGAATTCCAAGCTTCTTACGAATGGCTTCGGCGGTACGTTTATGGTCTCCGGTCAGCATTACTACATCAATGTGCATCTTACGGAATGCTTCAATGGCATAGCGGCTGGTTTTCTTTTCCACATCTGCTGCTGCAATGATACCCAGAAGGCTGTTGTTTTTCGCAAAGATTAATGGAGTCTTTCCTTCTTCTGCCAGCTTGTCCAGAGTATCTCCAAGGTCATCCAATGACACTCCCTTTTCTTTCATAAAGGCTTCGTTTCCCGCATAATAAGATGCATTTTCGTCTTCTGCCTCAATTCCTCTGCCCAGAATTGTCTTAAAATTCTTCATGGCAAGGGGCATAATCTCCTGCTCTTTCGCATACTGCAGAATTGCCTGTGCCAGCGGATGCCCGCTTCCCTGCTCAACGCCTGCTGCAATTGCCACAAATTCTTTTTCGTTTAATTCTGTGGTTCCAACACTCACATCTGTAACTCTTGGCTTACCTTCTGTTATGGTTCCGGTCTTATCCATAACTACGGTATCGATACTGTGCGCCGTTTCCAGTGCTTCGCCGGACTTAATCAGGATTCCGTTTTCTGCACCTTTTCCGGTTCCTACCATAATAGCTACCGGTGTCGCAAGTCCAAGGGCACACGGACAGGAAATAACCAGCACCGCAATTCCAATAGAAAGTGCAAATTCAAAGGTTGCCCCACTGATGAGCCAGATGATTGCAGCAATCACGGCAATTGTAATAACCACCGGCACAAATACTCCTGCAATCTTATCTGCCATCTTGGCAATCGGTGCTTTACTGGAGCCAGCTTCTTCCACCAGATGAATAATCTGGCTGATGGTGGTATCTTCTCCGACTTTGGATGCACGGATTTTCAAGAAACCATTCTGGTTAATAGTTGCGGAAATTGCAGTATCTCCCACTTCCTTATATACCGGAATGCTCTCCCCTGTAATGGCAGATTCATCGAGGCTTGACTGTCCCTCTTCAATCACTCCGTCCACCGGAACGGTTTCACCGGGACGAACCAGCACCAAATCACCTTTTACCAGTTCCTCTGCCGGAACCGTAACTTCTTTGCCATCTCTTAAGACCTTTGCCTGCTTCGGAGCCAAGTCCATCAGCTTCTCAATAGCTTCACTGGTCTTTCCTTTGGAACGGCTCTCTAAATATTTTCCAACAGTAATCAAAGTCAGAATCATTCCTGCAGACTCAAAATAAATATCCATGCTGTACCGGCTTACCAGTGCCATATCTTGATGTCCCAGGCCATAACCAATCCGGAAAATGGCAAATACACCATAGATAACGGAAGCCGATGCCCCAAGTGCAATCAGCGAATCCATATTCGGGCTTCTGTGTACAAAAAGATTCTTAAATCCTACAATAAAATATTTCCGGTTCAGATACATAATCGGAAGCAGCAATAAAAACTGGGAAAAGGAAAATGCCAGTGCATTCTCATCTCCGTGAAATGCAGCCTTGATAAATCCCGGTACCGGAATTCCAAACCATTCATAAAACATATGGTGCATGGAAATATACATCATCGGAATCAGAAAAATAACAGACCAGATCAGACGGATTTTCATCTCATGAATTTCCTGCTCTGCCTTATTTATCCTTTTCCCTTTGCCGGTACGTTTCTCATTTCCGGCATTTGCCAGTGCAGCACCATAACCTGCCTTCTCTACTTCTGATACAATGATATCTTCATTGACCTTATTCTCGTCATAGGACACCTGCATACTGTTGGTCAGCAGATTTACGGATACATTTTCCACTCCGTCAATCTTTGACACACACTTTTCCACACGGGAAGAGCATGCAGAACACGTCATACCTGTGACTTCATAACGTTCCTGTTTCACACTTTTGTCCTCCTCTATTTCATCAATTTCTGAAGGGTCGCACAAAGCTCATCCACCGCTTCTTCCTTTCCGGCACGGATGTCATCCACCACACAGGATTTGATATGCTCCGCTAACAACACTTTATTAAAGGAGTTCAGTGCAGAATTAATTGCAGACACCTGTGTTAAAATATCCACACAGTAACGGTCTTCTTCCAACATTTTCTTTACACCCCGCACCTGTCCTTCAATCCGGTTCAAGCGTTTTAATAAATCCTGATATTCTGCTTCCTGTCTGTGCTTCTTCCGTTCGCAGCAGGATGGACACATCTCTTTTTCTTCTGCCATAGTCAGGCTCCCTTCTATCTTCACATTCCAATACACATTTCCCGATAGTCATATACCCCCTACTGGTATACTCATATTATACCCCCATAGGGTATTTGTCAATCATTTTTCTATTGAATGTTCCAATTCATATTCAAGCCATCTTCTTCCGCTCTATGATATTATCTTGACTTTTCCTATGATTTATGCTATTTTCATAACGCTAAAACTGGTGTGGATTTTTCTAGTCTGACTACTTTTCGCCACACAATTATCCTTGTGATAATTGTGTGGCGTTTTTTACTTTACAGGAAATTGCTTTCCTGTAGATGTCGCAAGCGACCGCCGCAGGTGCGAGAATGTGCCAAGGCACATTCTTTGTTCTTTCTCACACTTTGGATTAGTGAGAAAAAAGAAAAAAAGGAGCAATTATTATGAATGAAGATTTTATGAAAGAAAAACCGATTTTACCACTGCTGACTACCATGGCACTTCCTATGGTTATCTCCATGCTGGTAAATTCTCTTTATAATATTATAGACAGTCTGTTTGTGGCTAAAATCAGTGAAGATGCCATGACTGCCCTTTCCCTGGTCTATCCGGTGCAGAATTTTATCAATGCTGTGGCAATTGGATTTGGTGTCGGAATTAATGCTTTAATTTCTTTTCACCTTGGTGCAAAAGAAGGGGAAAAAGCCAATATTGCTGCCACCCATGGATTCTTCTTTTCTATTTTGCATGGTGTCATTTTAACGATTGGAAGCATTGCCCTGATTCCTACGTTTTTAAGCCGCTTTACCACCGACAGCAATGTTCTTAAGTCAGGTGTAGAATATGCAAATATTGTATTTGTATTCAGTATCATTATTATGATGAATTTAACCTTTGAAAAGGTCTTTCAGTCTGTCGGCAGAATGAATGTCTCCATGATTGGACTGATGCTAGGCTGTATTGCCAATATCATTTTAGACCCGCTTTTGATTTTCGGAATTGGCTTCTTCCCGAAAATGGGAATGCGCGGAGCTGCCCTTGCCACCGGTATCGGACAGCTGCTGACTCTTATTTTTTATCTCTTTGCCTATTTTCTGCGCCCAATCAGTGTACGGATTAGTCGAAAATATCTTATCCGGGACAAACATCTTGATTTGAAATTATATGGTATCGGCATTCCTGCCATCTTAAATCTGGCTCTGCCGTCCTTACTGATCTCATTTTTAAACGGACTCCTTGCCGCATATGACCAGTGTTATGTGGTAGTCGTCGGAATCTATTACAAACTGCAGACCTTCCTCTACCTTCCTGCCAATGGAATTATCCAGGGGATGCGTCCGCTGGTGGGCTTCAATTATGGTGCCGGTGAAATCAAGCGTGTGAAGAAAATCTATCATCTTACCCTCTGTATGAACGGTGTCATTATGCTTCTTGGTATGATTATCTGCTTTACTGCATCACCTTACCTTATCGGAATGTTTACAGACAATGCCACCACAATTTCCGTGGGAAGCAATGCCCTTCGGATTATCTGCTGTGGTTTCCTGATTTCCACCGTATCCATTACTGCCTCCGGTGCTTTGGAAGGGCTTTCAAAGGGCGGACAATCCTTAATTATTTCACTGCTCCGTTATATCCTTTTTATCATTCCGCTTGCATTTGTTCTCTGTAAAGCCTTTGGTCCACAGTGCGTATTCCATGCTTTCTGGATTACGGAAATTCTCACTGCCGCAATTGCAGCCCTGCTGATGAAATCAAGCCTCCGGCTTCCGGGCACACAGGCATAAAATACATTAGAGAAAGCTGCCAGCAAAATTTTGCTGACAGCTTTCTCTATGCTATTTCTTATACATATATAATTGTTACGCCGGAAAAGGATGCATCCAGATAAATCGTTGCCTGTGGCTGCTGCATCATCGCATTATCAAAATACACTTTCATGCTATCAAAGCCTATGGACAAAAGCAGTGCTGCGCCAAGTATCGGCCATGGTGTATGTCACTCATTATACACAAACACATTTTTCTGTAAATGCCTTTGGAATAAGTGGTAAGAAATACGAACCAAGTGGTAATTATTTCCGTTCTTTTTCTTCTTTCAGACGCTTCTCAATTGCTTCTACCACCGTACGAAGTACTTTAATTCTGGCATAATACTTGCAGTCTGCCTCTACTAAAATCCATGGTGCATAAGTGGTAGAGGTACGAATCAGCATTTCATCCACTGCCTTTTCATAAGCATCCCATTTCTCACGGTTGCGCCAGTCCTCATCGGTAATCTTCCACTGCTTTGCCGGATTTTCCATACGTTCCTTAAAACGACGCTCCTGCTCATCCTTATCAATGTGCATCCAGAATTTTAAAACAATGGTTCCATGATGCGCCAGCTGCTCTTCCATTTCGTTCATCTCGTGGTAAGCACGCTTCCATTCTTCTTCCTGACAGAAGCCTTCGATTCTCTCAACCATAACGCGGCCATACCAGGAACGGTCAAATATTGCCACATGACCATCCTTTGGAAACTGTTTCCAGAAACGCCACAGATAATGATGTGTTTTTTCTGCATCATTGGGTGCTGCCACCGGATTTACCTGATACCCCCTTGGATCCAATGCCTGGGTCAGCCGTTTAATGGCTCCGCCTTTTCCACCGGCATCCCAGCCTTCAAATGCCAGCACCACCGGAATCCGGTATTTATAAAGTTCATTATGAAGCTCGGAAAGTCTTGCCTGAAGACGTGCAAGTTCTTTTTTGTACTCCTCTTTTTCCATCTTCTTTGAAAGGTCAACTCCAGCCAGTACGGAACTCTTAAGTACCTGCTCCTTTTGTGATGCGGCTCCTGCTTCCTGCAAAGTATCCTTTTCCTGTTTTATTTCCTGCGCCTTTGTTTTCTCCTGCTCCCTCTTCTCCTGTTCGGCTTTCTTATCTGCGATTGCCTGCTCCAACACAGAAACTACGATTTCCGTCATCTTTGCTGCTGCATATTCCCGGTCGGTACATTCTAAAATATGCCACGGTGCATATTCAGAATCCGTCTTTTCCAGCATTTCTTCATTCATGGCAAGATATTCTTCATAATGCTTATTTCTCGCCAAATCGTCCTTTGTTACCCGCCATGCAGTCTTCTTATCTTCCAGAAGCTTATCAAAACGCTTCTTCTGCTCCTTCTTTGACACATCTGCAAACAATTTGATAATTACCATACCATCATCCGTTAATTGTTTTTCAAAGGAACAGATTTCTCCAAATGCATAATCCAGCTGCTCCTTTGTGGTCACACCGTCAAAGCGGTCCACCAACACTCTCCGGTACCAGCTTCTGTCAAAAATTGCAATTCTTCCCTGGGATGGAATCTTCGTCCAGAAACGCCACAGGAACGGATGCATTTTCTCTTCCTTGGTCTCCACTGCGGTAGCATAAACGGAAAATCCCCTCGGGTCTAAAGGCTCAATGATTTTATTAATCAATGTTCCTTTTCCTGCTGCACCAAATCCCTCAAATACAATCATGACCGGAATGCAAATAGGATAACTTTGGCTGCAAATCGTCCATCCACTCCTTATATTCCTTTTTCCCCATCTTCCGGTTTAAATCTACCTTCTCTAACATCGCATGTCCTCCTTTGCTTATAACTCCATAATACGTTGCATTTTTATATATAAAAATAGTATAATATTTTTCTTGAAGAATATCCAGTCTAATGGGTATAATGAAACAAATATGTGATTGCGAAAAGAAATTATTATTTCAAAAGGCTGTATTCGAAGTACCGGTGGCTTTGACATGAAATACCGCAGTTCTAAGCTGCATATTTTTCTTTTTGTGATAGAAAGCAGTCTTTCCAATGTTTGACAAGATGCCGGTACTGTCCGCCGGAGTACGGATGCCTTTTAATGGCTGTTAGGGGCACTTGGAATTTCGTCCGGCACCCGGCAACGCTGGCACAGGGAAG
>OHBX01001120.1_pt1 | contig 11387 bp, 8 predicted proteins | sample 1577441 | NCBI WGS metagenome assembly OHBX01 (sample SAMEA3879561, study PRJEB24766) | human gut metagenome | biome: human-associated habitat; feature: feces | place: USA | collected 1985/1987 | reverse complement strand
TTCCTTCCACCAGCCTCTCAGAAATTACCAATGCACAGCAGCAGACTAAGGATGCCATGAACCGCAGCCTGAAAAAGGGACGGCTTGACTGCTCCGGTATCAAACCGCTTTCTTCCGCCATCCGGCGTGTGGAAATCGGTGGAACCATGAATATCGAAGAGCTTCTCGGCCTCTGTAAATTATTAGAGACTGCCCGCCGGGTCAAAGCCTATGGCAGAAAGGAACGGGAAGATATTCCATCTGATTCCCTGAGCGAACTTTTTGATGGTTTAGAACCTCTTAGTCCTCTTTGTGATGAGATCTGCCGCTGCATCATTTCTGTGGATGAAATCAGTGATGATGCCAGCAGTAATTTAAAATCCATCCGCCGTTCTATCCGCTCAACCGGCGACCGAATCCATGCGCAGTTAAACCAGATGTTAAATAACCAGAATGTCAGAAACTGCCTGCAGGATTTTGTCATTACCATGCGTAACGGCCGCTACTGTCTTCCGGTAAAAGCCGAAGCCAAATCCCAGATTACCGGTATGGTGCATGACCAGTCCTCCAGCGGTTCTACTCTTTTCATTGAGCCAATGGCTGTGGTAAATCTGAACAACGAATTAAAAGAATTATCCATCAAAGAGCAGGACGAAATTGCCGTTATTCTTGCCACTTTATCGGCAAAAGCAGGGGAATATATTCCTGCCATTGAAACCGATTATCAGATTTTAACAGAGCTTGATTTTATATTTGCAAAAGCAGCTTATGCCTTGGAATACAATGGAATTACACCGCATTTTAATACGGAACGGAAAATTCGTATTTTAAAGGGCAGACACCCTCTGCTGGACGCAAAAAAAGTAGTTCCTATCGACATTTCCTTAGGCAGCGATTTTGACCAGCTTGTCATTACCGGACCGAATACCGGTGGTAAAACCGTTTCCTTAAAAACTGTGGGACTTCTCACTCTGATGGGACAGGCGGGACTTCCGATTCCTTCCGGAGACCGCAGTGAGCTTGCTGTTTTTGACGATATTTTTGCAGATATTGGAGATGAACAGAGCATTGAGCAGAACTTAAGCACATTTTCTTCCCATATGACCAACATTATCCACATTTTAAAAGAAGCCAATGAACATTCCCTGGTTCTCTTTGATGAGTTATGTGCCGGAACTGACCCTACGGAGGGCGCTGCCCTGGCGGTTTCTATCTTATCTTATTTTCACAGTCGAGGCATCCGCACCATGGCGACCACCCACTACAGTGAGATTAAGATTTATGCCTTAACTACCAGTGGAATTGAAAATGCCTGCTGCGAATTTGATGTAGAGACCTTAAGTCCGACTTACCGTCTTCTCATCGGTATTCCGGGAAAAAGTAATGCCTTTGCAATTTCCAAAAAACTCGGTCTTTCCGATACTTTAATTGAGGATGCCAGAACCCGTATCAGCAGTAATGAACAGAATTTTGAAGATTTACTTTCTGACCTGGAAGCAAGCCGCATCACCATAGAGAAAGAACAGGCCGAAATCAACCGTTACAAATCAGAAATTGCTGCATTAAAACAGCAGTTAAAGAACAAGCAGGAAAAATTAGATGAAAGCCGGGATGCCATTCTTCGTAAAGCAAAAGAAGAAGCAAACCAGATTCTGCAGGAAGCCAAAGATACTGCAGATGAGGCAATCCGTAATTTCAATAAATATGGCACTACCAGACCTTCCATTCAGGAAATGGAAAAACAGCGTACCAATATCCGGGAGAAAATGGCTGCCAATGAGAAAAAGAGCTCAAAGGAAAAAGATACTGCCATCTACAATCCAAAGGTTCCAAAGAAGCTTCGTATCGGTGACAGCGTAAAAGTATTAAGTATGAATTTAACCGGAACGGTACACTCCCTGCCGAATGCAAAGGGTGACCTCTTTGTGCAGATGGGAATTCTCCGCTCCCAGGTAAACATCAAGGATTTAGTACTAATTGAAGATGCTGCTCCGGGCAACAAGAAATATGCCAAGACCGGTGCCGGAAAGCTTAAGATGAGTAAATCTGCTTCTGTTTCCACAGAAATCAATCTGATTGGAAAAACAGTGGATGAAGCTATTGCTCTTTTGGATAAATACTTGGATGATGCTTATCTTGCACATCTTCCTTCCGTGCGCATCGTACACGGAAAAGGAACCGGTGCCCTGCGCAGTGCCGTACAGAGTCATTTGAAACGACAGTCTTATATCAAGTCCTTCCACTTAGGAGAATTTGGTGAAGGAGATGCCGGTGTTACCATTGCAGAATTTAAATAAATCAAGTATATGAACTACGTAAAACAGAAAGGAAGTTTCCTATGGCTGCAAAACAGAAAATTTTAATTGTAGACGATGATGTTAATATCGCAGAACTGATTTCCCTGTATCTCACGAAAGAATGCTTTGATACAAAGATGGTTCATGATGGGGAATCTGCTTTGAAAGAATTTGAAACCTATGCACCAAATCTGATTCTTCTTGATTTGATGCTTCCGGGCATTGATGGTTATCAGGTATGCCGTGAAATCCGGGCAAAAGCAAATGTTCCGATTATCATGTTATCTGCCAAAGGTGAAATCTTTGACAAGGTTCTTGGACTGGAGCTGGGGGCAGATGACTATATCATGAAGCCTTTTGATTCCAAGGAACTGGTTGCCAGAGTCAAGGCGGTGCTCCGCCGCTACCAGCCGGTGAAGCAGGAGCCTGTACAGCCGGATTTAAAATGTGTTACTTATCCGGATCTGGTGGTCAATCTTTCCAACTATTCCGTAGAATATTACGGCAAAACAATTGATATGCCGCCAAAGGAGTTAGAGCTTCTTTATTTTCTTGCATCCTCACCGAATCAGGTATTTACCAGAGAACAGCTTTTAGACCATATCTGGGGCTATGAATACGTAGGCGATACCAGAACCGTTGACGTTCATGTAAAAAGACTTCGTGAGAAAATTAACGATCATACCGCCTGGAGCATTTCTACGGTCTGGGGCATCGGATACAAATTCGAGGTTAAAGAATGAAGAAACGACTTTATCTGAAGCTGCTGATTGGATATGTGATTTTTGGCATTCTCGGCTTTATTCTCGTATCCACCTTCAGCTCCCACTATACTTATGAATATATTGAAGATACCGAAGTTGACCGGCTTTACAAGGAAGCCAATATGATTGCATCTACCTATGCTTCAAACTATTTCAATGAAGATATTACGGTAGATGACTTGCATGACAGTCTTACCACCCTTAGCACTTATCTTTCTTCAGAAATATGGGTCATGAATACAGATGGTGATATTCTGATTAACTCCAATGCATCTGTGGACATGGACCACCTGACACACATTGACGGATTTAATGTGGCAGATTTTGGCAGCAGATATTACACCACTGGTTCTTTTTATAATTATTATGACGATACGCATCTTACGGTATTTTCGCCGATTACGATTAATTACAAGGTGCGGGGATATGTGCTGATTCACCAGCCGCTTTCCGTAATCACGCACCATCATGCACATTTACTGAATATTATGTACCTGACTCTGCTTCTGATTTTTATCTGTGCAACCCTTTTACTGATTATCATTGGCTTCGAGGTCTACATCCCAATCCGCAAAATGATTAAGGGTGCTGATGCTTTTGCCGAGGGCAATTTCAGTTATAAAATTCCGGTACATAAAAATGATGAAATCGGCTATCTTGCCGCTTCTCTAAATTATATGGCAAATGAGCTGAATACCCTGGAGGATGACCAGCGTAAATTTATTTCCAATGTCTCCCATGATTTTCGTTCTCCGCTTACTTCCATCAAAGGTTATGTGGAAGCCATGTTAGACGGAACGATTCCACCTGAGATGCAGGAAAAATATTTAAATATCATTGTTTTCGAGACAGACCGTTTGTCCAAGCTCACCCAGAGCCTCTTAGAGCTAAATAAATACGGCAGCCACGGCACAATGTTAGACGTCAGCGAATTTGACATTAACCAGTTAATTAAAATGACCTGTCTTACCTTTGAAGGAACCTGCAAAGCCAAACGGATTTCCTTCCACCTGATTCTTGCCGGTAAGACACTTTATGTAAAAGCGGATATGAGCAAGATTCAGCAGGTGGTTTATAATCTGATTGACAATGCCATCAAGTTCAGCCACCATGATTCTGAAATCACCATTGAGACCACCAAGAAAAGCGAAAAAGTATTTGTTTCTGTCAAGGATACCGGCATCGGAATTCCAAAAGACAGCCAGAACAAAATTTTTGAGCGTTTCTACAAAACCGACCTGTCCCGTGGAAAGGACAAGAAGGGTTCCGGTCTTGGACTCTCTATCGTAAAAGAAATTATTCAGGCACATGATGAAAATATCAACGTCATCAGTACCGAAGGAGTCGGCACAGAATTTATCTTCACCCTGCCGGCAGCCCAGCGGGAAGAGTTGTAACGCCAGTTTATAACCTACAGAGCCCGCCACCGGCAGCTTCTTACAAATAATAATTGCTTGGCAACTACGAAAAACACCCTTTGTGAGTTTCCCGCTACTCAAGTAAATTGAAAACAGCAGCTTATGAACTTTATTCTGTTCATTGGCTGCTGTTTTTCTCTGCATACTTCTATGATTTACTTTCCAGTTGGTGCTTCATTTTTCCCTCGGAGATTTATTTTCCGCTCGGAAGATATGGGCGCAGACATCCTGCCATCTGTGAGATTGGCATGGACTGTAAGAATACACGACCCGGTCCGGTTACTACGGTATTGAATACTCCCTCTCCACCAAACATGATATTCTTAAGGCCAGGTACGGTCTGTATGTCGATAGAACAGGAAGAATCCATTGCTGCAAGATATCCTGTGTCTACGATAATTGACTGGCCAGGCTGAAGCATATACTCTTTGATATAGCCGTCAAATTCAACAAATGCCATTCCCTGTCCAGAAAGTCGCTGCATAATAAATCCTTCTCCGCCAAAGAAACCGGCTCCTACTCTCTTCTGGAAAAATACGGACAATTCTACTCCTGAAGTAGATGCTAAAAATGCTGACTTCTGACATACAATATCTGACCCTGGCTGAATCTCAAATGCCCGGATACATCCTGGAAAACTGGATGCAAATGCAATGGTTCCCTGACCATTCATTGCAGTGTATGTATTTACAAACATGCTCTCTCCACTAACCATTCTTCCAAATATTTTTCCAATTCCGCCGCCAACCGTATTCATCTGCATATTCGGAGACATCCAGGACATTGCTCCCTTTTCGGTAATCATCATTTCGCCTGACTCTAATTCACAGACTACAACCGGCATTGGTTCGCCTTCAATATTAAATCTCATTTCTAAACCCTCCTGCTGATTTGCATAACATTTTCATGAACCTTTTTCATTATAACAATATAGGAGTGGTCTGCCAATATATTCTTTCAATCTTTTATCCGTTTTCTGCATCCAAAATAAATAGCTCCTATGCCACTGCACAATGCCAGTAAAAACCAGATGCCAACCGGAGTCATGTCTCCTGTTTTCACGGTTGCGGTCTGTGATGTGTTTCCTGCGGTGGTATTTCCTGTTGTACTACTTCCTGCAGTACCGCTTCCTGCTGTGCCGTTGCCATTTCCTGTTGTTCCGCTTCCCGGCGTTGTTGTACCTGATGAAGTTCCGGCTTCAAATACCAGTGCATATGCCGAAAATTTATCCGTTGCAAAGGTTATGGTTCCACTTGCTGCATCATACGTTGCAGGAAGTTTTTCATAGGCACCATCATGCTCTCGAATCACATAATAAGTTCCCTGCTGGTTCTTCATCTCATCTTTTACCTGAAGGGTTACATTTAATTTCGCATTTAAATCGGTCAACTGCGTTTCCCATGCATCGTTGGAATTTCCTTTGTTTACGACCTGGAATAAATCCATGGAAAGATAGCTTTGAATCTCTCCATTTCCTGCCTGTGCCTGCATGCCACTCTGTATCTGATTTAGTTCTGTTCCACTGATATCTGCAATATTTAACTGAAGATTTCCGGAACCAATAATGTTTTCTGCATTTCCAAGGGTTGCACCGTCTACTTTTGTGCTTGCCGTATTTACTTTATCCTCTGACTTTGTAAATAATGCACTCAGATGTAAATCTGTTGCAGGCATATCCAATACAAAGGTACTTACCTGTGAATCTACTGCTGTCAGCTTTCCACCATTTAAAGATGCGCTTAATAACTGATAACCATAATCCGGTGTAAACTTAATGGTTACTTTGGTGCCTGCTTTAAATTCGGCATAGCCAAAGTCTCCATCCAGTCTTGTGGATGCATCTGCTATATTTCCACCTGCCAGTTCTGCTGCATTTACCACAGTTCCATCCTCTAACTGTGCACTGATTATTTCCACGCTTCCATGTTCAATAACGCAGTCATTTCCAAATCCATGCTGTTCTGCTACTGTAAGGGATGGTGCCCATACGATATTATAATTACGGCTGCTGTTCGTAGTCAGTGCCACTTCAATCTGATAAGAATCTGCCGGAGCCACTTCAAATTCCAGATTGTCTGTCGTTCCACCTAATGGAATTGCTGTTCCATTTACCATAATGGATGCAAATGCATACCCAAAATCTGCTGCAATTGCCACTCTGTGTTGCTGCGTCTTATCTCCAGCAAAGCTGCCTGATATATTCGTTCCCATTCCGGAACCAATCCTCATGCCATCTATCTGTAAGTCTCCAATTGCTCCTCCCACTGCAGTTGCTGTAACTGCAATTGTTTCTCCAGATGCCGGACCCGTTGTGGAACCACTGCCTCCGGATGCTGCAGTACGAAATTCCAGAATCAGTTCCACCTGCTCTGAGGTGCTTACAGAAAATGCCTGTCCGCCCTCTGATGTAAGTATATTCTTGTCAAGACTTGCATCCTGTGCACCATTTTTATTCACTTGACAGTGATTGATTATTGTATCCGTTCCACATACTACTTTAAAATGTACCGTATGGTCAAGACTGTCATCCGGTCTGTTTATTTCTATTGGTGTATCATTATATGCAGTCTGGTTTACTTCTGTCCATTCAGCCGCCGTATCCCATTTATAATACACGGTTCCGGTCGCTGTGCTGTCCTGTCTTGCAATTCTGACCACTGCTTTCTGTCCATCAGCTTTTACAATCATGCCGGCACTTCCCATAAATAATGAAAATACCATAAAAAAGCTTAACAACCAGGAAATTTTCTTTCGCATTTTCATATTTTTTCTCCTTTACTTTCTTCTATAAACTGCCACTTCCACCGCACACGTTGCAGGCTCCGCTGCCTCCCAGTACCACTAGCATAAGCAGACAAAGCAATCCTCTAATGGATTTTTTTCTCACGTTTTTTCTCCTTCCTTTTCTGTCCTTTTACTATATGAATATACGCTTTTCCCACCTGTTTTGATAAGTTTACATTTGTCTCATTTTAGGGATTTTCCACGATTTATGGCTGTTTCCAGCTATAATAGAACTGAAGAAGCCCTATTCTCGACTTCGTCTCTGTCTTTTCATTTAAAGAGGCCATATAACGGTACAATGCTGCTCTTGAAATATATAGCTGCTCTGCTATTACCTGCGCACTTTCATCAGAAGAAAGCAATAACCTTAACACATCCTGCTCCCTGTTTGTAAGTGCATAATTCTTCACAAACGCCTGAAATTTATTCTCCAAAAATTTTTCACGTTCTTTTTCCAACATTTTTGCCATATTTTCTTCCTGTATATCCATACGAAACTGTACCATATACAAATATACCAGCATACTGATAACTGCAAATAAAATCAATGCTATGATGCTGATGCGCATTCCATCCCCGGTCTCTATCAGCATCAGGGAAATAGTTCCTGTAATCCCGACACAGATATTATTTGTTGCCCTTCCAAGTCCAGCCCATAACTCCGGTACTTTCATATAATAGGAAAGGTCCATAAAACTGGTGGTAAAATATACCACAAAGAAGCCTGCGGACAAATAGAACACAATAAGACCTGCCATAAATGGTCCGCCCCAGACTATTATCACTACACACATTGTTGAAAGCAGTGTCACACAGTACATCATAATCTGCATAAATCTATGCTCTTTTATATCAAAAAGCACTCCTGCCAACAGTCCGCTTACCGCAAGCAATAATCTCGGCCACTGACCAATATCTACATTTCCACCTGCATGTACTAAAGTTACTGTATTGTCCAGACTGGAAAAAATGCATGTCATCAGAACCACTATTGAAATCAAAAGCAGTGCCGCAAGCATCGGATGTCTGAGGCTTCGCCTGTTATTCTTCCGGATATCAGTATCTGAATCTGTCCCTGAAGTCTCTGCTCCTACTACCCCCCGGCTACATTCCAGACTCAGTCTGCGAACCAGCAATACCATTGCTGCCAGAAAAACGGAAAGTGCAACTGACTCTACAGTGCTGTTATGTATCAGATTATTGCTGATAAACTGAAGTAATAATCCAAAGGCATATCCAAATCCAACGGTTTGTGCAAGTCCCTTTTCTGTCGCATGGCTTACCGCAGCATAATAATGTACAGCACTTCCAATCATGCCATATAAAATATAAAGCAGGAATCCGGATAAAAGCATACTTTGATAGGACAAATGCTCCTGAATTACGAAAATGCAGATGATTCCTGCTATCGGCAATAAATATAAACCTATCTCCCGCATCTTCTGGTTAAAATAACGGTTAATGCATGGGAATAACAGGAATCCTATTACGCTGATTCCCAGCACATAGTTCTGTGCCCTTACTACTCCTGCGGAATCTGTTGCATAGCGTATCATATTGTCAAACAGATACTCCGAGCCTAAAAATATATAATTGAAAATAGCCAGCACTGCTATGATTCGAATTCTTTCTGGTTTCATAAATTGTCTCATCATCTGTTCCCTGCTCCATTCTTTTGTCTTAATTTCATTATATACAATTGTCTCTTTCCATCAAGTTGACAAATGTCTCATTTCCTGTAAACAAGTAAAAAAAGAGCCAGGACACGAATGTCCTGACTCTTTTTTGATTCATATAAAACGATGTTAATTATACTAACTCGATAAGAACTTCTAAAGCTCCGTCACCTTTACGCTGACCAATCTTTACGATTCTTGTGTAACCACCGTTACGGTCTGCATACTTAGGTGCGATTTCGTCGAATAATTTTGCAACTAAATCAACTTTCTTTGTATTTTTCTTCTTTCCTGCTGCTTCTGTAGGAACTTCAGTTACAGGATAAAGAACTTTTAACATCTCTCTTCTTGCATGAAGACGGGAAGGATTATCCTTCTTGATTGTTTTTTCCACTTCGTCATATACAGTAACTTTCTTACCATCTACAACTTCTTTTACTCTCTTGCCGTCTTTGTCTTTTCTTGCAACTTTAGCTTTTACAGTAACTTCTTCGAAGTTATCTTTCTCACGAACTGCCATTGCAATAAGGCCTTCTGCAATTTTACGGATTTCTTTTGCTTTTGCTTCTGTGGTAACAATTTTACCATTGTTTAATAATGCTGTTACCTGATTTCTCAGTAATGCTTTTCTCTGGGAAGATGTTCTTCCTAATTTTCTATACTTTGCCATTTTTATTCCTCCATTTGTGGTACATCCGGCCATGCTCATCGGACTTACTTACCGAATGCTTGTTTTGTGCCACTCATGAACCAACATCACCACGCTCTTCGGACTTACTGGTGCTGCTGCACTGAGTTATCTTAAACCTCGTCGCCCTGATTGAGCTGAAGGCCTAATTCTTTTAATTTTGCTAATACTTCTTCCAAAGACTTACGTCCAAGGTTACGAACTTTCATCATATCTTCCGGTGTACGGTTTGTAAGTTCTTCAACAGTATTGATACCTGCTCTCTTCAAGCAGTTGTAAGAACGTACGGATAACTCCAGTTCGTCAATGTTCATCTCAAGAACTTTTTCCTTCGCATTGTCTTCTTTCTCAATCATGACTTCTGCTGTCTTAGCATTCTCGGAAAGGTCAATGAAAAGACTTAAGTGCTCGCTTAATACCTTTGCAGCTAAGCTGACTGCTTCATCTGGAGCAAGTGTTCCATTGGTATATACGTCAAGTGTCAGTTTATCGTAATCGGTAATCTGACCCACACGGGTATTCTGAATGGATAAGTTCACACGCTCTACCGGTGTATAGATAGAATCTACTGCGATTACACCAATTGGTAAATCTGCATCTTTGTTCTTATCTGCGCTGACATAACCTCTACCTTTGGTAATGGTTAATTCCATGTATAATTTGGAATCAGCACCGCCGTTTAAGTGTGCAATTACTAAATCCGGATTCATGATCTGAATATCCTGATCTACCTGAATATCTGCTGCTGTAACAACGCCTTCACCACTGAACTCAATGTAAGCTACCTTAGGCTCATCATCAGCGCTGTTATTACGGATTGCAAGCTCTTTGATGTTCATAATGATTTCAGTAACATCTTCCTTTACGCCAGGAATAGAACTGAACTCATGAAGTACACCATCGATTTTAACCTGACTTACTGCTGCACCTGGCAGGGATGACAACATGATTCTTCTTAAAGAATTACCAAGTGTTGTACCATATCCTCTTTCCAAAGGTTCGCATACGAATCTTCCATATCTTTTGTCTTCAGAAATTTCAGCAATTTCAATTGTTGGTTTTTGAAAATCGAACACTACAAAGCCCCTCCTTCTTTCGGGTAATTTGTTTCTTCTTTCAGCCCGCTAGTTTATGATTATTTAGAATACAACTCGACGATAAGCATCTCGTCTACTGGTACATCAATCATTTCTCTGGAAGGTAACTCTTTTACGGTTCCCTGCATTTTCTCTGCATCAACATCAAGCCATTCCGGAACTAATCTGCCGCCAGCTACTTCTACGACATCTTTCATTCTCTGGGAATTTTTACGGCTCTCTTTGATTTCGATTACATCGCCAGCTTTTACCAGGTAAGAAGGAATGTTAACTAACTTTCCGTTAACTGTAACGAATTTGTGGTCAACAATCTGTCTTGCTTCTTCTGATGTTGAAAAAATACCGCCAAGGTATATTTTATCAGTTTTTGTGTTGTGAATAATTACTTCCCATACCATAATGATTTCCTCCAATCCTCCTATGAAATATGTATTCTAAGACAGAAATACAGCCATATTTTTTCTTTGCAAATTTCCATTTCCATATAACTTCCATTTCCAAATCCAAATCTATTTCCAAATACAACTGCTGGATATTTTAATCCATCACAAGTAACTAAAGTCACCCTTGTACCTAATGGAAGATTTTCAATATCATACCACAATCTCCGGTACACCACAGGGCGGAATCATTTCCCCTATTCTGGCAAATATATACCTGCATGAGCTTGACCGGAAAGTCATG
>OHBX01001114.1_pt1 | contig 11440 bp, 7 predicted proteins | sample 1577441 | NCBI WGS metagenome assembly OHBX01 (sample SAMEA3879561, study PRJEB24766) | human gut metagenome | biome: human-associated habitat; feature: feces | place: USA | collected 1985/1987 | reverse complement strand
ATAAATTTTGTCGTAGTTTTTGCTGTCGGAATAAAACAGCTTGTTCAGCGGCACATACGGCATGGTCGCCCCTCCTTTGCAAAAATCGTAATTTTTGAGCAAGTGCGCCCAAATTCAGGCGTGTAATTCTCAAAAATGCGCCGTTTTTGAGAATTACAATTCAGTTTACCATGCCAATTGCGCAAAATCAAGGGATTTCTGCGCATAAAAAAACTCCGAACCAAGCGGTTCGGAGTTTTTATGTTCGTAATTAAAATTACTTGATCTCGACCTTTGCGCCGACAGCCTCGAGCTGAGCCTTGAGAGCCTCTGCGTCTTCCTTGGAGATGCCTTCCTTGAGGTTCTTGGGAGCGCCGTCGACGAGCTCCTTCGCTTCCTTCAGGCCGAGGCCGAGTTCTGCGCGGACAACCTTGATAACGTTGAGTTTCTGTGCGCCGAAGCCCTTGAGGATAACGTCAAATTCGGTCTTCTCTTCAACGGGTTCTGCTGCTGCTGCGGGGCCTGTAACTGCAACTGCGGTTGCTGCTGCGGATACGCCGAATTCTTCTTCGACCGCATGAACGAGGTCTGCGAGTTCGAGAACGGTGAGGGACTTAATGTAATCGATAAATTCCTGCTTAGTCATTTTAATTTCCTCCGATTAAAAATTTTTGTTTGAAACGGTTACGCAGCGAGAGTTATTCTGCCGCTGCTTCTTCGGCTGCTTCGCCGCCGCCGAGCTTCTTTGCGAGCTGGTCGAGAGCGATGGCAAGGCCGGTGATGGGGCTCATCATGCTGCCCAGCATACGGGCGATGAGAACCTCTCTGGGGGGCAGATCAGCGAGAGCATCGATGCCCTGAGCATCGGTAACAACGCCGTCCACAATGCCGCCCTTGATGGTGCATTTTTTGAACTTTTTGATTGAATCCTTAAGGATTTTTGCGGGTGCAACCGCGTCGTCGTAACCGAAAGCGAAAGCGGACGGTCCTTTGAGCATTGCGTGAACGGACTCATCGATGTTGAGTTCGCGGCAGGCTCTTTCGACCATGGTGTTTTTGAGAACGATGTACTCAACACCTGCTTTGCGCATTTCGACACGGAGTGCAGTCACCTCGTCAACGGTAAGACCGCGGTAATCGAACATAACAACGGACTGAGCCCTTGTGAGACGATCTTTGATCTCCGCAACGTGCTGCTCCTTCATTGCAAGAATAGAAGCATTTGCCATGGAAAATTCCTCCTTGTCACAGTTTCAAACAAATATCCCCCATGCCATAGGACAGGGGGACAGAGGATAGCCGAACAATCATTTTAAGCACTGCCCCGATTTAATGCAAAACGCAAAGTGCATTAGCATAAAAACCGAAAGCCGCTGCTGCAATAACTAATGAAATAACTATTTTGTCTCTACCTCGGCAGGAGATTAAGCTTGGACGGCCGATGCAAAAGCATCTTGCCCGCGCACCTGCTGTCTATGGCGGATATTCATTTGCCAGATAATTATAACCGCTTGTTTTGAGCCTGTCAATAGCTTTTCACTGATTTTCGGCAAAAAATGCAGATATATTTTGTTGTTTCTCAATCTCGCAGCAATTTGAAAATCTCAATCAATTTTTCCCTGCCCTGTTTTTCGGAAAAGATGATTTCGCTGAGTGCCTCGCGGTCGTCCGCAATTCCGTCCGGAATATCCGAAATGAAACCCTCGGCCGCCGACCGCACAAGAGCGGCGTTTTCCGTTTCGCGGTTGGCAAGGGCCGCAAACATCATTGCGCTGCCGATTTTCACCGCCGCATACATCTCGGTATCGTTTTTTATCAGGTATCTGTCAATGCTGTCCGAAAGTTTTTCCGCACTCGACAAATTCAGCCTTGCCTGCTGCGGCATTCTCGCTTTTATTGCGCTGATAAAAGTTTCCTTAGCCTTCTCCGCATCGGGGTGATCGGCGTTCCAAGTGAAAAGAAGCCGAGCAACGCAGTCGCCTATATCGGTGCCCTTTATAAGTTTCATCAAGTCCATGGGTAACTCCTGTTTTACGCTTGTGGCGGTTGTCAAAACTTTCCGCGTTTGAAAGCTGCTGCCGGCAGCGGAAAATGCGGCGGATTAAATTTAACCGCAGTAAAGTGAATTTGAGTTGTTTCGGCAGCAATACCGAAATTGAACAATCGGGGAATCGCCGCACAGCGATCCCCCGACCTTTATTTGAGGTTAATCAACAAATGTTAATCAATGATTAGCAGATGCCCTGAGCCATCATAGCATCAGCAACCTTCTTGAAGCCTGCGATGTTTGCGCCTGCTACGAGGTTGTAGCCAAGGCCGCACTCTTCTGCTGCTTCCATGGATGCCTTGTGGATGTTGACCATGATGTGCCTGAGCTTTGCGTCAACTTCCTCTGCGGTCCAAGCAAGACGCTCTGCGTTCTGGCTCATTTCGAGGCCGGAAACTGCAACGCCGCCTGCGTTAACTGCCTTGGAGGGAGCAACGATCATGCCGGGCTGATCCATCATGAAGTAGAGAGCATCGTTGGTGGTGGGCATGTTAGCAACTTCGATATAGTACTTGATGCCGTTTGCAACGATCTTCTCTGCGGATTCCATATGAACGTCATTCTGCATTGCGCAGGGCATGACGATATCGACCTTGCGGCCGAAGGGCTTTTCGCCGGGGAAGAATTCAACACCGAACTTGTCTGCATAGTCCTGTACGCGATTGCGGCGGCTTGCATTCATTTCGAGCATGTAGTTGATCTTTTCTTCGGTTACAACGCCGTCGGGATCGTAGATGTAGCCATCGGGGCCGGAGAGGGTAACAACCTTGCCGCCGAGTTCCGCAACCTTCTTGGTAACACCCCAAGCAACATTACCGAAGCCGGATACTGCAACGGTCTTGCCTTCGATGGTGTCGTTCTCATGCTTGAGAACTTCGCAGAGGTAGTAAACAGCACCGAAACCGGTTGCTTCGGGACGGATGAGGGAACCGCCGAAGGAGAGACCTTTGCCGGTGAGAACGCCGTTTTCGTATGCGCCGCGGATCCTCTTGTACTGGCCGAAGAGATAACCGATTTCACGGCCGCCGACACCCATATCACCTGCGGGAACGTCGATGCTGGGTCCGATATGACGGCAGAGCTCGGTCATGAAGCTCTGGCAGAAATCCATGATTTCCTTATCGGTCTTGCCTTTGGGATCGAAGTCGGAACCGCCCTTACCGCCGCCCATGGGAAGGCTGGTGAGACTGTTTTTGAAGGTCTGCTCAAAGCCGAGGAACTTCATGATGGAAAGGTTAACATTGCCCTGGAAACGGAGACCGCCCTTGTAGGGTCCGATCGCGCTGTTGAACTGAACGCGGAAGCCACGGTTTACCTGAACTTTGCCGTCACGGTCGGTCCAAGGTACGCGGAATTCGATAACGCGCTCCGGCTCTACGAGACGCTCAAGAAGACCGGCTTCCTGATACTCGGGATGCTTTTCGATAACGGGTTCAAGGGATTTGAGAACCTCTTCAACAGTCTGAAGAAACTCGGGTTCGTGCGCATCGCGCTGCTGAACCTTCGCAAGAATTTCCTGAATGTAAGCGTTCATTCTATAAAATCCTCCAAAAAATAATGTTTTTTAATTACCGCACAGGCGGCGAGTTCATGCCGCCGGCGTGGTGCCGAAAACGCATGTGCAGCCACATCGGGCGCACCGCATCCGCTGCGGCTTTGGTAACAGGCGGCTCGGGAGGCTTTTCTCCCTCCGCTCAGTTGTATCATAAATCCACAGGCAAATATTGTCAACACTTATTTGAAAATATACTTTGGAAATAAGCATTTTTCACGCCTATATCCGTTTTGCTCCGACCGAACGCAAAACTTTGCTCCGATGCTCCCGCTTTGGGAAGCTTTTGCCCCGCCCGCTTTGTTCGCGGCATTATACAGTGACGCCTTTTCGCAGAATGACGGGATAATTCTCATGCCCGCTCAAACGCCTGCCGTTCAAAACTATAACGCCCTTATCAAGCACCATATAAGACAGCTCACTGTTATCCCCGATATAGGTGGCTTGCATCAGTATGCAGTTTTTGACTTTTGCACCCTTGCCGACATGAACTCCGCGGAAAAGCACGGAATTTTCGACTTCACCCTCGATAATGCAGCCGTCCGCAATAACGCTGTTGCGCGCACTGCCGCTGCCGCAGTAATTCGCGGGCACCTCATCCTTGACTTTTGTATAAATCGGGTGCGCGGAATTGAACAAATCCTGCTGCACAGCGGGCTGAAGCAGCGCAAGATTATGCTTATAAAATGCATCGACGGAGTTCAATCTTGCAACATAGCCGTTGTACTTCCAGCCGCAGAACCTGTATTTATTCACATTTTTGATAAGAACATCCTGCATGAAATCAAACTCGCCGTGTGCGGCCGCATCCTCAACAAGGTATTCCAGCAGAGTCTTTTCCATTATGTATGCATCACAGCCCATGAACGGGCTGTCCGGCATATAAGGATTGAGCGCAAGGTCGGTGATCCTGCCGTTTTCGTTAATCGTGAGGCGCAGGTCATCGTATTGTTCCGCTCTGTTGAACTCATGCTCCTCGTTATACATAATCGTTATATCCGCGCCCGTTTCAATGTGCTGTCGGAGCATTTTGTCATATGTTGTGTTGTAGAGAGTGTGGCTCCCGGTCAGAATGACATATTTCTGCGCACTGCGGCGAATATAGCCCATTACGGAACGAATTGCATCGACCGTTCCCCTGTAAACGCCGGTATTATCCCGCGTTACAAAGGGCGGAAGGATAAACAGACCGTCCCTTTTGCGGTGGAGATCCCATTCCTTTCCGCTGCCGAGGTGATCCATCAGAGAGTGATAATTTCTTTGAGTGATTATGCCGACGTTTGAAATGCCCGTGTTCACAATATCGGAAAGCATAAAATCGATGGCACGGTAACGTCCGCCGAACGGAACGGCTGCAACCGAGCGCGAAAACGTCAATTCGCGAAGCTGCGCATTCGCCTCGCCCGTGTAAATCAAGCCGAACATGCTGTTATTCATTGAATCCGCCCCCTTTTCCGCAGTTGTAGACCATGCCCTTTGGAATCCGCAGCCCGTCCGCAACACGAACGGCACTTGCAACAAGGGTTATGTCGCCGGTAAGTTTTGTGTCGTAGTCGGCATCGGTATCAAGTTTTTCGCAGCCGACCCGAGCTTTTGCGCCGACAATCGCATTTTCACCCACAATTGTTTTTTGAACGACCGCACCGCGCTCAATCACGGAGTTGGGCATTATAATTGAATCCTCCACGACCGCGCCGGGTTCGATGCGAACGCCCGCATAAAGCACGCTGTGCCGCACAAGGCCGTGCACAACGCAGCCCTCGGTAACAAGGCTGTTCGAAATGACTGCCTCCGCGCCCGCATAATGCGGCGGCATGATCGGACTTTTTGAATATATACGCCATTCCTTATCGTACAGATTGAAAACAGGATTTGTGCCGAGCAAATCCATGTTTGCCTCCCAAAGGCTTGCGATCGTTCCGACATCCTTCCAGTATCCGGAAAAGTTCCATGCAAACATGCGGCAGCCGCTGTCTATCATTGCCGGAATGACGTTCTTTCCGAAGTCGTTGGAGGAATCCGGGTTTGCGGCGTCCTCTGCCAGAAACTTTTTCAGAATGCTCCAATTGAAGATATAAATGCCCATGGAAGCTTTATTGCTGCGCGGAATTTTCGGTTTTTCTTCAAATTCGGTGATTCTGCCTTCCTCATCGGTGTTCATAATGCCGAAGCGGGAAGCTTCTGCGATCGGAACGGTCAAAACGGCAATGGTCGCATCTGCATTGTTTTTTATATGATTGCGAAGCATCTGCGCATAATTCATCTTGTAGATATGGTCGCCCGAAAGAATAAGAACATATTCGGGGTTGTATTGGTCAATAAAAGGTGTGTTTTGATAAATCGCATCCGCCGTGCCGGAATACCACCTGCCGCCGCTGTTGCTTGCATAAGGAGGCAGAACAAACACGCCGCCGTTATTTCTGTCCAAATCCCATGCTTGTCCGTTCCCAAGATACGCGTTCAGCGCAAGCGGCTCATATTGCGTCAGCACACCAACGGTGTCAATATCCGAATTCACACAGTTTGAGAGCGGAAAGTCTATAATTCTGTATTTCCCGCCGAACGGGACGGCGGGTTTTGCCATGCTTTTTGTAAGCTCACCCAAGCGGCTTCCCTGACCGCCTGCAAGCAGCATCGCAACGATTTTTTTCGCGGGCATATACAATCAACCTCCTGCTGCAAATGGATTGTCCCGCATTATCGGAATGCGGCTGCACCCTTTGAATGCGGTTCAAATATATTTGTTATTATCATTTTACCAGATATTCGAAGAAACAGCAAGGGGCAATTATCAAATCGAAGCATTTTTTCTGTCGAAATATTTATCGGCTCAATAAAAGTTTGAAGCGGAGCGAGCTCCGCCGCAGAATTACCTTTCGATTAAATAAAAGTTTGAAGCGGAGCGAGCTCCGCCGCAGAATTTCCTTTTGATTAAAAAAAAGTTTGAAGCGGAGCTTGGGGAGCTGCTCCGCTTCACAGAAAAAATATAGGAGGGTTACACATTTAAGAATCAACAAGCTTCTTAGATGTTTTGATGACAGTTATTATTTTAATGCACGCAGAGCGTTTTGTCAACCGTGTTTTCGTGTAAAAAAATGAACATTATGTTGATTTTTTGGGGCAAAGGCATAATTCTGCCGCAATTCGAGCCGATTTGCCTTGTTTCATGCACATTTCATGTTTCAAGTCAATGTTCACATCGACAGCGGGTTCGGGTTATCAAAAAGGCGGCGCCGCCGAAGCGGTGCCGCCCCTTGTTAATGGGTTTGCATTCGGACCGAGCCGTGCTCAGTCCGGCTGAGTTTAAACTCAGTCAGCGATGGAAACGTTGTTGAGCTTGTCAGCTGCAATGCTTGCGTTGCCCATGGGGATTGCAAACATACCGGTGGTCTGGAGACCGTTGGTGCCGTCCGCGATCTTGCCGAGTTCTTCGAAAGCACCGTTGGTAACATCAAACCTGACAAGGGTCTTTGCGTTTGCGCCCGCGCCGGGAATTGCTGCCCAATAGAAGGTGTTCTCAAACAGGCAGCCGCTCTGACTGTAGAAGTTCTGGCCTGCGAGTGCGCTGATGCCGGTTTCTGCAACCTGAGTGATAGCGCCGGTGTTGAGGTTTACGCTGCAAAGTGCGCCGTAGAGGTCAACGATCCAGAGGGTGCCGTTGGAATCAAAGTCCATTGCGACAACGCCGCTGCCGAACTGACCGATTTCGGTAACTGCACCGGTGTTGACATCAACAGTCATCAGGTTTGCCGCACCGCTGATTGCGTAGAGCTGACCGTCTGCATTGTTGAATGCCATTTCGTTGATGCTGTCTGCGCCTGCAACGGTTGCAACCTGGGTCCTGCCGGTGAGCTTACCGCTCTGGGGGTTGATTCCGCTGTAGCGATAGAGTTTGCCGGAGTTCTCGAGTGCATAAACAACGCCGTTGTTTGCATCGTAACCTGCTGCTGCGATGCTTTCGCCGTTGGGTGCTTCCTCGCCCTCATAAACAGCAGTCATGGGAGCGTTGGACTCGAAGAAGAGCCACCGCTTATCCTGGAGGTTAAGGCCGTAAGCGTAGATGTAACCGTCGGAGTAGTTGCCGACAGGCTGGGGGTTGGGGTCAACCTCAACGGGGCTGAGGGTGCTGCCGTTCCAGAGGTAAACTGCGATGTTGCCTGCATAGTCGTAAGTAACAACGAAGTTGTTTGCTTCACCGTTGAGCTCGATTGCGGTGGTTGCGCCGCGCTGAGTTTCCATAACAGCGATTTCGCCCTGGCAGTCGCCGAGGTTGCCGTCGTTGTTGGTGAATACGCCAACGTATGCAACGTAATGCTCATCGGTTACGTTGAAGGTGAACTTGCCGTTTGCAGCACTGAAGTTGCTTACGGAAGGAGCCTGAGTGTCGATATGGAGGGGGATATCCCACTTCCAGTTTTCGCTCGCTGCTTCGGAGAATGCGTTGGTGGTGTGCATGCCGTTGTTGTCGAGCTTAGCTTCAATGCGTACGATAAGGTCGGACCTGTTGTACTGACTGAAGTTGTAGTTGCCGGGGAACTGACCGTAGGTGACGCCGAGCTGGTCGCGGGTGTCGGTATCCCAGAAGCCCTTGGTGCATACGCCGTAGTCAGCGATAACGCCGAGTTCGTTGCCGTTGGTGTCGAGAACGACGTAGCGAACTTCCGCATTACGGAGCAGACCCATGTACATCAGGTTGATGGTGTCGAGGAGGCCGTCGCCGTTGGGGCTGATAGCGTTGCGATCTGCAAGATAGTACTCATACAGAGCGGGCTTGTCATCTGCTTTGGCGAAGAAGGGGATCTCGCCGAGCTGCTGGAGCTTCTGGCTGCCCTTCTTGAAACCGACGGTGTTGACGTAGTTGTTGGAGTTGAAGGGATATTGCTCATAGTAATATCCGCGGTCAACGGTTGCTGCATAGTTCCAGTCGCCGTAGTAGGTGAGGAACGGGATGGTGAGGCTTACGCCGTCAGCTTCGGAAACGGGCATCAGCTCGATGTAACCGTTTACGATTGCGCCGGAGGTGTAGTACTCATCAAGGTATTCTTTGCAGTTGTCGGTCAGGTTGAGAGTTACGGTGACTTCGGTTTCGCCGCCTGCGGGGACGGTAACAACGTCGGGCTTGTCAACTCTTACATAACCTGCGGAGGTGTAAGTGGGTTCCGCAAGCTCCATTGCAACACGCATTGCAAGGAGAGCGTCTGCGATTTCTACAACGCCGTTGCCGTTTATGTCGCAAACAGTTTCGTCGTAGGATTCGAGTTCGAGAGCATGACGTGCAATCTTAACAGCGTCTGCAATTTCAACGGTGCCGTTGCCGTTTACGTCGCCGAGGAGGACTTCGTCGCCTTCAGCAGCGATATCCCAGCTTTCGCCGGTGTAAATGATGATGGGGAGTTCCTGAGCTTCGTCCATGTAGCCGAGCAGACCGATGTCTTCAAGGAGGACGGAAGGATCGATGGTGTAGTTAAGAGCAGTGGTGCCGAAGTTATGAACGGTGAAGGTGAGGGTGTAAACACCGGTCTTCTCGGGATCGTCGCCGAGTTCAAGCTTCGGACGGTTGCTGTAGGTGCCTTCTGCGGTGAGGTATGCCTTGGTGGTAACAGCCTTTGCAAGGTTCATTTCGCCTGCGCCCTGATCCATAACGGCAGCATAGGTGCCGCCTGCTTCGATAACGGGGGTTGCGGTGCTCATGAGGATGCGATCGACCATTGCCTGACGCTCCCTGGTGCTGAGACCGGGGAAGTTGTCCTCAACATACTGAGTTACGATTGCCATACCGCCTGCAACATGGGGAGTTGCCATGGAGGTGCCGTCCCATGCCTGGTAGAGAGCACCGGAGATGCTGGGATCGGTTGCGGAGTAGATCTGGCCGCCGGGGGCGGTGATCTCGGGCTTGATGCCGAAGGTGGCAGTTACACCGCGGCTGGAGAAGTCGGAAGGCATGTTGCCGCCGACAGAATCGGAAATGCCCATTTCGCTGCCGACAAATGCGTGCTTATCGGATGCTGCCGCAAGAGCTTCACCTGCTTCTTTGCTGATGAAGACATGGGGGATATGGCCGCCTTCGTAAGCAACCATGTTAACCGCGTCGTCCTTGTTGTTGTAAACAACACAGGCAACCGCACCGGCAGCTTCTGCGTTTGCAGCCTTGTCGGTGAAGTTGATTTCGCCGCGCTGTACAAGAGCGATCTTGCCCTGTACGTTGACCTGTGCGAAGTCTTCAACGGTGCCGAAGCCGGGAACCATAACGTATTCAACGGTCTGTCCGCCGAGAGCCTGACGCATCTTAACGGGGTTGTCTGCGTTTTCGGTGTAGCCGTAGTTAACGCCTTCAACGCTGATGTAGTAACCCTGGGTCTTGCTGTTCTTTACGGAAGCAACGGAGAGACTTGCGGGCCAGGTGGAGGGGGAACCTACAACACCGTAATCGGGGTTGGAAACGAGGTTGTAGCCATCATTACCCCAGGTACCGGTGGTGATGTCGCTGCTGCCCCATGCGTTGTTCATGGAAGCATCGTAGTCGTTGCCGGCTGCCATTGCAAAGTTAACGCCGAGAGCGGTTACGCGCTCGAAAACTTCTGCATAGGAAGCGTCATAGTAGCTTTCCTGACCGCAGGGAGAACCGAGGGACAGGTTTGCGGAATCAACGCCGAGAACCGCGCAGTCTTCAACTGCAAGGATGATGGTGGACCAGCTTGCGCCGCCGGAGGGTGCGAAGACCTGCATTGCCGCGAGCTGTGCATCCTTTGCAACGCCCTGGATCTCGCCGCCGTTACCTGCTGCGATACCTGAAACGTGGGTGCCGTGGTCGCTGGACTTATGGCTTACGTCTGCATTGTTGCCGTAGTAGTTCCAACGGAAGGGGATCTTGCCGCTGACATAGACGCTGTTAACATTCATCTGGGAACCGGAGCCCTGGAGCTCGCCGCTTGCGATGATGGAAGCAATGTTGTCACGGGTGAACTTTACGTTGGAAGGTTCAACGGAGAAAGCGGGGTGATCGACTTTGCAGCCGGTGTCGAGGATAGCAACAACGGTGCCCTCACCGGAGTAGTCGAGAGCCCATGCATCAACCGCACCGACCTGGGTGGTGGTGTTGAAGAGGTTGGGGCTTTCCCATTCCATATCAACGAATGCACGAACACCGTCGAGCTTGTTGATCTCGTCGATGAGGCGATATTCGCCTTCGAATGCGAAACCGTTGAACACAACGGAGTAGTTGTGCTTAATAACGATTTCGGTGCCGAGCTTTTCGTTGATCATAGCGGCTGCGGTCTTGTGGGAAGCGTTGAGCTGCTCACGATAATCGCCTGCTGCTTTGAGATCTTCGCAAACCTCCGCTGCGGGAGCGGCTTCGAGTTCGACCAGAATGGTAACGATATCCTCGGGATTGCGCTGTTCCTTGACTGCAACGTCCGCAGTCATATCGATGCCGCTGTTCCTGATGCGGGAAACATCAACGGAAGCGGTTTCGCGGGCCTGAAGGGTGCCGTTAAAGGTGGACATTTGGTCCGCATTTGCAACGGTGAACATGGGGATGACCATGATCAGCGCGAGCAGGCACGCAAGAAAGCCTTTGAATGATTTCTTCATGTTTTTTCCTCCTGATGGTATTTTGACAGTGATGCATTGAAAGTTCAATACACCCAATCCATTATAGTATAATCTGCATTTTGTTCCGTGTCAAGAGTTTTGATATAATCTTTGTTGTTTTTTTTTGCGGAAAGCTGAAGAAAAAATGCTGAAATTATGCATTTTTTGCCGAATATGTATATTTTTTCGTGATTGTTCGGCTTCTCGGAAACAGTTTGCCGCGAAGATATATTTTGTTTGTTCACCCTTGCAAATTCCTCATTCGCAAA
>OHBX01001104.1_pt1 | contig 11475 bp, 9 predicted proteins | sample 1577441 | NCBI WGS metagenome assembly OHBX01 (sample SAMEA3879561, study PRJEB24766) | human gut metagenome | biome: human-associated habitat; feature: feces | place: USA | collected 1985/1987 | reverse complement strand
TGTAGTTTTAAAATATTCTAGTTACGAATTTAAAATATATGGTTCAAGAGCTAGGGGAGATTTTAAGAAGGAGTCAGACGTTGATATCGCAGTTTTTGGAAACATTAATGAAGAAGATAAAATGAAAATATTAAATGATTTTGATTTATTAGATGTTCCATATATGATTGATATTGTGTTTTTTAATGAATTACAAAAACAAGAATTAATAACATCCATTAATAAGGAGGGAATTAAGTATGAGTAGATTTCAAGAAAGATTATCTGATTATAAAAGTGCTGTAGATAGATTAGAGGAAGCACTAAAAGAACCAGAAAGTGAAATAGTTATTGATGGAGTATTACACAGATTTGAATTTACATTTGAACTTGCTTGGGAAACTATAAAAGATGCATTGGAATATTTGGGATTAGTAGACAAAACAGGAAGTCCAAGAGAAAATATACAACTAGGCTTTAGACATGGCATAATTGAAGATGGAGAAAAATGGATCGAAATAATGCTTTCTAGGAATTTACTATCACATTTATATGATGAAAAAGCATCTAGAGATATTTATAATAAAATAAAAAGTGAATATATAATAGAATTTAAGAAACTAAGAGATAGATTAGAAGAAATATAGGCTATTAAAGAAGGAATGATGAAAAATGGAAGAAAAGAAAAAACGTATGTTAACAGGAGATAGACCAACAGGTAGATTACATATTGGTCATTATTTTGGATCTCTAAAAACAAGAGTAGAGATGCAAAATACTGGCAAATATGACCCATATATTTTAATTGCAGATGTTCAAGCTTTAACTGATAATTTTGAAAATCCAGAAAAGGTAAGACAAAATGTAAGGCAAGTTATATTAGACTATTTATCAGTTGGAATTGACCCAGAAAAAACAACAATATATATCCAATCAATGGTGCCAGAAACAGCAGAACTTACAGTATTTTATTCTAATTTGGTAACAATAGCTAGACTAGAAAGAAACCCAACTGTAAAAACAGAACTAGCACAAAAAAGAGATGTTTTTGGAGAAAGTGTTACTTATGGATTTTTAGGTTATCCAGTAAGCCAAGCAGCTGACATTACTGTAGTAGATGGAGCATTAGTTCCAGTAGGAGAAGACCAACTACCATTAATTGAACAATGTAGAGAAATAGTTAGAAAATTTAACAGCATATATGGAGAGGTTTTAACAGAGCCTGAGGCTGTACTTTCAAGTGCAAAAAGAATTAAAGGACTAGATGGAAATGATAAAATGGGTAAATCTTTAGGAAATGCTATTTATTTAGCAGATACTGAAGAAGAGATAAATAAAAAAGTAATGAGTGCAGTAACAGATCCAGCTAGAATTAAGAAAGATGATAAAGGACATCCAGATGTATGTATGGTTGCATATTATCACAAATTATTTAGCACTGAAGAAGAAGTAAAAAATGTTTGTGAAGAATGCAAGGCAGGTGCAAGAGGATGTGTAGCTTGTAAAAAACAACTAGCTAAAAATATAAATGAATTTTTAACACCAATTAGAGAAAAAAGAAAATATTATGAAGAAAGACCAGAACTAGTTGAAAAAATATTAAAAGATGGAACAGAGAAAACAAGACAGACAGCAAGAGAAACAATGAGAAAAGTTAAAAAAGCAATGAGACTAGATTATTTTGAAGGAGAATAAAATGTTTACAGACTATGTAAAAATAATTGCAAAAGCAGGAAATGGCGGTGATGGAGCTGTTTCTTTCCGAAGAGAGAAATATGTTGCAGCAGGTGGACCTGATGGAGGAGACGGAGGAAGAGGCGGAAACGTATACTTTGAAGTTGATCCAGACACTAATACTTTAATAGATTTTAGATATCAAAAAAAATTTAAAGCTGAAAACGGAAAAAATGGTGAAGGTGCTAATAGATATGGAAGAAGTGGAGAAGATTTAACAATAAAAGTTCCTTTAGGAACTATTGTTAAAGATGCACAAACTGGAAAAGTTTTAGCTGACTTATCTGAAAAAGGACAAAAAGAACTTATATTACAAGGTGGCAGAGGCGGAAAAGGAAATTCACACTTTGCAACATCTACTAGACAAGCACCTAGATTTTCTCAAGAAGGAGAAAAATGTGAAGAAAAAGAACTTATATTAGAGTTAAAACTTTTAGCTGATGTTGGACTAATAGGATTCCCTAATGTAGGAAAATCAACACTATTATCAGTTGTAACTGATGCAACACCTAAAATTGCAGACTATCATTTTACTACACTTGAGCCAAACTTAGGAGTGGTAAAAGGAGAATATGGAGACAGTTTTGTTATTGCAGATATTCCAGGAATAATTGAAGGTGCAAGCCAAGGAGTTGGACTTGGAATTCAATTCTTACGTCATATTGAAAGGACAAGACTACTTCTTCATGTAATAGATGTATCTGGAATAGAAGGAAGAAATCCAGTAAAAGATTTTGAGATTATAAATGAAGAGTTAAAGAAATATAGTGAAAAATTAAGTAAAAGAAAACAAATAATAGTAGCAAACAAAGCTGATAGTATGCAAGATGAAAATTTATACTTAGAATTGGAAAAATTGGCAAAAGAAAAAGGTTTAGAAATATATAAAATATCAGCTGCTACTAAACAAGGTGTAAAAGAATTACTTGCAAGAGTAAGTGAAGTATTAAAAACATTACCAAAAGAAGATTTAGTTGAAGTGGAAGAAATAAAAAAAGTATATACATTGGAAGATAAAGAAGATATTACAGTAAAAAAAGAAGGCGGAATGTATATAGTGTGTGGTGATGTAATAACTAAACTTATGAGAACAGTAAATTTGGAAGATAACGAATCATTGCATTATTTCCATAGAAGATTAAATGAATTAGGTGTAAATGATAGATTAAGGTCACTTGGAATCAAAGATGGAGATTTAGTGCAAATCTCTGATTGGGAACTTGAGTGGGAAGAATAACTTAGTAAAAAATTTATTAATATTCTTGCCAAAACATGTTAAAAGTGGTAAACTATATTACATAATGTAAAAGCAGTTATAAAGGACAACACAATTTTTACAAAAACTTAACAGAGAATCAAACATAATGGTGAGAGTTTGAAAGCACTTGGTAATTATTGTTATCACCTTTTAGCTATTTCTTTGAAACAATAGTAAAAGAAATCGTATTCCTGCGTTAAAGGGTAATAAGAGAAAAGAAAATAATTCTTTTAAATTAGGTGGTACCGCGGAAATTTTAAGCCATTTCGTCCTATTTATAATATGACGAAATGGATTTTTTGTATTCTAGGAATTTACTCCTACTAGCAGTAAATTCTGCAGAAGATAAATTTTTGATTGTATTGAATTAAAAGGAGGAAGAAAAAATGACAGATGAAAAACAAGATTATGGTAAAACTTTAAATTTACCAAGCACTGAATTTCCAATGAGAGGAAATTTACCTGAGAATGAACCAAAAACAAAAGCAGAGGTTTTTGACCAAGGCTTATATGAAAAAATGTTAAAGAAAAATGAAGGACACAAAACTTATATATTACATGATGGTCCTCCTTATGCAAATGGCGAAATACACATGGGTCATGCATTAAACAAAGTATTAAAAGATACTGTAAATCGTTTTAAAAGTCTACAAGGATATCAAACAATTTATATTCCTGGTTATGATACACACGGACTTCCAACAGAGAAAAAAGCAATTCAAGCACTAGGAATTAACAGGGATGAAATTAGTGTTTCTAAGTTTAGAGACACTTGTAAAGACTTTGCTTTAGGTTATGTTGATAAGCAAACAGAAGGCTTTAAAAGACTAGGCGTATTAGGAGACTGGGAACATCCATATATAACATTACAACCAGAACTAGAAGCTAACCAAATAAAAATATTTGCAGAAATGTACAAAAAAGGATATATATATAAAGGATTAAAACCAGTTTATTGGTGTACAGACTGCGAAACAGCTTTAGCAGAAGCAGAAATTGAATATCAAGATTGTGATACAATGTCAATTTATGTTAAATTCCCAGTACAAGATGGAAAAGGAGTTTTAGATAATGATACATTTATAGTTATTTGGACTACTACTCCATGGACATTGCCAGGTAATACAGGTATTACAGTGGGTGGAGAATATGAATATAGTGTTGTTGATACAGGAAAAGAAAAATTAGTAATGGCTACAAGTTTAGTTGATGAAGTTATGAGTTTAGCAGGTATTACTGAATATAAAACTATAAAAACTGTAAATGGAACAGAACTAGAAGGAATTTTATGTAAGCATCCATTTTTAGATAGAACTTCAAAAGTTGTATTAGGCAGTGATGATACAGTTGCAGTTGAATTAGACACTGGTACAGGAGCAGTACATACAGCACCAAGCTATGGTAAAGAAGACTATTTATGTGGAATAAAAAATGGCTTAGATATTATAGTTACAGTTGATGGAAAAGGATATCAAACAGAAGGAGCAGGTCCTTTTGCAGGTATGTTCTATGCAAAATCAAATGATGCTATTATAGATTGGTTAGACCAAAATGGATACTTATTAAGAAAAGAAAAAATAAATCACTCATATCCACATTGCTGGAGATGCAAAAATCCAATTATATTTAGAGCAACAGACCAATGGTTTGCATCTGTAAATGACTTCAAAAAAGAAACTTTAGATGCTATAAAAACAGTAAAATGGACACCAACTTGGGGAGAAGAAAGAATTGCAAGCATGGTAAAAGACAGAAATGATTGGTGTATATCAAGACAACGTACTTGGGGTGTACCAATTCCAATATTCTATTGTAAAGAATGTGGAAAGGAGTATGCTACAGATGAAAGCTTTGAAAAAGTATCAAAAATATTCAGGGAAAAAGGTTCAAATGCATGGTTTGATTTAGATGAAAAAGAATTAATGCCAGAAGGAGCAGTTTGTGAAAACTGTGGATGTCATGAATTCAAAAAAGAAACAGATATTATGGACGTTTGGTTTGATTCAGGCTCTACTTATGAAGGAGTATTAGTTGAAAGAGGATTACCTTTCCCAGCAGATTTATACTTAGAAGGGCATGATCAATATAGAGGATGGTTCCAATCTTCATTATTAACATCAGTTGCAACAAAAGGTGTTGCACCATATAAAGCAATATTAACACATGGATGGGTTGTTGATGAAGATGGAAGAAAGATGTCTAAGTCATTAGGAAATGGTATTAGTCCACAAGACATTATAAAAGAGTATGGAGCAGATATATTAAGATTATGGGTATTATCATCAGACTTCAAATCAGATATAAGTGTTTCAAGGGATATTTTAAAACAAATTAGTGAAGCATATAGAAAAATAAGAAATACAGCAAGATACATTTTAGGAAATACTTCTGACTTTGACCCAGATAACAAAGTTGAATATAAAGACATGGAAGAAATTGACAAATGGGCTTTATCAAGATTAAATAAATTAGTAAAAGATTGTACAGAGAATTATGAGAACTTTAATTTCCATTTAGTATATCATGATATAAATCAATTCTGTGTAACAGACATGAGTAACTTCTATTTGGATATTATAAAAGATAGATTATATACATCAAAAAAGAATGCAATAGAAAGACGTTCTGCACAAACAGCAATGTATATAATTTTAGATGCACTAGTTAAAATGGTAGCTCCAATGATTTGCTTTACAGCAGAAGAAATTTGGAAATATATGCCACATACTAAAAATGAACAAGTTGAAAGTGTAATGTTAAGTGATTGGCCAGAAGTAGTAGCAGAATATGATAATAAAGAATTAGAAGAAAAATGGAATCATATTTTAGAATTAAAAGAATTAGTTGCAAAAGAATTAGAAGTTGCAAGAGCACAAAAAGTAATAGGACACTCTTTAAATGCAAAAGTTACTTTATTTGCTAATGAGGATGAATATAAGTTCCTAGAAGAGAACAAAGAACTTTTAACAACAATATTCATAGTTTCTGCATTATATATTAAAGAAAATGAAAGAAAAGATGAGAATAAGGTTGGAGTAAAAGTTGAAGTAGCAGAAGGAGAAAAATGTGAAAGATGTTGGAAATATTCAACAGAAGTTGGAGAAAATCCAGATCATCCTACATTATGTCATAGATGTGCAGAAGCAATTAGCTAAATTTGAAAAAGAAAGGGAAAGTTACTTATGAAAAAAGTAAGACAAGTTCTCAGCTATATAGTAATGGTTGTAGCAATTATTGTATTAATAATTTTTTATAATAAGTACAACTTTAACAATTTTGACAAAAATATAAGAAATAGAAATGCAACTGAATTTGTTAGAGATAATAAGGTTAAATGTTCTAAAATGACAAGTTATTCTATGAATAATAAAGAATATAATGATGCAATGTTTTCAATGCATGTTGAAGTTACACCTAATACACCATATAGAGTAACATGTATGGTTAAAACTGAAAATGTTGAAAACGAAGATGCAACATCTGAGGGTGGTGCCCACATTTGCTCGGCAACCACCCAAGAAAGGTCTAGAGCGATAACAGGGACAAATGATTGGCAAGAAATGACATTTATGTTTAATTCTAAAAATGAAACTGAAGTTGATATTGGTTTTAGACTAGGCGGGTTTGATACATTATCAAAAGGAAAAGTTTGGTTTTCAGATTTTAAAATGGAAAAAGGTGTAGCAACAACATCTAATATATGGAACATGGCATGTTTTATATTTCCAAATATAGATGTAAATGTTGATATAAATGGTAAAACACAACATGTTAGCTTACAAATGTCAGATGATGATATTGCTACAATGCAAACAAATTTGCTAAGATTTAAATCTTCTATAAAAGAATTAAGCAATGAAAAAATGATTATAAACTATGACTCTTATGTAATAAATGAGCCTATTAAAACACTTTCACATGATGAAGACAATGGATTTTTTGTATCAGCTTCAGATGTATATGAATATATAAATTCTTATGTTGAGGAAAAAGAATATGATCATATTTATGTAGCATTCAGAATGGCTGATACACAAATGGGCGAGAACATATTAGTAAATGATTGGATTGGATTAGGCGGAATGGACTACTATGGAATAGGTTTTTCAAATATACGTATGCCTGATGATAGAAATAACTTAGTGTATAAATTTAACTATAGAATAAATACATTTCCTGAAGAAGTTTTTATACATGAGTTTCTACATACATTAGAGCGTAATTCGCAAGAATATAATTATGAAATACCTGAATTACACAATTATGCTAAGTATGGTTATACCGAAGATGCTAGAGAAGGACTAAAAAAATGGTATATTGCATATATGAATAAAACAATAAAGTATAATGGAACATATATAGGACTTCCAGAAGATATTTATACTAAGAAACCAGTACATGCTAGTAATTTTAAATATGGACTACCAATGGATTCATTTGAAGAACCAAAAGGTGTCATAGAAGTAACACAAAGTATTATTTCTAGAATAAAAAAATTATTTAAAAGTAGGCCAGTAAAGATTAAACAAGAACAGAATTATTTGACAATAGTAGAAGGAGACACAAAATGAAAGTTTCAGACTTTAACTATAATTTACCAAAAGAACTTATAGCTCAAGTTCCAATAAAAAATAGAGATCAATCAAGATTAATGGTACTTGATAGAAAAAATAAAACAATTGAAAATAAAATCTTCAAAGATATTATTGATTATCTAGAGCCAGGAGATTGCTTAGTAAGGAATAACACAAAAGTTATTCCTGCTCGTTTGTATGGAGTGAAAGAAGAAACGGGTGCAAATGTTGAGTTTTTACTATTAAAAAGAATAGAAGGCGACATCTGGGAAGTAATGGTTAAACCAGGAAAAAAACTAATGCCTGGTGCAAGAGTTAACTTTGGAAATGGAGCTTTAAAAGCAGAAATTTTAGAAAAGTTAGATGGTGGAAATAGAAAAGTAAAATTTGAATATAGTGGTATATTTAATGAAATTTTAAATGAAATAGGCTTAATGCCATTACCTCCATATATTCATGAAAAGCTAAAAGAAAAAGACAGATATCAAACTGTATATGCAAAATATGAAGGCTCTGCAGCAGCACCAACAGCGGGATTACATTTTACAGATAAACTATTTGAAAAGCTAAAAGAAAAAGGAGTAGAAGTTGCAAATGTTACACTTCATGTAGGAATTGGAACTTTTAGACCTGTAAAAGTTGAGAATATTGAAGAACATGATATGCACTCAGAACATTTTTATATAAAAGCAGAAGATGCTGAAAAAATAAACAAAGCAAAAAAAGAAGGACATAGAGTAATTGCAGTTGGAACTACTTCTTGTAGAGTTCTTGAGAGTATAGCTGATGAAAATGGGTATGTTAAAGAAGTAGAAGGAGATACTAGTATATTTATTTATCCTGGATATAAATTTAAATGTTTAGATGCTTTAATTACTAATTTTCATTTGCCAGAATCAACTTTAATAATGCTAGTTTCAGCATTAGCAGGAAAAGACTTTATAATGCAGGCTTATGAAGAAGCTGTAAAAGAGCAATATAAATTTTTCTCATTTGGAGATGCAATGTTTATTTATTAAATTATTACACAAAATATATAATATTAAAATCGCTTGTCCTTGGTGTCGAGCTTCCTTCCTTTGGATGTCACAAAAACAAATAAATTTGTTTTTGGACACTATCGGACGGAACTCTCCAACTGTTACGCTTCGCTCCACCTTACGCGGACTGGCGCTTTCTTTTAATATTGTTACATTTGAATAACAGTAACTTTTTAATATTGCTAATTTAAAAGGAAAATAAAAAGATAAGAGGAGAGCAAGATGGAAGAGGAAAGACTAATAAGTCCGGAATTAGAAGATATACAAGAAGAAAGAGTGGAAAATTCTTTAAGACCAAAGACCTTAGATGAATATATTGGTCAAGATAAAGTAAAAAATAATATGAAGATATATATAGAGGCTGCCAAAAAAAGAGGTGAGCCTCTTGATCACGTTTTATTATATGGTCCTCCAGGATTAGGAAAAACAACACTTGCTAACATAATATCAAATGAAATGAACTCAAACATAAAAATAACTTCAGGTCCAGCAATAGAAAAACCAGGAGATTTAGCAGCTTTATTAACAAATCTTTCAGAATTTGATGTTTTATTTATAGACGAGATTCATAGACTAAACAAAAGTGTTGAAGAAATACTATATCCAGCGTTAGAAGACTACACATTAGATATTATGATAGGAAAGGGTCCAAGTGCAAGGTCAATTAGACTTGACTTGCCAAAATTTACATTAATAGGTGCAACAACTAGAGCAGGAGCATTAGCAACACCTTTAAGAGATAGATTTGGAATTATACATCACTTAGAACTATATGAGACAAAAGACTTAACAACAATAGTAAAAAGATCAGCAAGTATATTAGACTTACAAATAGATGAAGAAGCAGCAATAGAGATTGCAAGAAGATCTAGAGGAACACCAAGAATTGCAAATAGATTATTAAGAAGAGTAAGAGACTATGCTGCAGTATTAGGTGATGGAAATATTACATTAAAAATAGCAAAAACAGCATTAGGAAAATTAGAAATAGATGAAGTAGGATTAGATGATATAGACAGAAAAATATTAGAAACAATGATTATAAAATATAATGGAAGACCGATAGGAATTGACACAATTGCAACAACAATTGGAGAAGAGCCAGAAACAGTAGAAGATGTATATGAACCATATTTAATTCAAATAGGATTTATAGCAAGAACAGCAAGAGGCAGAATACCAATGCCAATAGCATATAAACATATAGGCGTATATTATGAAGAAAAATAAATTTAAAAGGGGATTTGTTTTATGAATGATAAAATAGCAGTATTAATACCATGCTATAATGAAGAAAAAACAATAGAAAAAGTAATAAAAGATTTTAAAAAAGAATTACCTGAAGCCAAAATATATGTATATAACAATAACTCAAGTGATAAAACTTATGAAATTGCTAGTTCAATTGAGGGAGTAATTGTTAGAAATGAATATAACCAAGGTAAAGGTAATGTAGTAAGAAGAATGTTTAGAGAAGTAGATGCGGATATATATGTGATGGTAGATGGAGATGACACGTATCCTGCAGAATATGTTCATAAACTAATCGAACCAATTAAAGAAAAAAGAGCAGATATGACAGTAGGAGATAGACTATCAAATGGAACATATAAAAATGAAAATAAAAGAAAATTTCATCAATTTGGCAATAATTTAGTAAAAAATACTATTAATTTATTATTTAATAACAACCTAAAAGATATAATGAGTGGATATAGAGCTTTTAGTAAGATGTTTGTAAAAAATGTACCAATATTAAGTTCAAAATTTGAAATAGAAACAGAAATCACATTAGCAGCATTAGATAAAAAACTTAGAATAGAGGAAATACCTATAATATATAGAGATAGACCAGCAGGAAGTGTGTCTAAATTAAACACAATAAAAGATGGCTATAAAGTTACAAAAACAATATTAAAAATGTATAAAGACTATAAACCAAGACAATTTTTCTTTTTTATAGCATTTATACTACTTGTATGTGGCTTAATATTTGGAATTCCTGTGTTAGTAGAATTTGCAAAAACACATTATATAACCAAATTGCCATCAGCAGTATTAGCAACGGGATTTGTTATGATTTCAGCAATAGCATTACAATGCGGATTGATTTTAGACACAATTGTAAAAGCAAACAAAGAAAAATATGAATTAAATTTAATCAGATATGAGGAAAGAGAAAATGCTAAAAAAAATAATTAAATATATAAGTATTTATCTAGCAATTATAATTTTTTTTATTGTATCATTAGTAGCAGTATCAAGCTTTAAAAAAGAGTTTCTGACTGAAAACGTAAAAAAATCTGCAGAAGTATTACTAAGTGAAGGAAATAGAAAAGTTATTTATATACCATACAAAGATATGGATATGCAATTTGACAATTATACAGATGCATTAATGATAAATACTGCATATTCAATAGATTCTCAAAAACCATTATATTCTGCTTTTGTGGCAAGAAAAAACTATATACCTAACATAACTACTGAAATTTACGAAGATGTTCCAGGAGAATTAAAATCATCATCTAAATATAGTAGACATAATGAAGTAGGAGAATTAAATGACTTAGTAAATAATGAAAAAGCAGAAAGCTTTGAATATGCAAGATATTGGCATGGATACTTGATATTTTTAAGACCATTACTGATATTGTTTAATATAAATCAAATTAGAATTATGCTTACTATTATAATATTTCTTCACATCTTTATAAGTATTACCATTCAGATAACGCTTAACATCTTTCTTAGTTTTACTATTCACAGCCCACTCTAAATTAAGTGATAGGTCAATATCTTTCGGATGATAAAACATGTAAATCATACTAATATTTTTACCATCAATACTTATAGGCTGTAATTTTTCAGGGTATGAAAAAGTTCTAAA